>Ga0210059_1016719_pt1 | contig 10554 bp, 5 predicted proteins | sample Ectturendosymbi2_FD_188042 | JGI IMG/M metagenome (GOLD analysis project Ga0210059, IMG submission 188042) | Ecteinascidia turbinata endosymbiont from Florida, USA - Sample 2 (SPAdes) (version 2) | ecosystem: Host-associated > Tunicates > Ascidians > Unclassified | place: Key West, Florida... | reverse complement strand
CAGATCCTTGCGGATCTGAGCAACCCATCCACCGAGAGAGACCGGTTGCGACCCAGCACCCCCTGCGCAACTGTGTTGATCATCTAGCAGCTCCTTCCCATTCATATGCAACACCACGAGTTGAAACTGGACAGTAACAACGCTAATTTAACTGTTGAGGGCATCGACTCGATAACCTTCCGGTTCCTTCAATGCCCTGGCGTCCTTGCACTAATTTGTGTTTTTTCTTGCTGAATATTAATTACCGCCAAATAAAATCAACTCAATTCTTCCAACGAGTTTTCGTGAATCTCAATATGACCGTTGGTAAAGCCGTATGCCGACTATGAATTATCCTAGGGCCAAGGGCGTAACGAGCTTAGATGACGGCTGTGGCAAGAAACAAGTTTGGCGCCCCCATGTTCGAAACTAAGGTCTTTTGGAAGAAAATGTGCTGTATTAAAGAAAGTACTTGCGACATTAGTGGGACTTTTCCTCCCCACCAGTTATTCGGCGCCCCCATAGTAATTTGGCGCCCGGGGAATTGTGCCCCTCTTCCCCCCTCGTTACACTCCTGCTTAGAGCCTTGCATCAGCTAATTCCGGTCCTGGTTATTACCTTTTGCTTTTACACACGCTGTTGTACTTGGCAACTGGATTTGCTGTGTTTTTATACGCTAACGTGTGCTAAACCAGGAAGCGGTTGCGAGTGGGGTAACAACAAGGTGTTTAACGCTTTGTGTGTCAAAGGAAGTATTGCAGGTTTTTGCTGTGCTAGTTGTTAATGTTATCGTCGAGCGCCTGCCGAGCTGAGCAACATATCGTTGGTATTTACCATAATGTATTGAAGTAATGTAGCTGGAGTTCGGGAAGCTAGTTAAAAACAATTGCGGAAATTTTCCATGACAGTTGATGGCACTACGTATCGTTTGTCCAAACATGTGAAGCTATGCCAAACAGATTTTTAGGTAGTAGCACCAGTGGTGGTGTCATGTCGTGTCACTGATTTTTATTAACTGTAGCTTTGACGTTAATACGTATCGTATATCTTGCGTGACGCTATGAAACAGAAACTGCTTGGATCCAGTCACTTGCGTGCTGGCGAACCGAGCGTGGTCATGGTTGTCTGAACATGGATGTCACGTGAGAATCACCGTAGCGTAGAGAAAGGGTCCAAAACTACTTAAGATAAATGCCAAAATTGAGTAGCAGCTGGTAAGAGGGCTGGGAGTTTATCTCGAAGTTACCATAGCAGAAAAAAGTTGAGGGTTTACTTCCCAGCTTCGATGTATATAATTAGGCACGGTATAGCCATGGGCGTCGGAAGGATTTTTTTCCAGGGGAGGGGCCACAAGGGGATATTTCTAAAATTTTTCCAGGGCGGAACCAAAAGTGGTAAAATTTTCTTTTTTCCACTCAAAACTAAACAAACAACCTTTTTTACTGAAAATTTCAAAATCCAGGGGGGCCTTGGCCCCCTCTACTTCCCTTCCGACGCCTATTGGTGTAGCGGCTTGCTTCACTCGAGTCCAAATGTGATGAGGTGAGGAATTACAAGTTGCTGAGGTCATGGTGAAATGCTTCAATGAGAGCAGCCTGGCTCAAAGTAAAAAAGTAAAATTCAAGGCTGAAAAGCAGCTTCCGAGATCTTTACACTGAAATTAAAGTGGGTGGTGGTAAGCAAAAACAGAGAAAGCAACTGTAAGAATATTCACGGAATTTACTTTTGGAATACAGTGTATGTCTGTTGCAAATGAAGTTTAGATGGAGAAAGAAATAGTTTGGGCTCAATGCCTGCGGACAACTTCACAAATAACCGTGAATCTTGAGCTTTATCTGATGCAAATGGATATAAGGCGATGTAATGGCCTGACAAGTAGGCCTACATTACAAGCCCTCCTATCAAAGGTGTAACCTGTGCAAGCTAAGGCAAAGAAAATGGTGAGAGCAGAACCAACGAACAATCGCACAGCAGGCATAGACAATAACCACTCAACTATGTTCACGTTGCTACTAGAACTCAACTTTATATGTGAACAAAGGTGTTTGAATTGCAAAATAGTCCCATTAAGGCAAAATGTAAATTACCATTTAGCAAACATGTGAAATTGGACCACAACTAAAATTTTTGTAATTTTCAGAATAATCACATTAAAACAACAAAATTTTCTCAGTCCGATCCAGTCCTGATCCGTGCTCATCTCTGTTTGTCACTAGAGTAGGCTACCGCCTCCCTGCGATACGTAAGATACTCCGGTACATGACGTCACAAAAAGCATGGTGTTGTAAGTGAAACGAAACAACATGCGAATTACGAGCACACACAAAACTCTACATTAGCGGTCTCCAAACGACAGTCCGAGGGCCAAATCGGTCCCACAAAGGCATTTTGCCAATAATGAAAAACTAATATATTTACAAAAAATTTGTTGATTTGGCAGAATGCACATATACCGAAACAATCACATCGAGTAGGTAGGATGTCCGGCCCTCGATCGGTTGTGTAGTAGCTTACGTGGTCCTCGGCCATAAAATTTCGGAGACCCCTGGTCTACCTATATTCTAAAAAATTGAAGTTATTTTAGTGCAACGTAACCAAAAAAACGATAATTTAAATTACTCCCGAAAAAACTTCCAATCACTCCTTTGGGGCTAATTACTACAGAGAACCACTACCTTTACATTTATGGACTTTATGTCCATCAGTTCGTAAGAACTGTGATGACATATGCGCGCCGGAGTAAAAGGGTTTTATGTCCGATGGCACGAAACTAGATCATATTGAGTAAAGTGCGTGTGAGTTTTCTGTAATTAAAAGTAATAAAATCGTTTGGTGTTTTCTCAATGAAGACATTAAGGAAATGGAGGCAGTCCTTGATTTCCAACACTTCAAAACAGTATACCTCTGGACAGAGCTAATGTTATAAAGCACGCAGAGAGATTATTGGTCAGAAAATAGCAAAACTAGCAGCAGAGCAAACTATAGTCGACATAGCCGCGATGCGCACTTTCCAAAACCTGAACTGATACGTGGTTCATAATCATGCTCACGTCTGCCATGAGCGATAGTAATGGTGGGCATGGGCGTCCGCAGGGGGGAAAAACGGGCATTTGCCCCCCTGAAAATTGGAACTAAGAAGTAAAATTTTCTAGAAAATGTAAAATCAGCATTTCCAATTAGTTGGGTAAACTCTTTGTAAATGACAGTTTGTTTGCCGATATGACACTCACACTGCACAAGAGTCAGTTCACTGTTCTGGTATAATGCAGCCATGAAATTGCAGTTCACTTAATCCACTCCTTTGGCTGCAAATGCAGGTTGCGAAAGTCAGGAGCGAATTGTTCTACTATTAGCTTTTGTTGCATCACAATAACATGGCAACATATCTTTAATGATTAAATTCAGTTTACAGTAGTAGCCGTTTTGCCGCATGTTATGTAACTGCTGAACCCAGACATCTCGGCAGGTAATGCAGCGAGACAGCGACTGCTAATAGCGGTAAGCCACGTACGTTCATACCAGTGGTGGGCGAACTGCGACATATTTTGTGTGGCTCTTCCAGATAAACAACAATATCTCAATTTGACACAGGGGCGGATCCAGCTCGTACGGTTGGGGGGGGGGGGGCGATTTCAGTAATATTTGGGTAGTCAAGTCTTATTACGGATACTGTTTTCCGAATTATATTGCGAATAGTGTTTTCTGAATTGTGCAAAATCGTGGTAAATAAAGTAATTTATTTTCTTTGGTTTCAGGGGGGGCCATCGACCCAATCGCCCCCTGGATCCGCCCCTGAATGGACAGAGAGTTGTAACCTCATATTTAACATTTGTTTCATTTATCAATGTATTTACGTGAGCTCGTAAGGCAGAGCGGATCCAGTCAGTAAACTTAGGGGAGGCGATTTCAGCAATATTTGCTAGTCAAATCTCATAACGGCTTCGCTACTGTAGGAGAGATGAAGTATACTTCACAACATTGCTGTGACAAAACAATGTACGCCTCAATGTCCTTATACCGCGAATGTTGTTTTCTAGATTGTAAAAAATTATGGTGAATGAAGTTACTTTCGCAGGTTTTAGGAGGGCGATCTCCCACCTGGATCCGCGCATGTCATAAGTTTATTTACCAGAGAGTCAACGCGAATTGATAACAAAGATAATGAACCTAAAGCTCAAGTTAGGCTACTTAAGTTCCCAGAAGAAAATTCAATTTTTTCAAAGACGCATATTGTCGAAAGCATTCTGTCATTTTCCCAATGTCAGAATGAGAACAAATGCATTTCGCGAAGAGGCATTTGCAGGACCAGTGTTCCCTCTAAGAAAATTTTACATTGAGAAAATGTTTGTTTCAGCGCGCATGCAAGTGCAGAACCATGTGCAAACGCAATTAGTGAAGCGTTACAAGCGGTAAAAGTTTTATGCAATTTAAACAAGATATTCTACCGCTGCACCATAGGAAGAAAAGTAAAGTTAAACACCTCGCATTCTCTTCAGTATATATCATCGTTTTAGCGCCCAACCTAAATTCCCTGTGTGTGTCCCCTGTCGCTGGATCCACATAATCGTTGTTGGTGTTTCACAGTAGAATGCTGGTACCCCAATAGTGTTTAGGCAAGGCCTTCTAGAGAAAACTTCTCTAGAAGGAATTGGTTTAGGTTGCTACAAGCAGGCCACTCATTTGAATGAATAACCGAACCATATGCACATTCACTTTCCATAATAGGGATTTGGCTTGCGGCACCCTACGGAAGAGAAATGCAATTTGCTGCACCAAGTGGCGAACCCATAGCAATTTGCTTCAAGGTTTGATGACATTTTGAAAACATATTTCAATGATATATTGAAAAACGTATTAATTTTTGGCACCCATGAATATTGTAAATAGCACCCCAAGGTGCCTCGGCACCCCAATGGGTTAGAGTGTTGCGGTCACGCCATTTCACCCAAAAGTACCGACAGCTCTTTTCCAGTCCCTTCAATCGATGTGAACCATTTTAGGCCGAGGAGGAATCTGGTTTAGGAGCTCCATTTGCTTCCTTTTCTATGCACATGGCGGTAAACGTCACAGCTTACGTTAAGGAAACTGACCAGTCTTCACACCTCATGCAATAGAAACTCACCAGACCTCACACGTATATGGGAACTAACGCGGTAGACCTCACGCAGCACCCGGGTAGGCGAGATACGGCAGTAGACCTCACGCTCTGGTAGCGCCAAAAAAACTTTAGTCAATGCCACTCTGCAGTTAATTTCTGGCCACAGGTTCCAGAAAATACCCACAATTTGAAAGACCTGGGTAGAACTCATTTCTGTATACAGCACGACATATTGCTGTGACTTTTTTTATCTGCAATGAAGTTCTTAAAATCAAACCATCGTGCAACCCTAAAAATGAAACCTTGGGAGAAGTAATTCGCACAGCTATAACAAGGTATTGTCCAGATTTTCGGGGACTACAAAATCAAACAAAAACTTAATAGTGACAATTACTGTACGTTATTTCATGTAAAACTAGCATTCTTTACCGTATTTGTGTAGACCAGGGGTCTCCAAACTACGGCCCGCGGGTTAAATGCGGCTCGCGAAGCCATTTCATCCGGCCCGCGAAGCGATTTTGTCAATGATGAAATGAATAATATGTAGCCTATATTTACCAAAAGTTTGTTTATTAGGTGGAATTTAACTTACCCTGAAACAATCACATTACGCAAGACGTCCGGCCCTCGATTTGTTCTGTAATAGCTGATGTGGCCTTTGGACAAAAAAGTTTGGAGACCCCTGGTGTAGACAGTACAAACTGGTTTCGCGGCTCGCTGGTGTTTTTGGTTTTCTGCAAATGACTTTTGCATTGAACAAGTTTGCTCACCCCTGGTTTATTCTATGTGCAAAGAAACATGAGTGAAAAAGAAGCATTGCTGCCAACAAAGCGCAGTTTTGCAATTGATGCTCCCTCTAAAGTGCGCAACTGAACAGAAGCCTACCACCAGATCATTTGCGCAGTGAAATCTCAAACCGCGCTTGCAACATTCCAAAACATTGGAAAAACAATAAAAAAGGGACGCTATTTCAATAAAAATGTATTTTGTTCGTACTTTGATAAAATTTTGTACTTATTCTAATCATTCACAAACTTTGTAATTCGTTTAGAACTCTGCTAACTCAGTCTTAAAATATCCGTGCTCAATAAAACAAACATTTGCTTAGTGTAAATTTTTTTATAGCGAAAACGCTGTATGCAACTGTTGCCGTAACATTGGGCATTTTTTTGTGGTGCAGAAAGGGTGAAGCGTTTTGTGTGCGTCCATTTGCGTTGCATCGTCAACAACCCAAAAAAGGATAAGCAAACTGTCGACTTTGCTCCCCCCTGGAAAAATTCCTCCGGACGCTCATGATGGTGGGACCATGTCAACGCCATCCACCTGTTGATAAAAATAGCCGATAAACTGAAAAATGGTTGTTTTCCTCATGATTCCAATGCTTTCTTCAGGCGTCTTCTGTTTTTGGGTCGCTAAATTCATTGCTCCTGCTAAAAAAACGGTGTCTAGAATTACAGTAGGTTCATGGTAAAATTAACGGGCACATTGGTGAAAAAAATAGTTAGGTCAAATGACGTCATCGTCTTTCCAACAGTGGGTTTACGCTGAAGCAAATATAGAAATGTCGGTGTTGTCTTTGACGCAGGTCTCATGCTGGCATGGTTGCGCAGCGAGTTAGACAGCCACTCAGCGCAGTTGTAACTGAGCACTAAGGGACTAAATCGATTTTAGAGGTATTCGGGGCTTGTGTCAATTTGGGAAGACCATGCATTGCTGGATTGCAGACAGCAGTTGGATGAATCTTCCCGTACATGTCTTCACCCATTCCCTTTTCAGCGGCAAGGCGCCGCAAGCACTTCTGACCTTTAAGAAGGTTGGCGACCTTCAGGCCCGCAACCAAGAGGACGCAACCGGGCAATCAGTCACCGTAATTTTTAAAAACACGTTTAGCTGAAAGGTACAGTCCTGTAGCCAGATTTTAAATTCTTTTTGAGAAAAGTAAAACTTAGGGGGTAAGATTTTTGTTTTTATTATAATTTCGAAAAACAAATTTTTCTGGGCACAACAAAATTTGGGGTTCATAAAAAAGTTTGGGGAAACTGCCTCCGAATGGTGCAACAACGAGTTAACAATCATTTTGCCCTATCCGAAAATATCAGCTGGTTGCGGCCCTGGCGACCTTGTCATCATTATTGCAGGACTGGATTGTATTGGAGTCACACACTATCCTGTGGGCGTTGCAACCAGCGGGATTTAAAGTGATCATACCGTTGCCCTTGTCAGGCTTACGAGTTGCGACGATGTTGCAGTGCATGTAGGCAGTGCATGCAACGCATTTCTTTGATTTCCCGAAGTCGCGCGTTAATGCCTCATACAGTAGCGGACAGGCTAATTTGGTGGGGGGGACGCGATATCGATTTGCAATGAACCCAATGCTTCACAGGACCCTACTGCCAAAATCAATCACTTGCGCATACGTACATTTACGAGGAAACAAGTCTAAGCTTGGTTTAGAAGCTTGAGTGATAAAACTGGTCAAACTTCTACACTGCACCGCTACGGAACCAACAAGCAATGTGGCACACAACAACGATCTGACGTAGTCAGTGGCGTCGGCACAGGTACATGGAGAACTCGAGATAAACAGTTTATATGACGACATAATACGTATTCTCATTGTTGGTTACGTTTGTTGCATCACAGTTACCGGTGGCAGTAGCCAGTATAGTGCAGTAGTGCTTTTTGACTTGTATGTTGCAGCAAGTGAGCATAGTCACTCCAGTCCCGCCGCCACGGGTGGCTTTTGGGGGCTTAGCCCCCCAAACGAAACTCCAAGCCCCCCCAAATTGAAATACGAAACACTATAAATCAGTTGAGATTTTGTCAATTTTTAGAGTGTCAAGTCCCCCCGCACAAAGCCAAAGCCCCTCCGCAGAAATGCAAAGACTCCTATTAAAAACTTTCTGACCACGGTTCTGAGTCACTCTGATGCAGTTTAGATAAGTGCTCTTCAAATGGAGAACCTTGCAGTTTTTAATTATCGTTTGGAATAGTCTGCAACACCCATAGTAATTTGTGTATAACATTTGTTATTGCAGGTAATTTTGATGAAATAATAACAAGAAGCGGGTTGATTCTGTTGATTTTGAAACCGAAATTAAGAGAATGGAAAGAAACAAAAAATTCGTAATGCGTGAAAGCACGAAAGTAACGAAAAAACGAAAGCGAGAAAGCACGATCATTCATGGGCGTCCACAGAAATTTTTCCAGGGTGGTAAGGCCAACATTTTGTTTATCATTTTCAAATTGCTGACGATCAGTGTTCCCTCTAAAATGATTTTACACTGTCAAATATTTGTTTTAGTGAACATGATTATTTTAGGACTGAGTAAGTGGAGTTTTCAATGAATTACAAACTTTGTGAATTATATGATAAATATACATGATCGTTAAAGAAAAAAGCATTGGATTGGCATGGTTTTCAACCAACAAAAAATTATTACTCTTCACTTTGCAAGCAAGGCCGCACCCAGCTGATATATTCAACTGAACTAACAACTGAACATGTTTTTGAAAATTTGGGGGGAATTGCCCGATTGCTCTCCCCCTAATTGCGGGATCAGCTGGCAAGACGTGTCAGCATCACGTAGAAACAAGAGCAGCAAACGTCTGGGATCTCGTCCAAGGCCATCAATAAAACCTTGCTACACAAACCGGACAATTAAGTAGACCTGTATGTTGAAACGACTACGGACAAACTTACTAGACTTAAAACACCACGCAGGTTTGGCAAAATTGACCAGATGACTTATGAAAACTTGCCACAGCCAATATGGCGTTGTACTCAGTATTCACTCAGATGTCAGAACTAATCCTTAACCATTAAGACGTATTCCCACAAGTCTGCATGGACGTATTCTAACAAGCCACGTAATTTTGTACTGCATGTAAAGAAGCTTGCATAAGTGTAATTTGACACTCAGGCACATTGGTCACACCCACACTAATGGTGGATTTTTCAAACTTGTGGAAGCATTGCTATAGACTCACTAATGCTTCTTTTCACAAAGCATAAATGTACGTGGTTTACCACTATCAGCGTGTCACTGTCTCGCTGCACTACCTGCCAAGATGTGTACGTTCGACAGTCTCATGGAACAAAACGCCTGCTACCGCAATATAACGCGAAATTTTGAAGATTTGTTGACATGTGATTGTTGCGCAATAAACACCAACAGTAGAACAATCCGCTCGCGACTTTCGCAACCCACCTCTGCAGACAAAGGAGGGGACATGAGTGAACTGCAAGCTCTTCACTGCATGAGACTAAAACTGTGAACCTGACTCTTGTGCAGTGTGAGTTTCATACCGGCAAAAAACTGTCGTTGCAAGAATCAAATCAATTAATCGGAATTAAGATGCCGACATCAGGTTTTTCCAGAAACATTTGGTTCTTAATCCCAATTTCCAGACATGGCAAGAGAGGGCGATCCGCCCTCCCCCATGACAAGGTAAATGAAAAAATTGTGCCCACTTTAGCTAACATTATGATATTTAGCACTGTTTTGGTTTCAGTAGGTTGTCATTTTTTTGCGTTTTTCGGGCTGGTTTCGTTTTTTTAGCCAGAAAAGACATCTGTGACATCCAGGTGCACTATTATTTCTTAACCTTTTTTCTGAGTGTTGGCTAGTGGCCCTCTACCGTGGCCAATGGGCCCCCTTCAGCTAAGTTTTGTCCCCCCTGGCCCAAACCTCTAGCTACGTCACTGGATGGCAAATGCCCGTTTTGCCCATCCTTGCGGACGCTTATGCGATCATTGACTATTTTATATCAGGTTCCACAAACAAGGCCAGCTCATCTATTGAAACGAAGAAACGATTTTAACTAATTGTTAGCATAAGTTAATTTTTAGCATCTTTAGCGACTAAGTAATGTACAGTACAAAAATATTTTTGGCGATGATTTAATGAAATCAAGTGTCATTTCAACACCTGTTTAGGTTTGGTGGGGGGGATGCATCCCCTGCATCCCTCCCTGTGTCCGCACCTGGCCTCATATACTGCTATATAGAGACTAAGTTAGTTTGCATAAAAGATTGCATGTGCTGGATAAAAAAGGAATATGCTTGAGATTTTAATGCATTACAGTTGATAAATAACAGCTCAACTGCTTTGTTTGCAGACTTCGTGTTGTATAAACTTTACTTTTTACCATTAATTTTTGAATAACACCGAAACAGATCAAACAACGGTTTGAACATCGTGTAGGTGCGTTGTACAGGTTTTAAAGCAGAAGTGAACGTTCATAAAAGAAAACAAATGTGGCAATATTTGACATAATTTGAAACTTAAAGTTTGATACCTTTTGGCAAACTATGCACGGAGTTGCTGTAGATTTTTATGACAAACAAAACAGCCACAATAATCGAAAACAATGTTTTATTCGACGTTTCAGCTTATGCGTAAGCCATCATCAGGAATAAACGAAATGCGACAATTAAAGGAAAAATAAGGATGCAATTTAGGGCATTCGTACTG
>Ga0210059_1016718_pt1 | contig 10555 bp, 6 predicted proteins | sample Ectturendosymbi2_FD_188042 | JGI IMG/M metagenome (GOLD analysis project Ga0210059, IMG submission 188042) | Ecteinascidia turbinata endosymbiont from Florida, USA - Sample 2 (SPAdes) (version 2) | ecosystem: Host-associated > Tunicates > Ascidians > Unclassified | place: Key West, Florida... | reverse complement strand
CACCTGCTCCACTCAGCGCTCACCTGTCCATCGAGTGCAAATGCACGGCGCCTCAAATCGAGACACCCATTTGTACCCGCCGTACAACAACTCACCAGTTTATCTGACAACAACAACAACAACAACATACGTGCGGCACACTGGACGGATCATCAACGGAATGCGGAGTGGGCGGACAACCTGCAAGACTCCACACTTTCATCCCCGACACCGGCACCCACCTTCCCGGAATGACTCTTCTCTCAAGAACAGTGTGGATCCGGCTTAACCACCTCCGCACCGGTGTCGGACGTTTCCGCTCCTACTTGTACAGATGGGGTATGGCCTCCTCTGCGACCTGTGAGTGTGGCGCAGAAGAACAAACCGTTGACCATGTTGCCCTCCAATATCCAATCCACCGACCTCCCGATGGACTGTACGGCCTGAAGGTTCTGGACGATGAGACAATCGTATGGCTGCTCAACACTTGCCCCGAGATCTAGTGCGGCCAAGCAGTGGTTTGAAGATCTGGCTCAAAAGAAGAAGTGAAAACCTGAAAACCGTGGCATTAGTTTTTTTGCCTCGAAGAAATGATTTAATGTTTTGGAGTTCACCTATATACATTTGACTGAAAGACAAACTGATCCAAAGCGCTGTCGAAGTGCTCATCTCAAACCTTATAAAACTGGCTGGATAAACGTTTTTACTATTTAATGATGAGCCTTCTAACAAATAGTACCTCGCGAAACTATGGTGCTTTTCTCAACAACTAACGCAATGCTGAACTTATTAAAACTGCTCACACCAAACGCTTTTTAAAACATGTGGTCTAGAATCTTGTCAATTTTTTTAATTTGTGGACGTGGTTGAGACTTCCTCACTTGATGTCTTCAGTAACTTTGTTTGTTTTTCGAACTATGATCGGCGAAATTTTTTTCCCAATACGTAAAGCATCGTACGTATCTTACATAATCGTACATTGCCAACTTAAGATTGATATTTACGCACATAACAATCTTGACAGATAAAGGGAACCTTGTTAAATTCTGTGTTTGTTGCGTCTGTGGGGTCGTATCTTTGCATATGTTGTGTGAATTTTAGAAATTTTTTCAATTCTCGTGTTTCCTTACTCTGCACAAGTTATGCTTTTACGAGTATAATTGTAACAGTGCAATGTTTGCCTGGTCTGCCACTAATGTTCACACCAGAGTAAAAGAAACAAAAAATATATCGAAATTTGTTAATTTGCAGCTGGTAATGATACAACCAAATACGAAACGTTTTTTTGCGAATTGGAAAAACAATGCCTAACGCATACTTGAGCAACTAGAATTTTGTTAGCTTTTCTAAATTAGATTAGAATTAAAATTAGAGCTTACTCAGCTGTCACAAATTAGATTAGAATTAAAATAAGCGGATTTGCGAAAACCAGAAATTGAACTAAAATTAGAATTACATTTACTCAAATTAAAGCAACTTTTATGCAAGTTCAATTCATGTCCATATGTAGATTCATGAGAATAACAAAGATTCGTGCGACATCGGCGCGTTTGGCGCTGTACAATTCGGCTGCATGAAAATCGAGAAAATTTTCAAAAACTCATCTAATTAGTGCGCAAATCATGTCAAAACTACATTTTTCACACCATATAACTTCACAGTAAAGGGAGACACAGACAAATGCAAACGCGGACAGTCCACGACCTTCTCCCTGGCGACGTCCCTGGATCATCCCTCACGTGGTTACGATTCGAAAAATGACAACGCTGTCACGGTTCTCATTTCGAAGATACGTTACGACAGGGCCGATGTCGTTGTTATACACAGGAGTTCACGAGCAGCCTTCAGGGAAATGATGTTCGTTTTTCCAATACCCCGTGGCAGGGCAGGGTCATCCAAACTACAACCCGCAGGCCAAATCCAGCCTGCGGAGCCATTTCATCCGGCTCGCGAAGACATTTTTATCAATAGTGGAAGAAAAATATCGTTTCGAACGTACGCTGATTTGGTAGAATGTAGCATATCGCGAAACAATCACGTTATGTAATCACCATTTTACGTCGTCAGAGGACCGGCCCTCCAACTGTTGCGTGATAGCTTGTGTGGCACTCTGACAAGAAAGTTTGGAGAACCCTTGCCCTAAAACATCACAGTCAGTCGTATTTACCTCCTGATGACTATTGTGACTTCTGCGTATAAGTAGATAGCAATGTGATGTGATAATAATCATCGTTAAGGCCACATAGTTCGTATGGGAGCTGTGAATGAGAAAATAAATTGATCGAGTTTTTACTTATCTCTCTTTTCAAGTGATGGGATGGCGGCATGGCACTTACGACCATTTTGTTGCACCTTCCTTGCACGAGGGTGCATTCTCGTTTCATCTTTAGAAATACCGTTGGACAAATTAGTCTTTTTGGCAAAACCGGAAATTAGATTAGAACTAAAATTACAACACTGAAGCTTTTAGCAGATTAGATTAAAATTTGAATTACCGTCATTTCGCTCTAATTCATCAAACTAGAACTAGAATTATTTAGTTGTCCAAGTCTGCCGTAACGAGACTTTCCAGCTAAAACTATTTTGTACATCATGGCTTGTACTAATGTCTTGAATATATTTGTGGGATGGGTCGTCGACAGCTCACCGTCTTTGTTCACAAGATCTCTGAGGTCCTGGCTTGGGTTTATATATATACTGTGTTTGTTTGAAATGTTTTAATTTTACGTTGGACGTCTACTTCGAATTCATTCTGTTAAGGTGTCACAAGCGATCGAATAATATTGTTACGCTGGAGGAAGTCGAAAAATTTGTCAACGGATTGGAAGAACATCTTGCGAAGCATTTCCGCATTAAGTTTGCTGTAAGTATCGAATCGCAGTTTCGAAATTTCAACGAAAACCGTGCGTTCGTGCGTCGTTTGATTAGAATTAAACCTTTTCAATTCGTTGGCTATCTCGCAATGTTGACATCACGATCAGAAGCAGCGGTCGCAAACAATGCGAAGTTGAGTTTCTGCGACAGTTTTGCGATCAGGCGGTTGAAGCGTAGGTGTAGGAGCAGGGAAATTTTTGGGGGTGCGAAGGATTATTGCCCGAATTTCCCCAAACTTGCCCAAAAATTTTTTGTGCGCCTTCTGCTCACAAATTTTCTCCCAGAAACAACATCAAGACCTGTTTTTGATGTGACCCCCAAAAAGGTCTTGATTGTGTTTTTCTGCAAACGATGGGCGCCATTTTTTGAAGTCAAACAACGCCGGGGGCCATTTTTGCCTGGATTTTCGGGGATTTTACCCAGATTTCCAAGGATTTTGTACATATTTTCAACAAATCAAAACTTTTGGGGGTGCGCTTGCATCCACGCCTCCTACACAACTGGGTTGAAGAATTGTTTTTCGCTTGCTACCCGCAGAATTGTTCAAAGAAGTTTTGATAAATGGCATCTTGCATTACGGTAGTGATTCGGGTGATGGTATGGGTAGCAATAACATGTTTGTATCTGAAACATTGTATGGTAAGATATGGATCGTGTTCATTTTGTATCCAGTGACTGTGCGCTTACACCCAATTTTTATTACGTGCAGGCTTTACCGCTGGAACAAGTCCACATGCCGACGGTGCACGTACATGGCGATGGAAAAATTAAGGTAACGAATATTATTCGAACAACCTCCCACGTGATGATTCACCAGCAGACCTGTCGCCGAGATCCTGTGCTGAGGCTCCCCAGTATGCGATCAAGCGCCTAAAAACGTCAAACTATCGTTCATAATCGGTTGCAAGTGATAGCAACACTCTGACGTCACCACTCCAAAATCCCAGCCCGTTACAAGCAAGGAAAGCCTCCTTATGGGTCACCACTGGAGTAATAACCAATTTTTGTCGTGTCTTTCCACGTCAGTGGACGCTTTGTGTCGATGACAATCCCCTAGTGCTGCCGACACGATGGATCGTATGTCTTAATTTTGGCCAATGTTGTGTTCAATTTTGTTCAGTAAGCCAGTGGTTCCCAGCTTGTTTGAAATCTCGACGCACTGCATAAAAATGCTCATGGGTTGTTTTGGCTCACGTGTCCTAAACGAACTGACATTTGCGCGTAAAATTATTGTTACCTCATTGCTGAAATCAATCTAGCTATTCTCACGTGACTGCACTCACTGCGTTTAACCTCTAGCAGAGACCTTTACACGTACATCGATTGGGTTTGAGCGGTGCCTCCCCCTTCCGACGCCCATGTTGTTACCCTGTGTCTTGCCGTAGAAAAAGTCAAGTACGCCAAAACCTCCCCAGCTTTTCAGCTACAGCGCCTTGATTTCCTATCTTTTAAACCCCAAAAGTCAATTGACGTTACCCATTTTTGCGCCGAAAGTTAAAGCGACGCTGCCCTGCTTCGTTTGATTTTTCTTTACTTTCTCTCCGACTACATGCCCCACACGCCTACGGCTATCGCGCGATTAATATGAAGTGCTGTCCACAGAAAGAGCTTGTGATGAACCAGAGAATCTGTATGGTCAAATTCTCACCTACTATTTCTCAATTTTTGCAGTCCGTGGCCCAATTTAGCGAATTCCATGTATCCTGCGACACTCTTCCTTACTTCGCTTCAATACATACCAACAAGCACTAGAATGGATTTTACGAATTTTTGTTTCAAAGAGCTGTTTTATCTTACAAATACAAAGTTACTTAATGTAACGCTTCACTTTGCGCATGTTTTTTTGCGATGAGACATTTCGGTCATTGTCCCATAATAGTATTAAAACTCGCCATAACAGTATTCACTAGTCTGTAGTTTCAGACGTTATGACCGATTGATCTATTTTTTTTTCGGTAATTAAAAAAAATCGGTCTATGACCGAAAAAAAACTAGCTTAGCACAGTGAGATTCACTTCAAACCCCATGGTTGACTTTTGTCAACGGTTGTCACATGCCATTTCCAAATTTCCGTCTATTTTGCGCTCTCGTTTTGATATGAGCAAGAGTTGAAAAAACATTCTCGCAGGGATATGTTGTGGCAAAGGAAAGCAATATATGAAAAAGTTGGTTTAGATCAGTGGTTCTCAACCTGAGGTTCGCGAACCCCGGGGGTTCACAGTAAGGTTTCCAGGGGTACTTGGATGGCAGTTGAGTTTTCATGTATTACTATTTTTTAATATCCTATACTAGAGGAAAATGCGTGCTGATTGGTAACCTATCGTATTGTAAGCCACAACAGTAGTAAATGTCTAAGATGTTATCGGGCTCAGCAGGCTTGTCTCACTACGCTACTATTGAAACAAATACAACGCCTTGCAGGTTTGTTGCGGACAGCATACAGAATGCTATGGGTTTACATTTTTTCTGATAACCTTGGAAGGGCTACAAAAACTAAGTGCAAAAGTATGAAAAGCAATCCTCGCACCCGAGAGGTAGAATTTAGGAGAAACGGGTGAAAGAAAACGGAGGTGACCACGGTCACATTATCCTCAAGGGAATCGCATTGTTTGATCGAAACGTATTCCAGCAATTTGGATTATGTACACATGAAATAATAGGTTTTTCTGTGAAGGGTTCGCAAACGTTGGCTTGTACAAGTATTGTGTAAGTACTGGTACGGGCAAGTCGCTAGTATCGGTTTCGGCTGAATATCTGAGCATGGCGCCGGTAACGGTTTTTAAAACAAACTCTCTAATCATTAGAACCACCTTAGGAAATTTGTCTGCGAAAACAGTGACTTAGATATTAAATCCCACAAGTTACTAGTAGCAAAGAGCCAACAACAGCATTTTACGCTTATATCCAAAAATACACATTGTCGATTTTGATTGCCGACTTTGCGGATTCGGTTAAAACCTACGTTGTGTAATTTTCATACATCCTGGGGCTTCATTTGCTAGAGTCAATAAGTTTTCTATTTCGCAGATATTCTCACACGTTCGCATGGTTCTGAATCATCTAACTGAGCTGGCACTTGAAAAGATGACCTGGGCTCTTCCAGTTCAAGAGGAACTAATTTGAGCGACACACTTTGGCAGCGAGACTTTTTGTAGGCGTCTTCAGAAACGCTGTTTGTGCTTTTTCACGAGATTGGTTCTATCGTTTTTTTGCCATTCACTGTTCTTGGAGAAGTGCTGAAGTATCGGTTCTTGTTTTATAGTTATTGTGATGTGAATTTTCTACGCTTTTTATCTGCCACGGTTTTTGCTGTCTGACATAGTTTTTTACGTGATTTAGTAATTAGGAAATTTGGTAAAGAACGCTGGTTTCTTATGTGGTGTTCTTTTTTATTCTGTTTCGAAGTCAGTTTATATTAAAAGTGGACAACATGTTGAAATATACATGAATGTCACTATTCCCAACAATTTCGCTTGTTTGTTGGGAATGTTAGTCGTGCCCGTATTTTTCTCTCATGCAATAAGGTCTTTTATCAGCGCATCACTTGTGAAGATCTCGGCTTGCGGTCTTGTTGTGCGCTGCAAAAATTTAGTGGTTCTGAAACTCCCATCTACTCACCCATAGGCGTAGCGAGGAGGGCCTAGGGGCCATGCTCCACAAAAAATTACCTAGTCATTTCGAGCTTTTAGAGGCGGTATCCCAAACAAAATAATGTTATTACCCTAAAATCAAACATTTTGGCCCCTCCCAAATTTTGGGGCTAGCTACGCTACTGTACTCACCCCAAAATTAAAGTCTTTTAAACGCGTTTTCTTGCCATCATGTGGTTTCTGATGTCAAAACCAATTTTTGTTGGTTTTCGGAACGATTGGTTGATTGCGTTTTTGGACTTGATTTCGTAAAGTTGATGTTGGTGTAGATTTCGGCCTCGCGTTGCTGCTGTTGGGTTTGTCCTTGTTTCAGACGTACAGTATTACTTTAAATAACAACACCAATGCGTTTACCGTACATGCTGTAGTGTAGACGGACAAGACAGTTACACAAAAGCTCTGGCGTTAAAAATGAGATTGTTCACACCTGTCAGCGGAAATGTGCCTTTGCAGTTGTAAAATAGGACCTGCCTTGCCGTTGTCTGTTTTTTTTTTGGTTTCGCGCTTCATGTGATCACGCTCTCGCTGGCTGATGGAATGTAACAATGGCGGTCCATGCTAGCAATCGCCATTAGAACGATTGCCCCAACGCGACGTTGCTGGGATCGATTAATATCATTCCAGATACCAGGAAAATGACCAACAGTGTGCAAATTGAAAGTTAAATGCAAGAAAATCAGCTTCGTAATTGGCTGAAACATATACTGTACTTCTAACATAATTGTATTTCGCTGATGTGCGCAGAAGACAGTCGCACTTACGGAAACAGTGCGTTACCTCTACAGAATCGTCGCCAGAAAGTCGTCAATATGGGGGATTGACATTCAAATTTAACAAAAATTCCACTGATTTATAATGTATCATATTTCAATTTGGGGGAATTGGAACTTTCTTTGGGGGGGGCAAGCCCACCAAAGCCCCCCCGTGGCGACGGGATTGTACCTCTACCATACGTTATGCGAGCAGGCAGTACGTAAATGTATTCGAACATTTTCCAGAGGTGACAAGCTGTTACTGCAGCTACGAAATCGCTGTGAGGTTAATTTTTAGAGCATTGAACGGAATTTGATCGCATGACTATGGGCTTCATGTACCTTCAGTTAGTGAGCTAATGAAGGAAATTCAATGAATTTTTATGTCGTGGTGTCTAAACAAAGGAAACAAGTCGTTCTGTGGTCGAGGTACTTACCAGAAACAGTTTGTTGATTTTATATTTATTTAATGTGTTTCTATGGACTTTCGTTTATACACTCAATAAAAAAGAAATATAACGTAATTTCATTAGTATTGTTAAAAAATGTGGGAACTTCTTTTGCCCAAAGCTTTTTTGAGCTTTTGCCTAAGTGTTCGACAAATCAAAACTTTCGGGAGTTCGTTTTCACCCCCAGCTCCTACACCACTGGTTTAGTTTTCAATTAAGGTAACTCTTGTCAATTGTCCTGAAAATTTTCTTATTGCTGATGTCGATTGAGACAAAGTTTCTCGTACCAGTTGTGTGCAATTCCACTGGTGTTTAAGTGATTTTCCGGGTAGAATAAAAAAGAATAAACTTTCCCGAAACACTATATTCCTGGAAAACGACAACCTGGCCAGTTCTCAAAGAAACATAAGGGGTGGTCGCACTCTGAGACCCTTCTCTTTTGCTTGTGGCTTCCACAGTTGAATCATCGCAAAAACTGTAGCATGGTAGGGGGGCAGGCGGGTGCTGCAAGGTGGTTGAAATCTTTATTTGCAGTGGCATTCAATTTAGTCACGAACAGAAAAAAGGAAACTCACTTCGACTATAACGCAGATGACACCATAGAGCAGTGGTTCCCAAATTTTTCTTTGCTGCGGACCCCTTTCACTGCACCCAAATTCGATTCGCAGCCCTTCGTTTTGTCAAAGTTTTTTCGATTATTGGTAAATTAGATTCGGCCGTTGTTTAGCATGAGCATCGCAACCGCCCCGGCGAGAAGCCAATTTCAAGCTTAGGCCTGTCGCCAATTGGCGACACCAAAACCAAATAAAATAATATCAGTCGACTTGCAACGTGAAACAGTTATAGTGGGATCAAGCTGAACAATGGCCCAAATGGGCGGATAAAAACTAACGGATTTTCTTGATTGGATTTTGGTTTTAAGGACCCCGTAAACCAAGGCTGAGGTGAGGAACATGTTTACTATCCCGGGCCGCATAAATTGTGGATTATCGCTGGCGGGCCGCAAATGACAATTGATTTTATCCTAAAATTCTACCTTTATCATTCTACGAGGGATAGAGGCTTCTTATGAAATAGTCTACTATCTGTAAAGTTAGGCACACCACGTTTTCGTGATTGAAAACCGGGACGCTTCAGAACAACGAGCTTATCAGAAAAAATGTGGTTCATATCTTACTTGGAGTATGTAGCTATTTTCGCTAAGTATTGCAGCAGTTTCACCTGAAGCGATTTAAATTCTGAAAGCTTCACTTTCACACCGACATCAGGTACAAAGTAGCGATTCAGAACGAACAATTTTGCCCTGTTTTCTAGGGACGCCGGAACAGCGGTAGGGCAGGGCGGCAGTAAAAGAGTTGAGAACAATGAAAACTTTAAAAAATCGTTACCAATAATGCTTGTTTCTGTTTAGCAACAATGTTGACCTCAAAAATAATAACAGATAAATTATAGAAAATTACTCTGAAGTTTCTGGGTGTGCGAATAGCTGCAATAAGTATGTTTCAAGTCGATCTTGACAAACCATGAAATTACCTATGATAGTTCTATAAAAAGGCACCTCCGCCCCCGTTGCCTCCACTATGAAAGGTCAGGAGGCCAATGTCCCCGCTCTCCGGCGTCGCTGCTCTTTTCTCTTCGAAGCATCAACAGTAAGGGAAACAAAGTTCACTTTAATTCTTGGCGTAGTTCAGCAGCAATCATCGGGTAATGCAATCAGCAATTACTAATTTACATTTTGTTGTTGCAATAGCAAATTTAAGTTCAAAAATTTTTGAAACTAGCTAAGAGGTTGCAATCAGAACTTCTAAAAGACTGTTCGTAAATAGAATCGTGATACACCAAATAGCTTCTTTCGCTGCTAAGAGTAGATCCTCATCAGAATGAGCAGTTTTGAAGAAGTGTGTCACACGAGATGACGACATTGATGCCTCAACAGTGATTCAATAAAATGATAAATGGTTTTTGCAGAAGAAAATGCTTTATAGGCAAATCATTTCTAGCCGTTTGTACAGTACGTTCGTTACGAAATTGTTCACTCGCTAGTCGAAAACTTTTAAACAAAGGCGAAGAAACCATTTCATCAATAATGTAAATGTTAATTATTTTAAAATTCCCAAAAAGCATTGCGGGTCGCACAAAACCACCTCTTGGGCCACATGCGGCCCGCATGTTGCTGTTTGAGACCCTGATCTAACACAACGAAACAAGAAAAAACAAGATCACACATCACTCGTCAGCAAGTTGGCTAAACAGACCAGTCACAGCCTGCTAATACTCGTGTAGGAAGGAGTATGCTGGCTGACTGAATGCCTAACCAGGACTTTTTGGTTGACTGACCGGGGGCCGGGACAAAGCCGTTAAACCGGGACTATCCCGGCTAAAACGGGACGTATGGTATGCCTATTTAAAGTACCTGCTTATCTTGGTGCTTCGTTTTGACCCGATTTGTACTCTCAATTGGGTAACAAAAATTGTGATGTGGGCCATATCAAATGTTCACGCGAGCGGCAGGTTCCCCACCCCTGCGTAAACAATGTTCCTTCTTAGGTGCGCAAATGCGCAGTGCCACCAGACCAGATGCGCAGTGAAATCTCATATTCTTGCACATTTGCAACATTCCACATTGCCCTTTAAACGCTTGGAACGCTTTACTGGTTATGGGTCTACATGGTTGCGCAATTGCATACGCACTAAAAGAGGTATTTGCGCAGTGTTTTTTGTTTTACTTCGCCTCAACCTGTTAGGCCAAAGGAAGCTTCCGATAGTGTTTCCACTATCAGGGATGTTATGCCTTTGACCGTTGAGCTCGCAGTGCGCTTCTCCTTACGCACTCAATGTAAGCGCTGCTCGA
>Ga0210059_1016717_pt1 | contig 10555 bp, 4 predicted proteins | sample Ectturendosymbi2_FD_188042 | JGI IMG/M metagenome (GOLD analysis project Ga0210059, IMG submission 188042) | Ecteinascidia turbinata endosymbiont from Florida, USA - Sample 2 (SPAdes) (version 2) | ecosystem: Host-associated > Tunicates > Ascidians > Unclassified | place: Key West, Florida... | reverse complement strand
CAAGCAACAAACAACCTGCAGTAAAACACCTGCTAACATAAACGAAGTAAAAAGTGAACTTCCGAAGCGGGTATTACCCCAGGTAAATTACTTTCGAGAAGGCAACTTGTGGAAGAAACAAGATAATGAATAAAGTAAGAAAATAGTCAGTTTCGTGAGCAGAAATAAGAAAGATACAAGTAACAAAACTATAAAAGGCCATCAAAAACAGCCTTAGACCAGACCACCTTCCACATGGCCTCAGGAACACAAGACGAAGAACCAAGAAGAAGAAATCTCAAGCAAGGAAGAAAACTGCAATGACAGCACAGTTACCCACACCTGTTGCTCATCCGTAGTTTCGCCCGAGATGAAAGCAAAAGAAAAAGACGTACACTGCAATGACAGCACAGTCACCCCCACCTGCTGCTCATTTGTAGATCTGTCTGAGAAGAGACACGTTTGCTACAGGTCAGTCTTCATGAACGCCTGTGCTATGTCAGTTTGGCATACTGTGTTCGGCAATCGACAGAAGTACGAATGTTTGATGTCAGTTGCAACGACGTTCGATATGTTCTACATTTGTTCAAGAGTACGTTATGCCAACTTCGATTTAAAAGGAACTATGTAAGTTGGAATTTTATAGACCACTCATTAATTACATATGAAACATAATGTTTAATTGAAGTGAAGACTTAAATGCGTGAAACGATTGTGTGTTCCGGGTAACATTCGGGTATGTTAAACAAACTTAGCTTTTGCGACAATGTACCTTGTTATTCGTATGGACCCATTTGAATAAGATACGGTACCTAAAGTATCTTTTGTCTTGTCGTATGCATCCCAGACCAAACTGTATATGTCAACGCAAAGGGATATAACACTTACAATAGTGACAGCCTCGTTGACTTGGATGTTACTCTATCCATACAGACTATGAAGAGGAGTGGTGACAGCACGCACTGTTGTCTGAGTTGACCACCCACGGTGAACGGTTGTGATTTAACTCTGCCGACACAGGCACAAACGTCTGAGCAGGAGAACGACTTTACGGCCAGTAACAGACGGCCGTTCACATCTTCCTTCCGCAACACTCAAAGCGTTTCACGAAGAACCCGGTCGTATGCTTTCGAAGTCGAAAAAACTTGTGTAGACGTGTTTGGCATGGTCCCAAGATTTATCGAAAATTTGTTTGATTGTGAATCTTTTTTCTGATTTAGAACAAACTCTCTTTTACAGCAAAATACTAAACTATTTCACCCTATCAAATTTTAACGTACGCGCAAGTGGAGCCAACTGGTGAGATGTCAACCTCTAGTACACGCTTTCGTCACCTTGTGACATGGGGACAAAACACCTTTGGAAGCAATGTACCAATCTGTATGAATATTTGGAGCTAGCAATGCCCAACGAAAGAACCTTCTGCCGCCAAACAACTGATCTACAGTGCTAATTCGTATCTGCGTGAATCAATCAGCAATGCGCAGATGTAAGAGCGGGTAAATTTTTGGGGTGCAAGCAGGAGCGTAACGAGGTTAGATGGCGCCCGGGGCAATAAGCAAGTTTGGCGCTCCCACGTTCGAACCTGAGCTCTTTCGGAAGGAGATCTGTTGTTGAAGAAAGTACTTGTGACATTGTTAGGACTTTTTGGCGCTCCCCTCAGTGATTCGGCGCCTCCACAATGATTCGGCGCCCGCAAGGGATATATTTCCCAAATTTCCCCACATTTGCCCGAAAAACGTTTATACAACAAACTTTCTGTAGCTGTTGGATGTTGGTACATTATATTTTTCAATGCCAAGTCGCCATAGATTTTAATATAGAAAATTTGGTACTTGAAATTTAGTTCTTGATAATAACCATTACCCTAAGCTGTGCAAGAACTCGTCAGACGCCAGCTGTTCCAGCACTCTGAGTGTCTGCCTCACAGTACTGAGGTTTGGCGTTTCATTCACAATCCAGCTGGTGCTGTCAGCAGGGAACATCACACCTAGCTGAGGTATGCCTAAAGCTGCTACCTTCTCTGAAATAATATATGTAATATATGTTGCACGAATCATATTCTTTATATTATGACTATGCCGTAGATTCTCGCAACATACAACAAACTGCATGGCAAAGTGTGTTCATCCTAGCACTATAGTTAAAATTAAAACAACAGCTTTTCTGTCCATGCCTGGCATGGACTCCATTACTATGAAGTAGGTGGCCTGCAGTAGACTCCATTCCCTTAGTGTACAATTACTATAGCACATAAATGAAATGCCCTCTTTTGCCAAAACGTTCAAGTGAGTCAATTATACCCATCAAGTGTCACAGACTAAAACACGAAGTTACTGGAAACAGCTTGTTATTTCATACATTTAATGGGTTTTCTATGACACAATGAACTTATAATTTATACACTCAATAACAAGGAAGCAAAATTTCATTCCTGTTAAAAATGTCGAAGATACTCTACCCAAATTGTTTGAGATTTTGCTGGAATATTTGACAAATGAAAATGTTTGGGGGTGCACTTACACACAGCTCCTGCACCAATGCAGCAATGTGCAATAATGTGTCATCAAATACGTCATGGGCTAAACAAGGCTATACTTGGTTTGTTCCAATTTTGCTCAACGCTACTGTTCTTCTCAGACATTTCAAACTAAATCAAGTTAATCTACTTACTAGTTACGTTTTACAGACTAACTGCAACTATAACGCTCAACTGGAAAACAACAAGATCGCTTCAACATGCCAAACTTCATGATGTTCCGGGCGTTGAACTGTGATAGCACCAGTGCTATTCACACCACTACATCAGGAACTGCTTAGTGGATGCTATGTCCGTGAGTAAATATGATTGGTTTAAAAAGATGAATTTATTCTCCTCTACACGAAAAAACAACGGAATTGGTAAAACACTGGCCAAAAAATCTATTCTTTCGTAGATATAACTATCATTTCTGTAAGCTGATCTCTCGCTACAATGATTAACACAAGCATTCTCAATATGGTTGAGACTTACCTTTCAAATGCTGGACATTTTTGAGATACTGGCTTACTCATTCCAAGTTGCTAGCTTAAAGTCATTCCTACGATATGGTACGCGTTTAATTTACATTTATTACTTCCTTGATTGAAACGTTGGCGGAAAACATTCTCGTATTACCAGCACCAGCACCTTTATCACGAAGCACAGATGACAGGTCTAGACTGATTATGTCAACCAACTATTGCAGGGGTCGCCAAACCGCGGCTCGTGAGCCGCATTCGGCTGTTCGAACGTTTGCATGCGACGCTTTGGGCTTTCCGAAAAATTATATAGACCTATTTGTTTTTTATTATTTATTCATATTGCAAAGTGCAGAAATATTGTAGAATGGTACTGTGGTAGCTAGCGTGCCGTACAGTATTACTTTTGTAAGACGTTCCAAAGAGAATTACGATGTCACAGAAGCGTAGATTGCAAACAAATTCGTGTTTTTAGATTTTTATGTTGCTGCTCTTTATATTGTAACTTGGGTTTTACGATATGCGGCTCACACATAGAGCACGTTTGGCCACCCCTAAACTATTGCCTTCGTTGATCAGCAAGCGTTTATGACTACATCCCACCAATTTTAGCGTTGATTATTATAGCCTACAGGTAAACATAGCACAATCTGAAACGAATGATGTTGACATAACCAAGCTATACAAGTAGCTCACTGATTCTAGCAGTTGTTCAAAGGAGTTACATGGGCTTGATCTCAGGCTAACATTGCCATGGTGGCCCAGGATCGCTCCTGTGACGAGTGCGCATGTGATACTTAATAGAAAGAGAATTCTAAAAGACAGTTTGGTCAACAAAACGTAGCCAAAGAAAAACTGATCGTCATCTATAGGCCTACCTTTCAGTGAAGTAAAGAAATAAAAATGGTAAGCCGCCCTTGATAAGCCGCACGAATTGATGAAAAAAAACTTTATGAGCCACGGCTTACAATCGAATAAATACGGCAGTCTGTGTAGGATGGTAATGCTTGGTATTCTGCTGGATTGGAAATCTGTCAAGAAAACGCGTAGGCCTAATTATAGTTTACTGTTGAAAAACAAATTAATCCATTAACCACACACCACAGACATAAAACCTATCTGCTTTGTCGCCAAAGATTTTCTGGATACATTCAGATCCAAGGTTTCTGTTTTTTAATGTCAATGATATATCTCCGCGGGCGCGGAGTTGTTTGAGGAATATTGTAATCAAGATCAGCCTCACGAATACTATTGCTATATTTCAATACATCTTAACGGCCATTCTCAAAGTGGTATCAATAAATCTTCAGTTAACGTTCTTACATTTTTTATATGTCGACACATCAATGAAAGTGCTTTTGGACATGGTCTACTTCTGCAAAGCGCATGAGACAAAGAAGAAAACTTAAGGAATGGATTATTATGGAACCTTTTTGCAATATTACAAAATGGGCAATCATAAAAAGGACCTTTGGCCATGGTCCAAAGGTCATTTATGTAAAGTGGTCCAAAGGTCCTTCATCCGGCCATTCTTATGCTGCTGCTACTGAAGCATTGTTACTTGCTTAATTTTAAAAAACTCTGCTGTCATTCCAAACATAAATGTCGCTTCTATTTGCAAACCAAACAACTTACAGAAATCTTCTTTCTATCCTTGTATACCACAAAAAGTTCAGACCCTGAAAAATTTACTTTTACTCCATAAAAATGCATTTTCAACTATAACTGCTTAATGACTGGACCAAGGTCCGCTGCAGTACACATGACAAGGTGACGCCTGCTAAGGATTTTTACGCATGATTAACGAAGTGTTACCATATGTCATTTATCAGGAAGACACCATGGTCCAAAGGTCCTGCATAGCCATAGGTCCCTGATCTCCCCTACTGCACAAATCATTCCTTAGCCTTAGGTCATACTAGTTACCATGCAATTTAATCGCAGGATGTGCAAAAAATCTTGGTAGAAATAAAAAAATCAACCGCGGCCTGAAGAAGCCCAGAAATAGACAAAAAGATTTGCTATCTCTGGAATGCCATTGTGAGTAGCTCGAATCGGTGTTACCCGTATAAACTCAACACCAGAATCAATGAGGACAATATAAGTAACAGACAGCTGCAACAGACATCATTTTCAGCAGCAGTTGGGACCACAAATTTCTCTAACAAAGCGTCAGGACAGTACTTCGTCTGTTCCAGGCGGTGGCATTACGGCATAGTTGAAACTTTCGTTGTTGTAGCGACGGTTGTTTATCGTAGCCAACTGCCATAAACAAAATAACAATATCGATTGACCTAGTAGAGGTTCTTAAACTTTTCCAGTCGCGCCCCCTTTGGCATTGATACTCGCGCCTCACGTAATCTCACAGTCAAACACAGAAAACAGAACCACCTTTTGTTTGACATTACCCTTCTTTTCAACATTAAGTCACTACCATACTCGTACCCACCTTGCGAAACTTTCACGCCCCCCAAGAGTGACGCTTCCCACAGTTTAAAAACTCAGCCCTTATAGAATCTAGAAGAGTTCCAGAGAAACGATTTTTGAAATACTTTTGTGAAAAGTGGTGTACGATAAGACGAAAGATATGAACATCACCAGGAAAAACTTAGATAACAGCAAAATAAGTGATTTTTTAATGTGATTCTCAGGCACAAATAGCAAATCAAAAATGTTAAAGTATTGCACACATTAAAGCGTTTGAAATGCCAATACCACATCATTTAATGCAACAAAACAGTTTTAGCAATTTTGGTCATTCAGTGCCAAAACCTTATTTACCACGACGGAAAAACTTGACTGGGTGATCAACCTTAAGGTGGAATATATCACGCGCCGCGTTCTCGATATCTTCATCGCTTTCAAACGGTTTCTCCTCCAAAAGTTTGTCAGTGAGCGGGTCAACATTTTCCTTTATGACATAGCTTGAACCAGACGTTGACCTGATGCTTTTCTGTTCATATATGTGCAAAATGATATTTTGCTGCATGTAAGTGATTTTTGTCGGGTCGTGGTGAAAATCAATCATGAACTCGAAATTTTCCACTTCCAATTCTTCATCTCTTGGGAAGCAATGCATTGGCACCCAATGACTGGAATCCACCTTGCAGCATTCCTCGTCACACTTCCCAGAAATATTGCCAGCGGGAGCCGGCCCTTGTTTAATGACGTTTCTTAAAAACACGAAAACAACCGCAATTTTGATGTACCTGTGTAGGTAAAAACTAGGGTCAAAACTTCTGAATTTACTGCCTACTGTGTGTTTTGATTGAACATCTTGCCACAATTCCAATTCCGCTTTGAGGTATCTAACTTGTTCTTAACGAGATAAGAAACGTTAGTCATTTGCACGATTGTAACAGTCACGCAACTGCAAATCTTGTGCTTCCTTGGGTTATGTCACAGTAGACATAGCACCATGGTCACTATAGTTCAGTCAAAGTCGAGCGACAAATATTCTTTGAATGCCCTTCTGCATACTCTTCACGCCAACGCCTGTTGTCGAGGATTCAAAAGATTCTTAGGTAGATGAAAGTGCAATTTCACATCCGGCTTTTTCGGGTTTAAATCATAAAGAGCTGATAAAAATAGTTTCATTGGGGTATCCCAACTTACCTAGAAATTCTTCTGTGCTCCTCTAGACTTGTTTGTGTTTACCATGGTTTTATATTCTTTTTTGTGCGTAAATGCTGCTCCTGTTTTCAAACATTTGCTTCCTCATTTTGTATTACATTCGTGTGGTTGACTTTTCTTTGTTTATTCTGTGTGTTTGTCTTACTTATGTTGTGTTCGTCTTCTCTATGTTTTTATGGTTTTCTTCTCTTTTCTAACATTGTTGAAATCAGTGAATGGTCGTTTCACGCATTGGCCTCCAATCAGGGACGGATCCAGGAGGGCGATCGCCTCTCCTAAAACCTTCGAAAGTAAGTTTATTCAACATAATTTCTACAATTATGAAAACAACTTTCGCGATAGTATGACACTTGACTACCAAATTTTCTTGAAATCGCTCCCCTAACCTTTCCGTCTGGATCCGCCCTGCCTCCACTGAGATTTCCTAATAAAAAAAACATAAATTACCCTCTTGGTCCAAAACAGTCTTCTTGTGTCGCTCCAACCTGAACCAGGAAGCGTCCTTTCCGGGCGCGTTGACAGTCCGATATACATTGTGGGTTTCAACGTGAACAGACAGGTGGGCTACTCGTATGGGACCAGTTGGAAGGAATCCAGGGTCAACCAGGTATTTATCACCGTTCAGGTGCACCTTCAGCAAATCACATGAAAGCAAAAATTACATCAAAATGTCTTAGTCTGTACTTCGCTAAATATTATCGCAAGATTAACATCACCAACGCTGCGGAGCAAACATGTACAAATCACGAATTACAATTTCGACAAGAACACCTTCAAGCAATACGTTGCTGAAGGTTGTCTTTAAGCTAGCAAGCGATGTTTTTCAATTTCAAATTGGAAAAGGACTGGCGTGTGGATTAGAACTGAGCTCACATATCTCTTCGAAATACTTCACTCGAGTAACAGCGTCAGCCAGCTATTCAAACAACGTGGAGCTATCATTCCTTTGACATATACGCACAGTTGTGCGCGCTGTAAACATTTGTCAAGAAAAGTGAATTTTAAACTTGAGTGACCTGGATTGCGTTCAACTTGAATCTCCAACGCCTCCCATACGACAACGGAGCACCAACAAGCACAAGCAAATGCAGTTGGCGTCGACCAAGTGAAACATGGCGTAAGTTGTGGTTTGTTTATCAGTCGCTTACATCGATAGTCTTTGCCTCACACGAAAGTGGATTTTCTTTTTTGTTTAAAATGTTTTTTATAGCAAGTAACAGTTGCAGCGTCTCGCTGTGTAAAACCATTTTCAGTGACCATACTACCATGTCCGCGACTGGTTCTCTTCTTCTTCAAACCATGAAAGGTTGTTTCGCCCCATGTCAGTAATTGCTTATGTTTGCTTCTTTTTTCAACCTTGACCAGACCAGCAGCATAGTTCAACTCACAACAGTTTCAGTTGGAAAAAAGCTTGTAGGTTTTGTTGGCATGTTATCATTGCAAAGAAATAACTTCGATTTCTTCTTCATTGGAACTAAATATACATCAGCAGGCAGAGTCGAAGATATCTTTTGACTGCGGTGCAGCTGTTCTTTTGTACTCAGGGTGAAAATAGTTTTATTATGTGCTAGGCCTTCAGCTTGCTAAAACTATTTCGATCAAAAAATCAACATAAATTGACTCTGAATGGCATCAAAATTGTTTGGTACCTACAACAAAGAAATAATATCCACCAAACTGTGACAGTCAGGCGCAACGCCACATAAATCACCGGAGAGTGAGGCACCACGAACGAAAAGCAAGCAATGAATAACACCTACATATGATGGTGAGCAATAATGAAACTTGTCTCCACACAAATGAAGTTTTTTTCGTAGGAAATCGAATACATGTAACACTATGCATCTTCAATCCTACAACCTTATTCAAATAGAATCTCCAATTAAAAATTTCCTATTAAAAATTTTCTTGATGGATTCAAACCCATTACTAGGGCCATTTTTTATGATCTGAAAAAACTTTATATAATGACTTTATTTTTCAGAATATATGATTTATATGACCAAAAAGAAAATGATTGAGCTAGAACATACAACTACTGTACAAAGAAGCGTTATCAGCGAACATCGGCATGAGAGATGGTAGCCCCATGGTTTGTTGAAGCCCCACTAACACAAACGGCTCAAAAGATGAGCAAAACATATAATTTGGTTTGAAGCAAGTTGAAAACATGCATGGACTTTGGCTCATTTCTTTGGGGCAGCAAGAACATGCATTTTAAGGCAGTATATTGCATTTCGTTTAAATAACTTTTTCACCTACGTCCATGGGCGTCGGAAGGATTTTTTCCAGGGGAGCGGCACTAGGGGATTCTTTCAAAATTTTTCTAGGGGGGCCAAAAGTGATGAAATATGATTTTTCCGACTCGAAACTAATAAAACAACCTTTCTTTGCTTCAGTTTAAAAAATCCAGTAGGGGCCAAGGGCCTCCCTCCCAATCTAGAGAGGCCAAGGCCCCCTTCCTTTGCTACTGCTTGTAAACGTAGTGTTTCCTAGTGAACTCTGCCAGTAACTAGTAAAACTTGCAAGTACGCCTAATTGGTTTCTAGTAAAAATTCCAACTTTACAATGGAGTGCTGTGCATTTCACGATTAAATATGCAATGGTATCATATCTTAAGTCATACTCCCTGCTAACAGCATGATTACGCAGCTACAAAAGTTACGGATATTTTATTATGTACCTACTCATTATAGCTCAGTTCTTTTTAGAACGCTATGCTGCTACAGACCCGGTTTGATCATTCTGACTCGAAAGTAAGATACTGTGGTAGTTAACATTTTTCTTACTTCTGCAACAGTGGTTCTCAACCATTTGGCTGAGGGGAGACACATCCAGGCCTACGATTTTGTGCCTGGTCCTGGTTTTGCCCAATTTATAGCGTTTTGAAGAAGATAACTTATTTTATGATGAAGGAGATGCAAGGTTTTCATCTCGAAAAACTGTTGAAACATTTTTTTGCCAGGAATTTGTTACCTGCTAAACTTGCCAAACGTTTTTCAAAATGCTGGAAAATCAACTCACTGCTAGATTGAAAATTTTACAGCTAACAGTGAGAAAATCCTTCTATATTTGGCAGCAAATCAGCTAAAATGGCAACTTATCTCCCTTCAAGAACGTCATTTTCCGACACCATTACTTTGTACAGAAAAACAACAGTTCTATTGAAACTGAACAAAGCTATCTTTTCCGGGTTCTTTATTTCAACCGCCAAAATTTAATTTTGATAAGCCCACGTAATGACCAGGCTACAGCTTGTGGCACTTATTGAAAATATCCTACCGAACATTAAAAAAACAGCATGACGAATGCCAAGAAATATTTGTTGCCAATGCCTAGTTTTCAGGTGATGTAATGGTGTGCCATTAGAGTGCTGCTAAGGATCGAACGATAGGAGAAAAAATATTGAGCAAGCTTTGACTATTTACCGCGATTTTATGCTGGGGTTTTCGTATTAGATTTTGAGTGGAGGGGCAATAAAATCTCGAACTACCGGATCAGTGGCATTTTGCTAGTCTGCGGTCGAATGTCATCTCTTTGCGTTGTTCAAAGGATTTTTGACTTGGGTGAGGGAAGTGGCTGTGGCTGTAGAGGAAGGGGGGGATTGGAGGAAAATTGCCCCGAAGTATGTTAAAAAGCCCTGATTTCAAAAGAAACATTGGGGCACTTTAACAAACTGGATTTGACCGATCCTTTTGGGTAAACATTCAATCAATTTGTTCACTCCACAGCCGCATTTCCTATTTATTAAGGTTTGCCTACCAGTCTAAGGCTTCTAAAAACAAAAACTGAACAGTTAGAACTTTCAAAAATTTGTTTACTATAGAAATAATAAAGAAGAGTTGGAACTTCCAAACTACTTTCAAAAATTAATTTTCAATCAAAAAACTGCCGCTCCCCACAAGGTTCCGCCCTGGGCCCGGATATCCCAGGGCCCTTCCCT
>Ga0210059_1016714_pt1 | contig 10557 bp, 8 predicted proteins | sample Ectturendosymbi2_FD_188042 | JGI IMG/M metagenome (GOLD analysis project Ga0210059, IMG submission 188042) | Ecteinascidia turbinata endosymbiont from Florida, USA - Sample 2 (SPAdes) (version 2) | ecosystem: Host-associated > Tunicates > Ascidians > Unclassified | place: Key West, Florida... | reverse complement strand
CCCTTCGATATTTTCATAAACATATTTAGTTGTTAGGTACAACAACAAGTTAAAATCGTCTTGCCCCCCCCAGAAAATATCAGCTGATTGCGGCTCTGGAAGCCTACAAGAGATTCTTGATAGTTTCGGTTCTTGCTTGCTCCACATCACTACCGAAGTATGCTGCATGTGAGTGAATGCTCAGGTTGTTTTTTAATTGGTTGAAGTTCAAAACCACTTTTCCCTTTTCCAGAAAGCGAAATGCGGCTGGGATATCTTGTGATAAAAAACGTCCTTCGTCAATGCTGTATCGCAGCATTGACAGTCACTGCACCGAACGCGTTAAGAAACAGCAGCTTTGTCTGAGCGTGCTAGTAGGAAATTGAGTCTTGTTTATCGGATGTGAAATGTTGTGCATGCGGAAGCAATGTGTTTTTAATATGTGTTTTGACAGTCTTTAATTGCGAATTACCAACTAGCCAGTGCAAGAGAGCGTTCCACTGCAATTCCGTTACTTCTTTTACGCTTTTGCATAGGTCGAAACTCTAAACTCAAGAACTGGCCAAGTGTAAACCGCTAACAATTGACAGCATTCTGTTCGATCAATGGAAATAGTGCTGTTTTCGAATGCAATACATTGCGCTTACATGTGAGCCCTTCTTCCACAGGAAGATCTTCTGGGCAGATTTAATTGGCCAATTGGGCAGCAGTAACCTGGATGGAAGCAACCGTTCCGTTCTGTTGAGTGATTTTACGTTCCGTCCGTACGGGCTAACCTTAAGTCCATCGACTGACCGTCTCTACTGGTTTGATTCTGCATCAGGGGCAACGGAATCAGTCAAGTAAGTGTGCGGTGGAAGTAAAAACAAACTAGAGGATCGATTATGGAGCTTTGTGCGCGTCTCTATCGCTCGTTGGGGAATGATTTCGTTTCAGTTGTACAAGACACTTAGAAATTTTTCCGTGATTCTTGTTTAATATGTGCAAACGAAAATAGGTTTTCAATATAATACAGCCGCATGAGCGGTTGCTGCTACGATTAGGGATTGCGGACGTACATCCTAATGGTTCTTGTCTTTTGAGGCCAAACTTACCTCGCTGCTCTGTGCTGTAGCCACCGTATGAATCTATTTGTTGTCGGAGGCCATGCAATACACCTCTTCTAGAGCACAGCTGCGCAACTCATTTATGTACTTTTGAAAGTTTTATGTATGACCTTCGCGTAAGATCTTTTACATAATTAATTCACGTTGCGATCTTTGATCAGATTAGATGGATCGGACAGGCAGGTCCTCATCCGCAGTCATCGGACAACATCAGGCAATGTTTCTTCTTTCTTCGCGTTTCTCAACAATCGTTTCTATCGCTTCGACACTGGAAAGAAGATTATTTCTGAAACGACCCTACGCACCGACCTGGATACCTCTCCAGGTTTCAGCCCCCTCCAGGCTGTGAACGTCAGCTTTCTCAGTGACGTCACCGCGATCTCTGCTTTCGAAGCAGCTGCCTACGAAAGAGGTTGGGAAACAGATTAGTATTTTTCATTCTGCCAGGCTGAATGTTTGACTTTTGCTTTGCGGTGACAAGAATGTTTGCTTGCACATACTCCGCGAGTGCAATCTCCATCCACTGTAGCAGCATATTTTGTATTGAAATTACCAGCTGTGTTTCAGCATTAACTAACGTTTCCAGCTCCTTGAAATTTGCAGGTCTGCTCGACAAAGGAGAGCAGCTGCAGTTTCCCTGCAACGCAACCAAACCACTGTGTGATGAAGTTTGCATTCCAACATCATTGCAAACAGCTGTCTGTGTGGGTCAATGCTTTCAGTGGGAAATCCTTTGTTCCAAGAGGTGAGACGCGTTGATGTGACATGTCATTCTACGCAAACATAGTAAAAACGTTGCATGTTGCTTAGTGTCGTTTTTGCTGGCTATTTGCCGAGGTTTTGCTTGGAGGAAGGATTTTCCTGAAATCTAAATGGCAAGTACAGTAGAAAACGTTTGGTAGTGCTGTTGAATGATTCTTCCTCTGCTACTCTAATTGTGTACGTAGTAGTGATAAAGAATCCCAAACAGATAAAAACTTCCATTGTTCAGAACTGAAAGAATTAAACTAAAAGTAAAACCTTCAGTACTTGACTGATTTTATATTTTATGCGCATGGATACACGCAGTTAGAAAAATATGAAACAATTTTGAATCCAGAAAATAAATCTAATACTTTGCGATTATTTTCGCCTCTTTGCAAATTTTGTTCGTAGCAAAGGGGTGTTCTTCATTTGAAACGAGAAGACGTTTAGGTAACAGTTTCCTTTATCTAGAAAAAAATGGACATTAGATATAAGATTGCATGAAAGTCATCTTTCTTGTACAACAATTGTTCTTTTTACTGTTTATAATCTTACTTTGGCCACACGCTTTTGTTAACAGCCCTGATGTTTGCATAAACCGTGTATTGCAATGTGACGGAACATGGGACTGTCCAAATGGCGAAGACGAGATGTACTGCGGTATCACAAATGGCTGTTCCGAAAAAAACGTGACAAAAACAGCGCAATTTCAGTGCAGGGAGACCAAAAAATGTGTGCCTCTTAACACAATTTGCGATGGAAGACTGGATTGTAGAGATGGGTACAATATTTGTTTTGTTATTTTCTTTTTCCGGTATCTGTTGAAAAACTCAGTGTCTAAATAATTCCAATAGAAAAAATCTGATGATAAGTAATGATTATTTACTGGTTTTAATAAAGATAAACAAGACTTTGGCGTTTGCTCTTTTTGTTAATTCTCACAACAACAATGAAAAAATCTTCTTCTCTTTTTCTAGGTATTCTTATTTGTTGCTGCAGTACTTTTGCCTTTCTTGTAAACCAAAGTGTCAGGCATTTTACTGTAAGTTAATTTTCAATAGGTTCTACAGAACGTCAGAAAACCAACTAATTTATCTTCAAAATCTTGCAATCTGGTTGACAGTAGTGTCACCATCAAAAGCTTAAGTTAAAAATGCCAATGTTCATTTCCGTAAGTTTCTAGTTGGATTCCTCTTTGATTTGAATTATCTCTGTTGAAAACTCATGCGTTTACAAACCGATTTGCAAGAGCGAGTCTTGCTTTCCGCGTTCCGTTTAGAAGACATAGTTACCGAGCCCATGCGACTTCATTTCATTACCTGTCAAATAGCAACCTATTGCAACAAACCACCTTCTGGTGATGAACATCTTAGAACCTGGCTTTTCAGCATCACATGCATTGAGATTTGATTTTGAGTCTACTCCCACCAGGACTGACGAAGAACGCTGTCCAGTGCAATCGCAGTTCTGTGATTTTGAAGAAGATCTTTGTTTGTGGAAACAGGATCGGAAGGATGATTTTGACTGGAAAATATGGCACGGACGAACGCCTTCCAGCGATACGGGGCCATCTTTGGATCACACTCTTATTCGAGCAAATAGTATGAATTGTAGCGGCGGTACACATTTTGCGCGAAAATAAGTGTCAAGCAATATTCACGTCAATATGAAAAACTCATCAGGGAACCAGATGTTGACATGGAACGTTAAAAATTTTTGAAGTGTAGCTCCACAGTTTTGTGCTGCGTTTTCAAATCATTTATCGCATCTGCAATATTTGAGCACGCAAGAGCTTTGATTCGTTTGCTTTAAGGTTCAAAATTTTTTGTAATTTTCGAAACCGTTGTCTTGACAACACTTGAAGCGATGTGCCAAAACTGTTTCGATTCGTTTGCAGGTTCCTATATATACGCCGAAGCAACTCCACAAAACGCATTTGCAAAAGCGAGACTAGTGTCCACATGGATGGCTCGACCTACTTGCGTCACGTAAGTTGAATTTCAGTAAGAAGTGCGGATGACTGGATGTAAAGCACATGGTAACCTGTTGCCTACTTCAATGGGTCAAACTAGATTTGCTAGGGTTGTTTGCCCCGCTTGTTGGGGCTGGTGTAATCCTGGAGAAACTTTTCTGATACTTAGAGTTTTGGACCTGGTAGAGTTTTAGTTGGGGGTCGTTAGATATAGTGGGTTTCGACGTTTGTTCTTCGGTGCAGGCTGTAAAGCTGTGGTTTTTAACCTATTTTGTACAGTGACCCATTATAGCAACTCACTGAAACCCAACGGCCCCCATCTAAAACTCAAACAAAGCAAACGTAATGCATCACTGTACATAAAATATCTACTTGCGACCCCTCCAAAATTTCCACGACTCCCGCTGAGGGTCGCGACACCGGGTTGAAAACCACTGCTATAAAGCAATTCATTAATGTTAAAAGTCACTGCTGTTAAATAAATGTTAATGTTTGTGGGAGTCGTTCCATTACTTCTGGCAGGGAATAAATTTTTTCATTTAAGGACGTGTTTTTACAGGGCTAAAAGGCAGTGACTTTTTCATAAGAAAACTTGGGTAGAATTTCATCTTTGGCTTACGTTTTGCACTCCAGGTTTCACTACCACATGTTTGGAGAAGGCACAGGTTCTCTCGCGTTGTTCACCAAGGAACGTAATGGACACCGGACAGGGGAGCGATGGGGTAAAAGCGGCAACCAAGGAATTTTCTGGAAGCAAGCCAAAGTCTCCGTGAACCAGCACGGTCTATATCAGGTAAGTGCTTTTGTTCCATGTTTAATGTCGCACTTGGATCGACGCGCACTCTGCCGTATGTTTTGTGGTATGCTCACTATACATTTTTGTTAGTTTAATTCGTGCACGCTATATTTTTAGGAGACAAATACAAAACCAATTCGGCGAGTTGTTGTGAAGTATTTAACTATTGTCAATCATAGCTGCCTGACAGTTTGAACTTGAGTTTAGTGGTTTGCGTTCAAAAATAGATTCCGGACACGCTATAATCCGTAAGTACTGACCAAAATACACAAATGTCATCACGTTTTTACGGTCACGTGACCCAACACGGTCCGAACTGAAATTCTCATGCTTGTCGCAGTCCGAGGATTTTGACTGATTTAAATTCAACTTAGTTTTGTAAATGTTGTAAAACTATTTAAAAAAATTAAATCGACGCATACACATCCGCCCTTGAAGGCATTGTGACGCAACCGGACGCAGGTTTGATGCTGATTCTAAAGCAGGGTTGCCAGATGAAAATTTCAATAAAAAGACAAACATTGCTAAAAAGAATCCAGAAAAGGCCAAACCGATTGCTTAAAGGCCAGTAAAAAAACAGACTTTTTTGCGGTATTGCTATTCCTTTGTCATAAAGAAATGCTTAAATTACAGGAATATCATTAGAAAGTTTCTTCGAAATTGAGATTAAATCTTTCTTGGCCTTATGCTGGAGCTTATTGCTGATGCGGCTCTGACTTTTCATGGTTTGTGATATTAAACACTTTGGGTGCAGTGGTGCCACGGTGATCCATCGGCAGCTTTCTGCACCCACGCGAAAGTAATCTCCCATTCACTCCTGCACTTACAGCCAGAATCAAACGAGCCCTTCCACTTCCTCGACGTCATATTTTCGCGTTTCTATCGCGGAGAAACCTGTCTGCAAGCGTTGAACCTGAGCCTGTTTAGTGCTTACAACACACTACGCAGTGCACACATTTTCAGAAATTACGCAAAATAATGATTTAGAATCTGGCATACCTCAAATCTTACCAACATCGAACGCGGGCGTTGGTCTAATGTAGCATTTGTTACAAAACGTTTGTAAATGTGTTGCCGAAAAAAATGGAATAATAATATTGCTCTTCAGAGGAAGCTTTTTCAGCGTAAAAAGGCCAAAAGGCCAAACGAATTTTTTAAGGCCAGCAAACTTGAGATGAGGTTAAAAAAAAACACAACTAAAATTTTTTAGGCCAACCGACTTGAAACGAGGCCAGATATCTGAAATTTGGCATAAAAAAGGCCAACCTGGCAATCCTGTTCTAAAGCAGCACCTAATTCCATTAAAGCTATCCAATGAATATACTGCCCGAATTGTTGCGAGCCAACGGTACAACCACTGATCTAATGAAAAGCGTGGAATGAATGGTAGAAATGAAAGGTTGTACTAACAAAGTTGCGGCTGCTTGTTTTACTTCTCGAAATCTTCTCCGCAATAATTGATACAATGCAGAGGTGTTAATAAACAGGGGCAAATTTTTTGTTTGTCCACAATCGAATCAGTTTCGCCATTCTTGCTCAAAATTTTTATCCACCATGTATGAATGGATTGTGCGTACAGTGGATGTCCGCTCATGTCGTTTGTTATTTTTTGTTTTATGTTTTCGACAAGTTTGACCAATATTTCACAAAGTCTAATGATGTTGCATTCTTTGTCATTGTGACCGAAAAAAACTGATTTTGAAGTTAATTTGCAATATTTTATTTTGCAGCTTATATTTGAAATTACTCGAGGCAAAGACTACCGCGGTGACGTAGGCCTTGATGACATCACTATTGAAGACGGCGCCTGCCAAGTCAGTCACAAGTGTTTCTTCGAAAACAAAACCAACTGTGGATTCGAAAACGGTAATACATGAAAAGATGAATGCAATGTGGTTTTGTTGTGAGCGCGAGCAGACGTTTTTCTAAGTTGAAGGAAAATAATCCCGAGTGTTAAAGCTCTGGGGAGAAAATTTGGCTATCGTTTTAATTTTTGGAATAGTGGTCAATTAAGTTCAGTTGAAAATGTGACCATCGAACTTTATTTCAGAGCCACCGATAAGGAAAGCACTTCCTACAGTGGTTATTCCGAATGTCTTCAGGTTCAAATGTGGCACTGAAATGAACTTATACAGTCAAGGGTTGCATAAACGGTTCAACTGCAAAATGAATGACTGGTGAAGTGACATGTTTACGTTTCCTACTTTGGGTCACAAATCGAGTCGCAAGCCTTGCAAAGTCCGAGCCTCGTCACAAGCATTTGAAATTCTTTCGAGTCAGGTCAAGCCGAGTCGTTGACCTTGGCCAAGTCGAGTTTGAGTCGAATCACGAGATTTTTCAAGTCAGTTGCGTGTTATTTGGACATCTCGATTCTCTTTACATTCCAGAAATAATCAGACTTTGCATCATTTCTTTAACTTAATAGCAGCAAAGCGTCAGTCCCCACAGAAGAAGTCGTTTCAAGTGATTAAGCGAAAAAGTCTGAATCGAGTCGAGTTGCTCATACGAGCAAAACTGTTGAAACTTGATTCGAGACAAATTTTTTTTGCCAAAAATATGGCTAGAGCATAGCCATTGCATCTTCTTCAAAACTTTGTCTCAGGATTAGTCGAGTCAACGAAATTAATGCCTCAAGTCGAAACCAATGGAGGCAATGAACAGAATCGCGTACTCACTGCATATTAACAGAACAAGATAGTTGAATATCTTAGAAGTTGAAACCATCCCATAGTTGCAACTGCTGAGGGCCATAAGGGCCATCGTTTTTCAAAACAATTAAAATCCTTTCTTTCTTAGGCTAAAATGAGATGAGCAATTAAAAAATGTGGTAACTCTTAAGTTATTAAATCACGCTTATATTACAGTTTCTTGTCACTTTATTTGGTCAGAAAAGCAGCAACAAATGTTAACACTTATCTAAAGATTGAAGTTGTAACAAAAATGTCGCAATTTAAAAAAAAGTCGATTTTGACAAAAAAACGTCCACTGTTGAGCAAAATTACTGCAGTTACAAGACATGCATGTTGTTAGGCAAACGTCTTGACCCCTATCTTTAGTTCCGGGTTCGCTAGGCTAATGAAACGTTCAAAATTGTTTTGTTCTCTGTGTACAACCGTTGCTGACATCACTAGGTTTCAAGTGCTCCGCTGACTACAGACTTCATCATTCACCAGCCAACTTTTAATAATTACACCAATTATGATGAAAGACCGATACATTTGAAAATTGACCCCTGAAAATTAGAACGTCCACGTTCGCTAATAGCAGGGTTTCGTTTATTAAGTAGATGGTCCGAACCTTATCGATTCCAACTCTTTGCGTATCAAATATGTAGTTCACGCCAATTTGTAAAATTTCTAAGTCTTTCTCATTTTATTTTCATTATCATGCAATCGATTTTTCTGTCGTTTGGTGTTTCGTTCTTTTTTCTGTTTATTGCATTTCTGTTATTTCGTGGTTTGAGTCACAAAAATGCATTGATAAACCTACTTGCCTCCGCAATGCCCTCATACTCCCAGTCTTACCAGCAGTTGCCAGACAGCACATATTGATTGACAGCGATTGTCAAGCGACAATCAATTGTTAATTGCCGTGAGATTTTTGATAACTACTGTTAACTGGTAGCGATTGATGATTGACAAAACGTGTGGATTTTGAGGCTTTGCTTTAGGATCAACAAACCGTTTGTGAAAAATGACCTGAATTCCTAACTGAGACGGAAAGTTTGACCTATTCTCCCTGGGCTTTTATTTGAACATACATTTGCAGTTGATCTGAACAACTCATCGTGGACTTTGCAGTCGCATCCTCGGCCAGCTTTGGGTCTAGGACCGTCAGCTGGTTTCTTCGTAGCGGAGAAAAAGCCTATGCTGAAGGTGGGTCAAAATAAGTAGGGTTTTGTATTTATGCAACGTGTCGAGAAGCATTGACTGATAAACAGGCGATGGTCGAACTAGCAAACAATTGCCTACGTGCTTTATCTACTGTAATTTCGCTGGTGTTTTGACAGTTTAACGCTGGTTGGCCCCAGGCTGAAGGTTCACCAACGTCGTAACACCTTCCCGTGTGGTACCAATATCAGATAAGATAATCGTTTGCGTGATTGATGTGACTTTAATGGAAAAAGGAATTTGCAACAATCATTACGTTTCGTTCCAACTTTTGTGCAAAAGAACTTTACTCAGCTGCTTGTTTGGAGGCCTAATGGCGAACTTTGCTGTTATATCATGGATCAGTATAATCTCCTTCCTTCGTCGGGGCCAATCAACAGCAATAATTTATTGTTTCAGTCGTTTAATACCCACGAAAGCGCTTTGCTCGGCCGATAAAAATCAACAAACACGGTTTAGGCGCAGCTCAGTTGATCTCAAAAGATGAGCTGAGTTCCTTAAACATTGGCATTGTGTTGCTTTCATTCTTTTTAAAAGAATCCTTTGGAACTTTTGGGAAAAGATTGGTTTTACTTTCCGTTTAAATACGACGACAGTCCTGGTTGTTCGGACTGCAATAAAGCGAGGATCGTTCGGCAGACGGCGTCTTTCGGGATTCCAAAATTCGTTGGATTAGTCCTTTGCAGTCCAAGAAAGTAAGTGGATTAGTGAAAACATTCTCCCTCATACTTTTATTTGCTGTTGTCAATTGGTCCTGACAAAGCATGCGAAATTCCGCAGAGGTGCTGTACGGGAGCTTTCTGCACACGTGTTTGGGTTACCTTACCTGAAAACAATCGTGCAAAAACATCTGTAAGTCATTCAAAAGTAGTACGTGGTAGTATTTTTTGGTTTCCGCATTGAATAAGTTGTTCTTTCAAATATTTTCCATAGCGAATCGACAACGCTGCTAACGTTGAATGATTTCTACTCTCTACCAATTGTAACTTGTTGTTTTACTATTTTCGGGAGGTGGACAAAGTGATTCCTAACAACTAAATGTGTTTTCCCGGTTGTACCCCTGATTACGGGCCTGCGCCCAACTGTTGCAAAGTTCGTAAAAGACACCGACTTTCAATCAGCTAACAGCAGGTTTTCATTAAGGCAATTGACACTTGGAAACGGGTACCATTCATCCAGGGTCAGCATTTGTGTGACCCAAAAGCACCGTCTGCGATCCAGGGTTGGCCAATTTACTCTGAGAATGAGCCACAAGCCAGAAGTTAATCCTTTGTTTGTTTTATTACGTCTGGCAATGCACGGCTGGGTATGGAAATTACTGGGCGCAATGAAACAAATAAAGAGCCTGGAAACTTCCGGCTCGTCCTCAATGTAGATTGGCCTTCAGCGGAAGTCACAATTACTGTGACGTAGAGATAACAACAACGTGAAAAGCAAAGGAAACAAAAAGTGTGTGCAACTACAGCGGATAGAGGCGGGAGAATTTTTTTAACAAAGCCGAACCGAAAAACGAAGTAAAATTTACTCAATCCACAACCATTTAATAAGCCATCCAATAGAAAACGCTCTTTTATATACTACTAATGTTTATCTCAGCAAAAACAAACCCAAACCGTGACCTCTCTCAACGCAGCAAGCACAGGCGCTATTGGTCTGTTACTATCCATCGTTCGTCATGTTTTCTTGGTGGAAGCATCCATTATATAAAAACAAACCAAGTATTCACAGATCCGCCAAGTTATTGTTAATATCACAGCTGGCAGTAAGAACATGTGGAACTGAACGTATTGCTTTTTCGAAGGTATAAGATCTATTTGAGCGAGACGCTGCGCGGGGAGTTCAGAAACATCGCTGATGGGGACGGCCGGGGTGAAGACCACTGCGAGTTCGTCGGAGCGAAATCCGAAGCAGTCAAAGTTGGGGAATACCTTCGCTGCAAAGGTAAGCAACGGTCTGTCAGAAAAAGTTTTTAACTGCTGTGTATTTGAATCCTTGCCAACAGGGCCGGCCCTAGCAAGTGCGGGGGCCAATGCAAGACCTAGGCGCGGGGAGTGGAACAATAAGACGGTG
>Ga0210059_1016712_pt1 | contig 10557 bp, 6 predicted proteins | sample Ectturendosymbi2_FD_188042 | JGI IMG/M metagenome (GOLD analysis project Ga0210059, IMG submission 188042) | Ecteinascidia turbinata endosymbiont from Florida, USA - Sample 2 (SPAdes) (version 2) | ecosystem: Host-associated > Tunicates > Ascidians > Unclassified | place: Key West, Florida... | reverse complement strand
GTGGATTTCGGGATGTATTTTTCCGGTTACCGTAGTTGCATTTTCAACGTTGCGTAGCCGGAAATTATGTCCTTATATGGCAGATTTTCCGGTTACCGTAGTGTGAAAATCGCGCTTGCGGAGCCTTTTTCTGGTGAAATTAGGGCTTCCTTTCATTTAAATCAGTGATAAAATCATGATTTAAATCAAGCAATAAAAATTGTAATTTAAATCAAAGAATAAGAAAAACATGTTGTTTTACAGCTGTGTGATGTCTGTGACACATTTAATTAAGGTAGTAGTGTAATTTACCGCCAACATTCTGGCGGCAACAGATCGGCTTATGCTATTATGCTGCCAGTCGAACATTCGGTCTCGTGGCATGACGCAATACAAAGAAAAAGGTCACTTTGTCAGGAACACGCTGTCCTGCTCGTGGTGTAATGGTTAGGTGTTACGGCTGCTATAAATTATAGCATTATAGTATAATGCAAATGGTTGGCGGTTCGACTATCGCCTTGTCAACTTTTTTTTTCTTTGTTTTTTTCCAAGCTCTGCTTAGGTGTTACCTTTAGGGGTCAGTGTTGTTAGGTTAGGATTACGGTTAGGTTAGTTTAGTGTTAGGTTAGTCTTACCTTATCATTAGGTTAGCTTAGCGTTAGGTTAGGGATAGGTTTGGTTAGGTTTAGCTTAGGGCTATGGTTAGGGTTTGGTTGTAGGTTTATCTTTTAGTTATGACAGTCTTTTAGTTATGATAACGCCTGTGGATCTTGAAAGGCAGTGGCTGTAGATACGCCTGAGGATCTTAAAATTTGAAAAGTGATTAAATACGCCATTTATGACGTAACAGTAAATACGCCATTTATGACGTAACAGTTACGCACGGCGAGTGTGCAGTAGGCTTGGTAGAAACGAAGTAAATGTAAAAGATAAACCCTAAACCTAACCAGTAACCGTAGCCCTAACCCTAACAATGCTAACCTAACCCTAAACAAAACTAAGCTAAGCTAACCCTAACCTAAGCCTAATCTAAGGTAAGCTAACCCTAAGACTACAGGTAAACTAATGCTAACCTAACACTATCCTAACCTTAAGCTAAGCTAACCGTAACCTAACGGTATCCTATCCCTAAGCTAACACTAACCCATAAACGTAAAAAGTAAGCCTGAAAAAAGAAAAGACAAAAAACAGAATGAAAGTCAAAAGAAAAAAAACAAAACGAAAGTCGGCTAGGTGAGATACTAACCTGAAACCTTAGCCGTAGTGCCTAACCATTACACTATCTGACTATGTGATCCACGAGTTTGACTGACAAACTGACTCTTTTATTTGAATTGTGTCAGGACAGGCGTATCCCTAGTCACTTCCTTTAGTTATATTTACTTTCTTTCTACCAAGCCTTTTGCTGCTGCCATCTTGGCGGCAAAATAGACACTGCCTTTAATTTAATTAACAATGATCAATCTAATAGGTTTTCATTTCACATAGCTTATGTAGTATCAGTGTAGAAGGCAGAGTTCTTATTACGATACAAGTTAAAACCATGACTTGAAGTTTTATCAATCATAGGAACTGTGAGGTCATTTAACTGCAAAAATGACATGTGGACTAAAACCACTAACCCTTGCAGATTCAGAAGTCATGTAACTGATACAATGCCATAAGTTTGAAAGTGTAGACTGGCATAAAGTGGTTGCCTGTAAAAGTCGGAGCTCCGTAAATAGCGGAGTTTAGTTGCGGAGGTTTGATGACGTAACCGGAGTGGAAATAAGTTGCGTTGCAAAAGAAATAAACAGAAAAAAAGCAAAGGAAAACGCTTTTATTATTGCATATAAATTTGTGCTTCCCCCAAACATTTAATGCATGGATGTTTGCGATGTTTAAAAGTTTTGTAGATTTACATCTGTTGAAACCTATTTTTTGTTCCCGAACCGTTGTGAAACTCAGATAAGCAAAAATGATCAAACTTCAGAATAGACTTCTTTTACCGTAGTGTAATATCACCTTTTACAAAAAAAATATTTTTATAACCCTTAGGTTGTCATTGCTCAACGCAAAATGTCGGTTTTAGCGACTCCGGTGACGTCATCAAACCTCCGCAACCAAGCACCGCTGTTCACGGAGCTCCGCCTTTTACAGGGTACCCATAAAGTGAAATGTTAAACATGCCCTTGTCCAATAAATATATCCCTGATTTCTGGTATTATCTGCGTAACATCACAGACGGCTTAGATAACCAGGAGTTCGGAATATTTTATGATTTAATGACCAGATTTATGGTTTTGCCAGTCTACTGCATCACTATAAAGAACATTTTCAGTTGCTATTCATATTAAAACAAATACAAATTTGCTGAAACCGCGACTGTTTAGAAAAATTGTTATTAAAGCAAGTATTGTCAAGAAGCAGCCATCAAAACGGTTATTAGATATAGGCTGGATTACTGAGAAATGTCATTGATAGAACATGTCAGCAGCGTTACATAAAATGTCTCGAGCAATGAGATCCAACTGTTGCATGTTCACGCTGCGGACGAAAATTTGGAAGACGAACTTTAACTAAATCATGGTATGGTATGGTTTAATCAAGTATTTTTGCGACTCAAATCACGAAATAACACGAATGCAGCAAGAGGAAATACAATAACATCAAAGATCACTAGTTGATTATGTGGTAATGAAAAAATATAAAAAAAATAAGAAATTTTATGTCTCGCAGCATAGAAATCGTGTTCTAACATGTTGAATCACAAAGGATTGGCGAAAGACCACCTGCGTCAAGTTCTCAGCCAGCCCTGCTGCTAGCACAAATCAGATTTTGATTGAAGACGTTTTACAAAAAGTAAAACCCTTCGGACCAGCAGCTCACCAGACACACAAAAAACAGAATACGACAAGAGAAAAATGAAAAATGCAAAAATATCTGTCATGAACTTTTAGCGGAAATTACCCTTGAGTCACAACAACTCATAAAAGGAGCAATGGAAAAAGGGGCATCTTCTTGGCTGTCAGCCTTGCCAATCGAAGCGATTGGATATGCACTGAATAAACAGGAATTCACAGATGCGATCTGCATGAGATATGGATGGAAGGTGAAAGGCACACCCACTCACTGTGCTTGTGGAGAGACAAACTCTGTGGATCACAGTCTCATATGCAAACTAGGTGGTTACACTTCAATGAGGCACAACTCAGTGAGAGACTCTGAGGCACAGAAAATGAGAGAGGTCTGTAGGGATGTTGAGACCGAACCCACACTACTACCAATCAATGAAAATGACTATCAAAGAAAAGTCAACAATGTTGACAATGCAAGGTTGGATATCTCTGCAAGAGGACTGTGGAATAACTGTGAGAAAACTTTCTTTGACATAAGGATCACATATCCTACCTCACAGTCATATTCTGGGAAGTCCCTGGAAGAGGTCTACCAACAACATGAAAAGGAGAAGGAGGATAAATACAACCAAAGAGTGATTGACATAGAGAAGTCTTCATTCAATCCCCTTGTCTTCACAACATCTGGAGGTATGGTACCAGAATGCAACAGAGTAAACAAAAGACTGGCAGAAAAAATAGCCGAAAAACGCAGGGAGCCGTATGCATCTGTCATAACATACATAAGGACAAAGCTCAGATTTGCTCTTTTGAGGAGCACCTGTTACAGCTATGTTGTCTGTATTTAGAGCAGTTCCTCGAGAGCACTGGTTAACTTATAGTCGGAACATACTCAAGGTACGCCTGAAATTACAAGGAAGAAAATCAGACCCGCCCTTTGTCATTCGACTTTACGCTCAGTTAATCACATTAAGAAAATTGTATTCACTCATGGTTTTATTAATATAACTTTAAGACCTGCGCTATCAATCTTTAACATGTCAGAAAATATATCGAAACCACAGGGGTTAATACGAGTTCAATTCTTTTATGGAGGAAGAGAGTAAACCATACTGCGATAAATGTAATGGGTCTCAGTCTAACAGACTACCTGTAGACTGTACAACAAGTTTCCAGTGGGAAACTTCTTCTCAGCCAGTGGGCTAAGGTGAAGGTTAGGCAGTGGCCTAAAATCTTGCAGTGACTAGACTTGTTACTACTCAAGCAGTGGCTCTAGAAAGACTGACCGAAGCTGTAAACCATGCCTTCTTTTAAGCCTTTTGCCGCACGACGTCACTGTCGAAATTTCCATGCTTCCTCGAATTCTCATTGGCCAATAAATCGCACATTTGCGTGACGTCAAATCTATACGTCTCATCGGCGCCCGAAAAAAGTTGACGTCGCGCATGGCTTCATGGCGACTCTAGTGGTCGTACTCGGCATTTCGCCGCGGTTCGACACTACTTCCCCGAAGTTCAAAATCGTTTTGCAATACTTTTCGTTTTTATCTGTTTAAATCGGGAATTTTACTTATAAATCGGTATTGAATGTTAATGTAAAAGGTTTCTAAAATATTTTGGGTTACTCTGCTCCTAATGGTGACTTACAATTGATGCGGATATAAATACACAATAGTTTGAATAAATACACATTACAATGTCCTTTTAGACTGAACATTTTTAGTCTTTGCATTGTTCCAGTTTCGTTCTCTTGGAATTAAGTCCACTGCTTGGTATAGTTTTGGCGTTCCAATATTCTTCCCAGTCGTTGCTATTCAATGAGACCCTCGACAAGCTTCTAGGTCGTTTTCTTGATTTGCTTTTAAAGTACTTGAAGTCTTCTATTATATTTATTCCAGAATCAAGAGACGTTTCATGTTGAGGATGCAACGTGAACTAAACACACCCTTGCTGCAAAACGAGGATTTCGAGGCAAACAAAGTGATGTCCACCTCCAAGACCTCACGGACATTGACTTCAGCTTAATTCCTAGGCCCACAGTCACATAAAGCTGAACGACGGTGTCAATGACATGACACCAGTTACATTTGTGAAATAAATGGGTAGTTCACATAGATAAGCTATGACTTTTTGTGATACCATACCTTAGAACTAAATAATTCTCTAACCTGCTAAACGTATTTTGTTTTTCATGTGCCTAACACATATTGGAATAAATAATGATTACTGATAATAATACTGTAACCTGTTCACATCCTTTACTCTTCAACTTCATTCGGTGACACCATGCATCTGGTTGGGAACAACTCATCCATGCAACCCACCCCACCATGGTCTGTGGGTAAATCTACATTTCTTCACGATGTGTATTTATAAACATTGTTTTTTGCCCATGCTGCTTGTTTTTGCTATGACATGTACTAAAATGCCTTGCCCTTTGCCTCATAACCATTATTGCTGCTCGCTTCCTTCACCTGTGTGCTTGCCTCACCTGCTCATCTGTACATGCCTCATCTCTTCACCCACTGCTTGCCCATCATCATCTGTGTTATGTTGATGTCTATTGTGTTTTTTTGTTTGTTTTTTGTTTTTTTTATTTTTTCTTATTATTGTGATACGTTACATTTCTTTGTGACTCCATTTTGGCTTGCTTATGTACATATTTTGTCTATCGTTCGTCATTCAATTGTTTTTAATTTTGCTGCTTTTTAATTCTGTACTTTTTGTACTTCAACCTTGTGTTGTTGTCTCTTTGTTAAATGTGCATTGAGTTAACGAATGATAGAAAAAATGTAATAAAAGTAATGAAAAGGATCAAATCAACGTCAGGTAAAATAAGCACAAAAACAACAACAAAAACAGTGGGGAAAAGCATGCCTATGTACAGGGGGTGGGGTTAGTAACTATAGAGGTAGATAGGAGGGAAAATAGTGGCATCAGCGCAATATTACAGAATGTGACAAGCATATAAAACGAAGATCAACAGGAAGTCTGGCAAGATAGCAGGACTTTTTTATATTTTTTGCCAAATGAATAAGGCGAAGACGATTTCAAATTTTCTGGAATTTTAGACCAAATTTTCGGACCAATATACTTTAAAGAAAGCTGGCACAGAGATATTTTCATTCTGGGCAAATGATAGTTTTGCGGAGAAGCAAGTCTTGTTTGATATTTGTGGACTGATGCAATCTCAGCAAAGTAGTTATCAAAGTGATTAGGTAATCTACCATTATAAAAGGAGTACATGAATTTGGCAACTGACAATTGAAATAAATCAGGTATTTCTAAACTTTTGTGCTTGGAATAGAGAACACTTGGTTTTAGTTTTGTTATATTCAAGTGTTCTCACAGCTTTATTTTGCAATCTAATTGAAGGGAGTGAAGTCGTCTTGTTGACCCTTCCCCAGTAAAGTATTGAATAAGTTAAATGAGAATGGAAAAGAGCAAAGTAAACGGATTTGAGCACTGAGATGAAGGTATAGTGTTTTAATTTGAACAACATTCTACATGATTTGGAGAGCTGTGTCACCAACGTTTCAATTTGTGGCTTCCAATTAAGTTTATCATCAAGTATAACGCCAAGATATTTTAAGCTGCTTTGCTTTGATATTGGGTGGTGATTAATTGAAACTTAAAAGTTGATATTTTTACGGTTGTTCATGAGCATGAAATTGCTTTTGGAATAATTGATACATAATTTGTTAGCACGAACCCAGTGATCGATTTTTTTGAGCTCATGGTTAACTGTTTTTTCTAAGGTTTTGTGTTTTTCCCCGAAATATGCAGATTGATATCATCAGCATATAAAACAGTATTAAAGTTTGAAGCTTTCGCAATGTCATAAATAGATATAAGGAATAGCAAAGGCCCAACAACAGATCCCTGGGGCACGCCACATGTTACATTCAAAAAGAATATTTAGTATCTCCTATTTTGGTACACTAAAACCTGTTGTCCAAGTAAGAAGCAAGTGGTTTCAGGGGTGTTATTTTTACTCCATAGTAAAATAATTTTTCAAGTAATATTTTGTGATCAACACAGTCAAAGACTTTGCTTAGGTCCAGAAACAGAGTACAAGTTATTAATGGTTGTCTTTATTACAAATCATGTCATCAGAGATGGCAGAAATTGCTAGTTCAGTAGAATGATTGGCACGGAAGTCATATTGTTGTGGGCTCAATTACAATTACTGGCGTCAAAAGAGTACAATCTGCTGTAAATTACTATTTCAAAAGGTTTGGAGAGAGTTGGAAGTATGGATATTGGCCTATGATCGTTTGGGGATGTAGGAAATGTTATTTTAGGAATGGGTGTAATTTGTGCAATTTTTAGAAGATTGGGAAATTCACCTTTTGCCATGCATTTATTAAAGAATTCAGATAACCATGAGGATAAACTACTGGATGAAATTTTTAAAAACTTTGCTGGGATGTCATAGGAGTTAGATGTTGTTTTGCATTTTAGTGATGCAATTATTTTTCTGATTTCATCAGCACTGGTAGGTGGGAATGTACACAAATTGGGGAAAGGCTCAATAAGAAAGGCAATAAAAGTTGCAGGGGGAGGGTCAATTTTGGAGGATATATTTTTGCCAATTTTAGAAAAATGTATATTTAGTTCTTGACAATGGTTTTGATTATTAGTGTCAGTATTGTAGGGTTCTGTATCTAGTTTGCTTTTTTTGTTCTTGTAGAAATAATTTCATTAATAACTTCCGAGGTTTTTTGACATCATTTCTACAGTTTTCAAATTTTGATATATAGTAGTTTTGTTTTAGGGTTTTTGGAGGTGAGTTATTTTATTTCTGTATAATTTGTAGCCTACTTGGCTGAAATAGATGGGTTGTTTGTTAATAACATTTTTTTATACAAGGCATTCTTTTTAGAAATAGATGTTAGCAAACCTTCGGTCAACCAAGGTTTGTGGAAGGAACGAGTTTCTTTTCTGGAAGCAAACCTAAGGGGAGCATGTTAGTCAAGAACGTTGATAAATGTAAGAATAAAATTGTTACAAGTGATGTTGATATCACTGTTGTTTTGGTTGTGAAAGTCAAGATCAAAAAGGGCAGTGTTCAGATCTTCCAGAAAAGATGGCAAGTCAATATTTTTAAACAGCGAATTTTTGTTCTGTATTTTTTGGCACATTTGGGATGGACTTTAAAGTTTGCAAGAGTGGGGAGATGGTCAGAGATGTCATAGAGTGCAATTCCTGTGGTGTTGTTGTCATCAACAACAACTATATTTGTGTATAAATGATCAAGTAGGGAGGGTTGATGGGCAGAAAAAAATCTGGTAGGTTTGTTTGTAAGAGATATGCAGCCAAGACTCAGAATACTGTTAACATAATCAGTATTGTGTGTGTCAATTAGGTATTTCAAAAATTTTAACTTATATCGTCTCCAATTATGTAATTACTCTTTTCAGAGTGCATAATTTCAAGTAGATTAGTGAATGCAAGCTGAAAAGCTTGTGAATTAGGAGAAGGGTGTCTATAGATCACTCCAACAACACATTTTTTTCCACTAACATTATTTGACTTAAATTCAATGAAAAGACTTTCACATCCATCTATAGGTAATTCCAAGTCTTGTCTAACAGTATGCTGCAGTTTTGTGTTTACATACAAGCCAACACCTCCAGCATTGGTTAAGGAATCAACACCAACAAAGTTGTAGTTAGGAATTTGTATATTTGTTCAACACTTTGATTTCAATTTGCTTTCTGATATTGCTATAAAATCAGGTGAGACATTATACATCGAAAAGAAAGTGTCAATTTTATGCCTATTTTTGTCTGAACTGCGTACACTGAAATGGAAGTAGGAAAGCTTATTAAGAAACATGTTATTGGCAGAGTTAATTTTAGAGGGGGTTAGATAGTTGTTATGTACATGAGGTTCAGCAAGTGAAAATGAGGTTTCATTAAATCTTGTAGGAATGTGGAGATTTGTGTGTTGTTGCCTCTCGTGATTTCTCAATCGTGAAACGCTGATTGCTGCCACGACAGCTTGGAGCAGATGGCGTGTGTATATCACTGCGAAGCTTGACCGCGCCGTTCTCGGTCATTACGGTGAAGCGTTGTTGTCGGTGTCACCGTACGTAACTGTTCTGTGTTTCTACAGATGATAGCTTCGATTTTTGTTGATTAAAGTCTAGCGTAAGATAATCGCCTCGTTGGTTTCGCATGTCCCAATTTAATCAACAAAATATAGATAAGCATTTACTTCGTCCTCGCAAGCTACGCATTGAGCCTGGGCAGCCTGATGCTGCTAGCGTGTTTAACTTCTGGTTGCGAACAGTCTAAGATTTCATCTCTACGTTGCAAGAACTCCGAAGAGACGACGATCCTGCCGTGAACAAAAGGCGTATAATTATTAACTGTCTCTCTCCGGCTGTTTACCCTCACGTCGAAGAAGCAGAGACCTACGACAGGATCGTTCAAATTCTGAAAGCCCTCTATGACAAACGGCCTGTTTGCTCGTGTCTGCCGGTCAAAAGGTTTATCAACTGATGTGTCTTCGGTTGCTTTCGCTGCTCCTGCTCAGTCTGTCAGTCGACCTTTCCTTGCTTCAGCTCCCTCAACTTTAGCATCTTCCGTCGTACCTGGGAACGACTCGTTGAACGTTGAACGACTCCCCTGTACAGGTTCTTGTTGAATCTGGCGCGTCTGAAAACTTCATCGACCTCGATGTTTGCGCTCGACTGAACCTACCTGTGAATGGAGAGAGGTCTTCAATCGGTATGGCTTCGTCAGAAATCGCCGTTGAAACCCTCGGAAAGACTACAGCAGATTTAAAACTCCTCGACCAAACCTACCCGTCATCTAATTTCAGAGTCTTGAAGAATCTCTGTGCCGATGTCATAGTAGGTCAAACATTTCTTAAACTGCATTCTTCCGTTACATTTGCGATGAATGGACAAAAAAAGGCCTTAACGATAGCTGCCTCGTCCAAACTCTCTAATGCTGCTCACACAGCTGTCGCTGCTGCGGATTTGGAGCCTCCGTGTCTATTTCAGTTCCTTCTTCCAGATTACAAACCCACTGCTGCTCCCTCGCGACGTTATAACTCTGAAGATAAGAAGTTTATCAAATCTGAAGTGCAGCAACTGCTGGATGCGGATATCATTGAACCTGCCAGGTCCCCTTGGAGAGCGCAAGTTCTTGTTGTGAAACAAGGTGTTACAGGCAGGTCTGCCTGAAACAACTCATCTTTGTACATAAACCAAAACATGCTGTAAAGCCTGCGAGCTTGAGGCAGTCAGAACAAAGCTAACAGATTTCAACCAATCAGAGCTGACTATTAGTCAGCTGACCTAACTGAAAACGGCTATTCCAGGACACTAACCTCAAGTCACCCTAATAAAAACGTCACCAAACGTCAACGAAAGTCATGAGACATTAGCAATAATCAGCTAAGACCAAGCACGACCACGGAAATGGTGATGACAGGAGTCACATGAGATGAGCATGAACTGGCGACGAAAAGGTGAAAATCCGAGCACCGACAAGTACCTGAAGGTGCCAGAAGCTTATGAAATCAACCAATCACCTCAGGTCTTAACAAACAGCAACCAATTAGAATCCCTGAAATAAAGGAGTGTTGACAAACTCTGAGGCAATCATCGAGTGTAAATACAGCCACATTTGGAACAAAAGTCATTCTTTTTCAAGACTCGTTCCGCCGTTAGGTCCAGTGGGCCACGGTTAAACCGTTACAGGAGCCTAAGCGCCAGTAATGATCAG
>Ga0210059_1016711_pt1 | contig 10557 bp, 6 predicted proteins | sample Ectturendosymbi2_FD_188042 | JGI IMG/M metagenome (GOLD analysis project Ga0210059, IMG submission 188042) | Ecteinascidia turbinata endosymbiont from Florida, USA - Sample 2 (SPAdes) (version 2) | ecosystem: Host-associated > Tunicates > Ascidians > Unclassified | place: Key West, Florida... | reverse complement strand
CGACGGGAGGATTTTTTCCAGGGAGGGGCACTAGGGGATTTTTCCTAAATTTTTCCAGGGGGGGCCAAAAGTGGTGAAATGGGATTGTTCCCACACAAAACTAAAAAAACAACTTTTTTTTGCTAACAATGTCAAAATCCAGAAGAGGGCCTTGGCCCCCCTTCCCTCCTTCCGACCCCCGTGGCAGAAGTTACAGTCGTCTACATCAGGGGTGGGCAATTAGCAAGCCACAAGCCACATGTGGCCCGCCACATCGTTTTCAATTGCCCGCAGTAGCTTTCAGGAAAAATCTTCAAATCTGAAATTTCCTCCGACTTATCAAAGTAACTGTTAGTGTTGAGGCTAAACTTGAACCGTTCGAGGGTGGCTTCTATTTCCATTAGAAGTACGGCCCTCCGCTTAACGCGGCCTTCCCAATAGCTCCCAAGCCAAACTAATTGCCCCACTCCTGGTCTAGATGATTTTCCGGCTTTCTCCATATCATTGAAATGCCAAAGCTCACACTCTTGTTTTTTCCTTGTCCATTTTCTCAGATTTTCGTCACATGTTCTGCACAATATTTTAACCATCTGCAATTATAGAAACGAAGTCACCAATAAAAGTGACAATGAAGCTGATGTAGTTGAGCACTGTGTAAAAACAGCTGATCGACGATCGTTGGATTGTAGCTGAACGCAAGATGGTAGATACAAACTGATAGCAGTTTTGGAATCAGTGCCCAGTAATTACCTTAAAAACACTTTTTACTTCTAATCCAGCAAAGATTATGCAGACCAGTGATTTATAATAGAATAAATACTCCGATAAGATCGTAGTGCCTGATTCTTGTCTATGAAAGGATTCCTTTCGATAGGCAGTCACAGCTAGCAGTTTTGTAATTTATTTATTTTAAAGTTAATTTTATTTTTAAAACAATGCAGATTAAATATTTGATCAAATAAATCAAATACCTATTTGATTTAGATTAATTAATTTTATTTTCTGATGTGTCTTGGTTTCTTAACGCAGGTTATCTTTGCACAATTGAAAGAATTCGTGCTAAGTGTTGGGTTTTCCATTCGATTTTTGAATTGTCTATCTACTTTCATAACATGCTATGAAAGTAAGGGAAAGATTTAAGGCTTTCTTTATCTTGAAACAGACTGTGGAAGTCCAAATCTTCTAAACTAATCCATTAAGAATCCTGTGATGCTCGCTATTTTGCCAGTTTGGCAAGTAGTTTGATTTTTCCATGACAGTTTGCGGTATTAATTGGTTGATTCATCACTGAACTATTTCCGAATGTCTGGAAAAATGCAAAGGTTTTAACATGCAAAGGTTTTAACAAAGTATCAAACAATTCTTAACTTGGTGAACTCTTCCTTTGTGTTTTTTTCGTAGTTTTGTATAGCAGTGAATTGGGTGTCAATCACGAGACAACCACTAAAGTATTATCTCAAACACTCAAACAAGGCCGGCCTTAAGCCGATGCAGCTGAATTGGGCCCCGCTCCTCTGGGAGCCTAGCGCCATGGTGTTTAGGTAGATTATTCATTTTGCCAGATACACCTTGCGCTTGAGAATCCAGTAGAAACGCCATACAAATTTCATTGTTAACAAAGAACGCTCTCGTCAGTACTAGCAAATTTCCTCTCGAACGTAAGCAAACGTACTCAATTCTCGTGTTAGTGCTGTACCGCATATTTGCGCTCTACCACGATCGTAACACGGTTGACTGAACACAATGAGGTCATAAAATCACTGCTCAAAGGGGCCCCGCGCTTAGGTCTTGCATTGGGCCCCGCGCCCAGGTCTTGCTTTTGGCCCCGCATCTACCAGGGCCGGCCCTGCACTCAAACATTAATAAAGTTAATAGAATTATATATGAGGTCTTAAATATGTTTTGAGATGTTTTGTTTGGCAACAAGTTCAAAACTTGGCCTACAGAATAGAAAGAGCATTCCGTGACTCGGATTTTTCTGAAAGTCGTGTACTTCACTGGCAGTTTTTTCGTGTTGCCGACTTGGTTTAAAAAACAGATAAAATTACTGCCTGAAGTTTATGATTGACAGTGTGATCACTGATGCTGAGTGTCCTGACCTTTAGCAAATTGGATACCGTTGGTGAGTCACCGCTACATTCCTTATTTGGCATTTTGGATTTGTTCGTTCAGCATGTAATCTACATGAAGAGATTAACGCTGCAAGACGACAGCCTGCTAAGAGGAATTCACTCATCTGACTTTAAGTTGGTGCATTGGTTTTGAACGTTTTAAACATTAAGGGTCACATTGAGCTTAAAGAGTTGTACTCCTCCGTCACTTTTGTCAAAAAGACCTGTAAAATAATCTTTGGAATATCGTGTTTGTGCGCAGCATCTATTGTTGCGATCGGAAATCCCGAGCGGCATGTGCGCAAAGCTTCGCACCGTGGCAGCAAGCAACAATAGAGATCACCCGACGAGATCACTCTCGTGGTCACCGTTAGCAAGCACAATCAACTGTTCACCAGGTTCACAAGCATTATTAGAGGTCACTCACCAAGATCACTCCATCGGGATCACTCTTTTATTGCTTGTTCGCGCCACATACATAATGGTGTTATTCTTCACGCACATCCCGTTCGTGGTGAATCACACAATCAACGCAACACCACCGGAGAGGTTGCAACACTATCAATTTTGACCGGCACAGGAATGGATTTTCAGCTATGGCCTGTTGATGCTATTCTTCCAATAGCTGCTCAAGGCAGCTTGCAGTTGCATTGTTGTCGTGAAAAAGCTTCAATTATACAGTTCAAAATTTCGGTTTGGTCCTACGGTAACTTTTGAATCACGCATAAAATCCTTAACCTACCCTCTTTGGAAAAAGCTTTTGCCCCATTGAACAAAACACTTCAATTGTTTGCTTTTTCTAATCTACGGAAAGTTATGCAAAGCAAGTTAATATTTGTTGAGATAGTATGAGAATTATCTTAACATCTTCTTAGAGGGAAGAGAGCAGTAAAGCCAAAAACACTCTTACAAAAGTTTGGTTCGAGTCATTGCTGTTCGTGGTCTTCTTTGGCTGGATTTCAAATGTCACGTGCAGATGCAGACAAATACTCCAAACCAGCTATGTCCAACCGAAATTGTCTACTGAGCCAAAAATTATGTCACTGTCGTAACCAGGGCCGCACATTAAATGATATATTAATGAGGGCTGCACATTGAGTGACTTTGATCTTAGCAAACTAAACTTAGCCAATAGCACGAAAGCGTTCGAATCCTAACTGCAATGGTAACGACTGTATGGCACGTTTAACCACTCCGTAAGTGCTATTTCATAGGCAAGTTTAGTGCCAATGGGAAAAGATTAGAAATCTGAATATTGGTGACACATTTTGCTTGAAGGTGTCAGTGGACATATGGAAATCTCCTAGCACGCGGTGCAGACGTGATAAAGTTGCACTGAGGATGGACCTGCATCAAAAATGTCAATTTAAGATTATCAAAATAAGATCAGGTTATCAGGATATAGGCTACTTATACTACAGCGAAAACCTAAACTGGGCTGCACAATACCTTTGACTGGACCGCGGGTTGGACATAGTTGCTCTAAATGGCCGATTTTATGATGCTGAAAGCATTTTTCGAATAACATGTGTTTCTTTCCGTACTTCTCAAGGCACGAGGTGATGACACCTTTCCTTAGATGAAAGTTAGTTTTTTTCGAAACAGCCAACAATTTATCAACTATGGAGTGCTTGATCACATGGAAATACGCTTGTTCACAAGCTTTTGTAGCTACTTAATTGAAACTGCAGACGTCATCGCGATTCACGTCACGCGCCAAAAACTTGGCTATTTTCCTTGCATTTTGTCACCGGCTGAGACAGGTTTGCTTGAAACTAGATGTGAGCTTTGCAAAACGTGAAAGCATTTTCATTTCTCCTGATTGATGAGTCGCATCAATTTTCACGAGTGTTTATCTTGACGTCCGAGTTTTAAACAGCAGGAACGATTTCCTGACATAAAATGCACCAAGTTACATCGACTCCATTTCCACAGCTATTCTTTAGATTTGTGCTGCATGTCTGAAGTTGCACAGCTTTTTGAGCTCACTCTCTTGGCTGCGGAGTTCGTTTGTGTTTGACTTAGGGAGTTTCTGGTTTTGGATCTTTCGTACATCATATTGCGCAAGCAGTGTATACAAAGAGTAAAGCCTAAAGGCTATGGAAAATATCGAATTCGAATTACGTTTTAGCATAATAGCTGATTGGATAGGCGGATCCAGGAATTTTTTTAGGGGGGGCTCAAGGACAGTTTCATCCGGATGTGTACTGACTGCATAGCGGTGAAGACCCAACTGCTCAGATAATTTTTTTTAACAAACACTGTTAATAACCATAGACATTATGGCTAAATCGCATTCCCACCACTACCCAGGCTTTGTGGGACGTTTCTAGAGCAGAAGCGGCCTTCAAAACAATTCAGAAATTATTCTCAAACTTATCTAACCTTAAATAAGTAACTTGTTGAATGTCGGAAAAGTTTTATTATTAGCAAAACAGACACGGGTCCACGCCGAAAAACGCGTGGGACAGGCAAAGAAGTGACACAAAAACTACACGAAGAAACATGAAATGGCGTCATTAACCTTGTTGGCAGTGCTGTGCAACTGCAAGGCCATGGCGTATTGTGTTCGAAAATTGCAGATGTGCATGGAATAGAAGTTCATGAGGTTCGGACTTGAAAGTTTGTTTATTTTCGGAAAATGTTCCTATTTTTATTGCACATCACCAAGGGCGTAACGAGGGGGGCAAGGGGCACAATTCCCCGGACACCGAATCACTGCGGGGGGGCAAAAAGTTACAACAATGTCATAAGCACTTTTTTCAAAACAGTACATTTGCTTCCAAAAGACCTCATGTTCGAACATGGGGGCGCCAATCTTGTTTCTTACCCCAGACGCCGCCTAACTTCGTTACACCTCTGCACATCACGATTGTCTAGCCAAATTGGCGAAATTTCTTTGCAAAAATACCTGTCCATCAGGCAAACAATCCCACAAACTATTTAAATAAAATGCTGTTTATTCAAAGTCATTTGACCACAGAAAATAACTTGAAGGTCGAAAAAAAGGTATATTATTTCGAAAACAAGCACAACTTGTTTCTCCCCCGGACAGAAACGCTTGGGGTACGCGTAGAGACAAACATAACAAAAAAACTCGAAAGCAATAATTATGCTGGCACTTTGCCCGGGAAGGTGTTTATTGCATCTTAAGGGCATTTGAAAATGATCAGACAATATTTTTCCACGTCACAGCGGGAAACGTGACGTTTGCAGTGAGTCATTGACCAACTTCTCATCCTTTCAATTTTTTGTACGAAACCCGACTATATCGCGGTAATGCAATTTTAGAAATTCTGTACAGTAGGTTGAAAAAAAATTATTAGAGACAGCAGATTTTATTGGTCGATGAAAAAGCATCTGATTTCGTGCTGAGCTGAACTATTGTCAAAAAATTGTTGGTGGCAGGTCTGATGCTCATCAGTAGCCATCTTTAACATAGCCTACAGCTAATCTAGCGCACTTCATTTTAAGCCTACCTGACAAGTAAGCTACTTTTTACGGTAAAGTTTGCTGTTTTGGAATCTACGCAGTCACTGAACGCTATAATCTAGCCTGCAGTTAACTACATTGTAAGTTCGTTTTAGCGTAATTTGAATGCCTTCGCTAAACTAATAACATGAGCTGCACTCATTCATAAAAGCTTGTAGGAAAAAATAGTATGATTTGCAGCTTATTCAACTTTTGCCCACAGTCTGCTCAGTCCAGTGGCCACTGGGGAGCTTTGGCGGGCTTAGCCCCTCAAAACAAAGCTCCCAGCCCCCCGATTTGAAACATGAAACACTATAAATCAGTGCAGTTTTGTCAATTTATAGAATGTCAAGCCCACCTATTGAAAACTTTCCAGCGACGGTTCTGAGTCTGCTGCTTAATCATCTTTTGCCCACAAGAATCCCAATCTTACCCAAATGAAACAAGAGTTTAAATACTTACATGAGCAGTGGCATGGTCAGCCCAAAGTTTTGGGTGGGTCAAAATGTTTGATTTTGTTTGAGATACTGTCTCTTAAAGCACAAAATGACTAGATATTCTAAAAATTTGGAGGGGCCATGCCCCTTCCCCTGGCTACGCTTATGTGCGTGCGGTTTATATAACGTATATGTAATGCAAGTACTTTATGTTAACACTTACGTATTTATATAACATTGGGACCATATTTTTTATATACAAACTTGTTTATTAGAAATTTCATTATGGTGAATTAACACATTCCAACTGCCCAAATTCAGCAAAATAAGCTTTGTATTTAATATTTTCTTCTCTATCCCTGAGCAAGAAATGGTTTATTTAAAGGCTATACAAAAACATCACTCCAATGGACGTTTCTGTGCCGGGAACAATCGATCAAAATACGTATCTGAAAAAATTTAGGGGGGGCTTCAACCCCCTTATCCCCCCTGGATCCGCCTATGGATTGGGTTTATATCAAGGTTTCTCCTTTGCGTTGGTGAGCAGCAAACGCAGTATCGGAGGTTATATTCGAGAGAACTACTTCCATACAAAGAAGGAAAGCAACTTGAGAGTGCGGCAGTGACACAGAGTGAGAATTGTGGCATAACTGTTCTGTTACCTGTTATTTTTGTACGCAAGTTATGAAATGCATCAAAACTTTTGATAGCCGTTGTTGCCCACGCGCTAAGCAATAAAAGACAATTAATGTTTTCGTGATTTTTACATTGGTAAGTTCGACTCGCCAAAAGTCGTTTGTTCCAAGCTGGTATGCCGAACTGTAATAATGCTGATAAATATTAAATTTTTCGCTGGCCAATGTTCATTTCAAGCTCAACTCTTGTTCGTTGCACTTGAAACTCTGCAAAATGACTCTCGTGGATGATGGCCGCCAAATTGATATTTCATAATTGGCACATGCAGCGCAAAGCCTGTGAAAATCACTTTCCACCATTGGTTCAATATTTAAAAAAAAATTGATAAAAAGCTTCTTTCAGAATTTCAGTTTGAAAGCAGTCCCTCAGCGAGGCATCAGTACACGGTGTTCAAATTAATGTACTACATATTGTTCACATGACGGAAAAATAGCGTAAAATGCTTGTTGCATAAGGACAGACAACCAAGTTTTTACGAGCACATTTTAAAATAAAAACGAATGGGTATTTTTTTCAGGGTCGTGATTTAACAATTTCACTAAGCCATTACGTGGGAGCACGTCGACAGCATGAACTCGCAACTACATGGTACCGGAAAGCTGAAATTGTGGTTCAAACAACAGAAGACCCTGCCACCTAATCATCTACCTCCGAGACGAATACGGGTTGGAAACAGGAAAGACAACATCTGAGCGGATTGGCTGTAGGCCTACTTTTGATAGAAGGTAATCTGCAAAACGAATCAGTTTATATATTCGGATTTTTTCAATTATTACTATTACTATCAGGTTTTCAAAAAAATCTATTTCAACATGATGAACGTAGAAACAACTTTAGCAAAAGAAGGATATTTTGAATAACAAAAGAATCATATTTTCCACATCTGGTATTATGAATATTTTTGATAGTGTTTACAAAAACTATTTCAAATGTTTCTTTACCAGTGGGACTTACAGTAGATATCGACGATTTGCTTGAAAACTGTTTAATAAAGTCCATCGAGCACAGTACATCAAAGTATGCTGTTTGTTAATAGATGTATCACTCCAATAAAATATGCAACGCCTATTATGTCAAATAGGACCATAATTTTGTACCACATCTACAAAAACGATACTTCTCCAGAAATAAACCGCTGCATTCTTTACTTAGACATCTCAGATGATCTTCCAATATATTCAGCACTGGAAAGTTTGAAGCCTCAAGCATCGGTTATTACGTAAAAAATATTAAACGCTCTGTTGCTTAGGTTTTTATTTCAGATCTTTTGTAATTTTTGCAAGAAACACCATATGTTTACAAATATGAGTTGTAGTGAATACTTTCGATATTTTTTATAGAAAATTCGTCGATAGTTTTAAACTATTTTCAACAAGTACGCGCTTTACTGCAAAAGGTTCCATAAACAGAAATAAAAATACACAAAGATATGGCTCACAAAAAGGATATCAAAATCAATGAAAACTAAGAATCCGATACTTTGAGAAGAAACTGGACAAGAGATATTGTGACAGTAGGAATGAATAGTTGGACATGTGACTAGCAGCGCAAAAACCAGAATGTATCTATGGTTCCACAATCTTACTGTTTTTAGAGTAAATGATATAGAGGGTATAAATACATGCATTTTTTCGTAATACTGGTACAGATCCTTTACCTGGGGATATAGTAGCAACTTTAGGGGAGCAAAAGCATTCATAGCTGCAGCACTCGTAAATCAATGGGAAACAATTATTTCTTGAAACACGCAAATGAACAGAGTTGGTTGCAAATCTTTCAAATACACTGGACCTAACATTTAGGCAGATGTCACAGAAGAAAACGAGAAGTCCTAGCAATGCTTTAAAAAACTGTGGTGATTTCTTTAATTTTTAAAGATACGTCAGCTTAAAACATAAAATTACGCATATTTTGATGATGCTTCACACTTTTGTAAAAACTAATATCATTCAGGTGCTTAAGCTAAGTTTAAAGAACATTGTTTTAGTTATCAGTATAACGTCAGATCTTTAACAAACGTGTGCTAAACTGGTTTGAGGGTTTTGCAGCTTCATATTACTTGTGTACAAATTTGAAAGTTGTGTATGGCCCTCTTTCATCAGCAAATACTTGTTCTTTTTACCTGTGCGTTGTGTTAGTAGTTTTCTTGTTTCGTATGCGTTTTGAAACCAAGTCAACAGGAAGGATGTTGCTGAGTGGACCGTACGGTTGTCCAATTGTCTCTATGTGATAACACTTGTGCTTCAAAGTCTTCAGTCTCTGTTGAAGTTTGTCATCATGGCAAAAACAGCCCTTACCTTTCTAACAAGTACTTTGTTTGTAAACGTGGAATGCTGTAGTGATATTTGGTGACTTCTATATCGAGGCTGAGAAAAAGATCATAGATCCGATTTTTGTTTTTGAAAGGTTGCGTATACTTTTTGAAGGACATTTTGTGCTAAAACAGTAAACCTTCTCGTATCACAAACGAAATGCAACTTGACTGCGTCAAAATTTCGTCTTGCTATTTCAGTATAAATCTTATTTCGACCTTGTCTTCCTATTTAAGTTTTTATTGTTTATTAGCTTATCAATTTATTTAGCTTCACCTAAACAGAAAAATATTTTTGAAACACTTTTAGCCCGGAATATTCGACGCTACTGATTTTTCTACAAGAGTTATTCTTTATATTTTAAGAAACATATAAAAGTAGACTTATACCGCATTTCTGAATGACTGCTTGGCGTGGACACTGAATTTTCTTTTTAAATTTGATACTAAAATTTTGTTTATTATTTTTAGTTTGATGATGCAAAATTGTTTTGCACACATTCAACTGCGTGAAGTTTTTCTTTTTGCGATGGCTTTAAAATATGTGTTTCCACTAACTGCGTTTTCTGTGCACTCATCGTGTTGGCGCTGTTTTTTATTTCTTTGTATCGCAGGAACATCACGTCAAAGGCCTGAACATCGCCATACTGGCCAATCTTCAGTTCAGGCTCAGTCGTTATGCCTGACTCTGTGACACCGCCTTGCGAAACTGTTGATCCTAGTAAGCCTATATTCCGTCTTCTTCGGCGTCATGCAGAAAACTGCTGTAAAACACCACAGTCGTTTTCTTGAATATAAAGATTTTGAAGACCCTTTCAGAATTTCATTTTAGCTGGATTTGATTTATTTTTTGTCTGCAATGCCCAGATCCTTGAGGATTGAAGCACACCACTAACAAAAACCGGATGCGACGCAGCTATTCCTCGCACAACTGTATGGATTATCCAGAAAGCACCAATGGATGTGTTCCAACTTCTCAAACGGGAAATTATACACAGTCCAAAATTAACGTAAATTTTGTCTTGTAATAAACAATTTTATACGACTAATAAATTGTTAATGGGGCATTTGTCTGGACAACGTAGTTTTTTTATCTGTAGCAACAATAATTTGATGCTTCACGCCAGTACACTGAATGGGCCAATACAACGCTGTAAAATTTACTTCAATCGGATAATGTGCCATTTACTTTCCAAATGCCCCTTGCTTGCAGTTTCTCCAGTTGTGTCTTCTGAAAATATTGTCATGCAATGGCGAGTTGCTGGGCAAATGCGTTATGAGTTTTGAAATTGCGACAAATAATTTGCAGCTTATCGAATAAGAGATTTTGTTGCCGACACTCAGTCATGTGAACGGTAAATGGTGGCATAAACGAAAGTATGTAAGAACGATTAACGAAAAACAGAAGAAAAATTGGAAGTGCGCTGAAACCAGAACTTAAAACAGATCGTAGAAATGATTGGGATACGATGACAGCCTGCTTCTATTTTATCGGAAATGGTCATAAATTCATCGTCAAACTTTACCGATGATTAGCAAAATGTATTTTTTT
>Ga0210059_1016709_pt1 | contig 10558 bp, 4 predicted proteins | sample Ectturendosymbi2_FD_188042 | JGI IMG/M metagenome (GOLD analysis project Ga0210059, IMG submission 188042) | Ecteinascidia turbinata endosymbiont from Florida, USA - Sample 2 (SPAdes) (version 2) | ecosystem: Host-associated > Tunicates > Ascidians > Unclassified | place: Key West, Florida... | reverse complement strand
TCATGATTTTGTACTTAGAATATTTCTCACAAAATAAGGGGGGACATTTTAGGATGTTGTGTTTCATATGCGTAATCATGGTTGGATGATTGGAGTCTGATATTTTCATACTGTTAATAAAATGTATGATGCTTAATTAGGGTGCGTGGTCCTGTTGCTGGCAGCTAGGGTCAGTAACATTGACTATGGCCTTTTGTGTTATAGTCTCTAATAGGACTCAGCCTCGAGAACCCATGATTTAATTAAGTTATGTGATAGTAGCGTTAACAATAGTCCCTATAGCGCTATGGTAGCATGTTTTCGTCCAAGTCTCTCATGGTTAGGGAATCTGAGCTAGGGTATATGAACCATGGAGGGGCATTGGCCGTAAAATTGGCGCCCAACGTGGGGCTCGAGGCGTCAATACACCCTATAGAAGGGGGGTCTAGTAGGTACTTGTCATAGTCAGGCATCGAACTTACGACCTCGGATGAGCAGAGAGAGCCATAAGCTGCCTCTGGTAAATGTAAGGCATGTGCGTTTTGGACTTAGAAAATTTAGGAGTTAATTAACTTTAAATCTCTGTAACCAGAGAACCACTGGCCATAGAGCAATTATATTGGTATCATCTGATAGTAAATGAAGGAGACTTCCATTTCAGGGGTAGCCTTCTAAAAAAATATGTCCATATAAGGAAGTCGAATTTTGAAGTGACGATAAAAATTAAACTACAACTAACATCTCATAGAATTTTTCAAAAACGTGTATTTTTACGTCAAATCTCTTTACTTTTTCAAAAAAATTACGAATTTTCGAAAATAAAATTTTAAGGGTACTTAGAAAATTTTCGAGCTAAGCTAGCGACAAAGTGACGTACATCGAGGTTTGCAACGAAATTCTGCGGGGTTTGGGACACCAGATTGCCGCCGATGGATTTATGAAGTTCCGATGTTAACTCTGGGACTTAGAATAATTTTTAGGAATAAGAGATCACTTTGGCCTTGGGTCGCAAGAGTTCTATGAATCATAGGCTACCTGTGTTGTCATTAATGGACTACTAAGGCCGCTAACTCTGATGTTGTTTGAAAGAAAGTGTGTCATGTACACGGGTTAATAACTTGTGCTTTGGAAATAGAAGCGACGGCCTAAGTCGCGCTGCATAGTAATGTTTCATACATGTTCGGACTCTGAAAGAGATAGGTGTCCGGATTTAGGAATCCGACCACGGTAACTGTAGGTATCTTCGGGTCTGGCCACAACTGTGGAAATACCAAGTTAATTGGGAAAAGATCCGATAATGCACAGCTAGGATCTTGCCCAAGCGACTAGCAGTTGTACAAAATTATGGGCACGTCCGCCGAATTTCGAGTTGGCGGTGCCATCCGTTTCACTAAGAGAGGCGAGCAAGCACTAAAACGCGGATAAGCCTCACCAAAACGAAACACTATAAATTACGGTCTAGGGAAAGTGAACCGGCTGCGGCTGGCAGCTCGAAAGCGAGACGAGCTGATAGTGGCTCAAGCAGCACGAGACTGCTTTAATAAAGTCGTTTTACCATTTGGCTCGGCGATCCTCGCAAGAAAGTCGCAAGTAGCCACCAAAATAAACGCATTGTTTTCGGTTAAGGAATTACATGATGAGAAAGAGCATGTTCAAGTTGCTGTTACTCCTGTTCCAACTTAGGAATGACCCGCCTCTGTGGTGCGTGCAACAAATCAGTCTTTGAGCTGACTGTCTGGCGACCCGATAAGCTGTCTTAAACGGTAAGCACGGTCAAGAGATGGGGTAGACCCAGAGGATGAGTCCACATGTCCAAAAGCTGTTAGAAGCCCAAACGGTTGAATGTAATCTATCCTTGCGGTATTATAGAGCCACCTTCTCTATAAGAAACGGGGTTAAATGGTTATCAGGAGACACTATCAGGGTTGGAGAAACTTCTCTAGTTATGGGGGTTGCCTTGATAAATTCTAGAAGGGTCTAACCGTACGCTAGGGAGAGCGCTGCTCCGAAATCCAACCCTATGTCACCGCATAGGAGATAGGCACATAACGTCGCATCAGAATAACAGCAACCGACTTCGATGAATAGAAGTCGACGGTTTGAAAACCCATGCGAAAACAAAAAGCAATTGATGATCAATATGCTAAAAGAGACAGTTGTCACAATCTTGTCCGATACACCTGAGTATTAAATGAATGGAAGTTTAGGGACATGGCCATAAGCTGTGGTGTGTGCGCAGTTCAGACCTAGAAAATTTTGCATTAGCACCTTGTAAAGTGAAGCTAAATGTATGAGTTTGTAAACAGAACCAAACCACCATATATGACCATACGTCATGCGCAAATTAAGGGTAATAATCACCGGGTTTGAATCAACAACTAGGTATCAGGGCTGGCCATGCACTGTCCCACAGGCTTAGCAAAGCAACTTCGGACTTAGAAAAATTTTTTTAATATAACAGGACTCTGCAGTAATGGTTGAAGACTCAAAGGGGGTCAAAGCCTGCTAGTAATTCAGTGAATAGGAGTAAATAAGAGCGTAATAGCATATGGAATCGATAAACGAGGCTGTGCATGCATGTTTGATGTGAATAGTTGATAGTGAATAGTATATAGTGAATAGAAACTTGGATGAAAATGGAGTTGAGGTTAAGTAGCAGGACAGACAGTCTGTCAGAAGCAGCTGAGCCGTCTTTAGTCAATCAACAGTTAGTTAGTAAGTATAGGCAACGTTTGACTACACTGGTTGAGCTTCAATGGAAGGAAACAAGTCTGGTTATGCCGGACGAAAGCTAAGTATATGGTATATAGTAGATAGTGGGTAAATGAAATGTTTAGGCACTTAATTAGGGTGTGAATAAAAACCGTTTGAAGTGTGTAGTGTTTACTCAAGTAGTTAATGGCTTTGATGCATCAGAGAAACCTCAAGAAGACAGTTCGGTGAAACCAACGGCGCCGGAAAGTCGCATGCGGGCCTGGTGTTAAAATTTGAAAGCCTTGCCTCATGCTATGGCTTGATTGAACTACGGACGTTATCTGAGGTGCACTTAGTGGGCTGCATCTAAGCAATAAAAATCATAAGTGAACAAGAGGTTTCTCTGCCTGCTGTGATGTCCTGAAAGGACTGTGCTTACGGATGTAGGGGTGTAGGACTTTGTAAGGATAGGATGCACATTTAGGTGCAACTCTACAAGAACAATAGGGTTGTTCACAAGTACAGCTGTTCATAACATGTGGCTTGGGAAGTCCAACCCGACAATGCCTAAGGGAAAACGAGCAACATTAAAAGAGGGTCATCCTACCCTGTCCTTTTTGTGGAAAGTCAGGAGTGGCTTTGCAAAGGAAAGCTTATGTTTTCTGGAGCTTAGCAGTGGAGCTCCAGAGTGGGTGACGACCTACAAATGGATAGCCTGCTGAGTTTGACTTTATGACTGGCCACCATAGGATCGTGAAGTGTTAAAGCTAGACAATCAGGCATGCGCGTTGCTCGAACACAGCACACAAACACACATGAATGCATAAAAAATAAGGTGAATAAGTTATCTAAGTGTGTCAATAAGATGCATGAGCTAGCAAGTTAGCAAGACTTCATGAATGAAGCAGAGAATTAGTGTGTGAACATAGGGAAAGAAATGACTCTATGTACCCAAGAGATGAGAGCAGTAGCAATCATAGCGCGATTGTGTTAAGCTGATAGGGAGTTGTCGCATAAATAGGGAAGGTAATAAAAAAATATGTATAAAGTAGGGTTAGGAAATAGACTAACTAACGGTTAAGAAAAGGAATGGCAGAAGAAGGCATAACAAGGAAAAGTTGAAGGAAATAGCGAAACTACTGGCAATTACGATAAGCTTATATGATCGCACGAACGTCATAAATAATGGAAAAAAACAGGATGGTCATCTCCGTTTAAAAGGAAAATAGGGGGGAGTAGAGCATTGTCATGCTCCCACAAATTAAAATCATTTGGTAAAAATAGGGTTCTGTTAAACAGTATTATAAGTAGGAAAAGGTTAAAAGCTAGTATCATAACTTAATGATAAGTGAAGGAGTGAGGAATAGGGCAGTGTGACAGGAAAGTGATGATTTACACAAGGTAAATGTCGTTGAAGGTGTAGAGAATATAAGTTAATGATATTTAAAATAAGTAATTGTAAAAGAAGACAGAGAGAAGAGAGAAGTTAGAAAATCAAGAAAGGGCAAAGATAAGGCAAACTGTTCACAACAGGATTGATGCGAATAATGAAGCCAAAAGTTAAGAAGCAAGACATACCATGGAAAGCATGGAAACAAGGTCAGATTATGACAATAATGATAGGAATGGTGCTATTAAATGGTGAAAGTAAGGCATACACTAATCAGTGTGGATGTCCTCCTTCGTCAGTTAAGTGTGACAGACCACCACAGTTACCATCACAATGTTACTGCGAAGAAGAAGCATTTCTTGGAGGTAGGACAGAAAAGACATGTCTGGCATGGCGAATCAGTGCGCTACAACCATTAAGATATCCACTTACAAGACAACCTCTAGGAAAAGTAGTGATAAAAGGAAAGGATGCAGACAGTTCAGGGCAACCAACATTGTTGAGTCAGGGATATTGTCCGATTACGAATCCATTACCACCACAAAAGGTGCATTTAGGATATATAGCAGGGTTAGCAACGAATTCCACTGTAGATCATGTCTATGCTCACCCGCAATTTGGATTAGTAGGGGTAAACGCCACAACTCATGCGAAGGTAAGATTTGGAGAAGAAGGGCATTATCAAGATAATTATGAGCAGTATGTTCCTGAATGCCACTGTTTCATACGTATAGAAGAAGTAACAACTAATGGTTGGGTACGAGTGCTAGATGACTGGACACTGTGGATGGGTGTGAAAACACGCGGAAAACTTAACATTCCACCTAAGTATCTCTGGCAATATAAAAAGTCAAATAAAAAGGATGTCTACGGGTGGCCATTGCTCGAGTTAAAAACGCCAAGACCACCAGAGAAGTTGTTATTCCAACGCCATTTAGATTTTCGCGTTGTAACACTCGTGAATCTTACAAAATTATATCCTCAAGGGTTTAAGGATTTCTTTCAAGAAAGTTATCAAGATCTGTACTCGCTTAGTTCACGTCGCACAACAGATCCCAACGTGCATCCACAGGCCAAATGGCTGAGAATTGGCCAGAAACATGGAAAGGATTCTGTTCTCCCAGAATATGTTCATCATATATTAGTAGCTGTAATGTATTATCTGGCAGACCACGCGTCAGTGTCAGTAGAATGTTCAATGGAGATTCTTAATAGACAAGTAGGATTAGGGTTTGGAGAACGTCCAGGTGAAGAAAACGTACTATCCATTCCGTATGATTTGTCAGGCTATGCGCAGTCTTGGAAAAAGTTAGGTCCGGTCTTAATGAATAAACCTCAAAATGGGGGACGTTTCGCATGTAAATTCAATCCAGGACAACCACGTCCTAGGTCTGTTGGACCAGCGTATGTATGGATACATATGGCAAGGTCGCTAAATATTGAAGTACTACCACCCACTCATTTAAGTTTAGCAAAGCAAGGATTGATGGTATTGCACTCGCAAGAACCAGCAGATTCAATTAGGCAAGGAAAAGGGTTGATGGCCCCGGCTGAAGTGGCTACGTTTGGTGTAACTAAGGCCGTTAACTTCCATCAGTTATCGAATTATCCGGCAATGTGGGGAGATAAGTGTACAAGTAAGCAACGGTTAGGAAAGTGTAAAAAACGAATGGTAGACATTGAAACGAAAATTCGCTATGCGAAAGCTTTCTATGATCCTTACCAGAATAGATCAGTATTGCCTGATCCTACACAGTCAGTGGTGTTTTTGCCACCGCAGGTAGAGAACACCCGTAAAAAGAGACAGGTATTTGCTGCAATAGCAGTAGTAACAGCCTTTGCAGTGCAAGGAGTAGCCGACTATACAGGTTACAAAGGCATACAAGGTCTTGAACAAGAATTGAACGACGACATGAACACAAGAGCAGTCGCTAACAATGTGCGTTTTAGACAAGCGGACAATGCTATAGGAAATCTTAGTAGACAAATCCAAGATTTAAATGCTAAGGTAGAACAACTATCTGAAGAAGATGAAGCCACGGTGGAGCTTCTTTTACGAACTATCAAGACACAAGCACTAGAAAATAAGATACTACAAGGTCAAATAGGTGAAAATAATAGGGCATTAGTAGAAATGTCTAAAGTTTATTTGCAAACAGCTACTGCCAATAGAGATCAAAGTGATGCACAAACATATTTGTTTAAAACAATAGTCTCTGCACTAGGGAATTCTAAACCATTCCTAAAACAAGGGATAGGATATACTTGGAGATTAAATGAAGGGCTAATGCGGTTACAAGCTATAGAAAAGCAATTAGTAGATGTCCGAGGTGCAGACAGAAGGATAGATTATGATATAATTATTGATAGAACTTGTCATCAATGGCAAAATACTGAAAGACGAACAGAAGTACAGGAAGCTGAAGAAACTTTGAAATTGGATGTAGAAAGACATTTAGACGAAATGCGAAATTTATCAATAAAAATTAATATTACCAGACCTAAGCCAATTGAAATACATTTTGTACCTGAGTTAACTAACTTGTCTCTTCATGAAAGTGGTAAAAGAATGAAAAAAGCCTTTGAGAAGGTAATGAAGCATCCAGTAGATGCAATAGAGGAAACGGGAAATGTAGTAATAGGTTTTTTTAAAGATTTGTTAAAAAGTCCTTTAAAAATAATATTAGCCATAGGAGCAGTCATAATATTAGTGATAATACTGGCCGCAATTCTTAAGCATGGTCATAAGAGATACCAGGATAAACAACAGTCCCAGGTAGTAGACATGGGAATGATACGAAAATTAACAAAACCATATCGTTTGAAGTAATTGGCTTGGTAAAGCATGAATGGCAACAAGTTTCTGTAGCAGAAGAGGGTGAAGCTGCAGTCAGCCTAGAAGGTTAAAGGGCCTTTGTTATGTGGCTGCCGGTTGCTGCGAGGCACCGCGGAGACTTTATGTGCCCCCGATACATTGTTGTTCATGATTTAACAGGTCAAAAGTAAAATAGTAGTTAAAATTAAAAAAATTAGTACCTGAATAATAAGTGAAATATATATTAAACTTGCAGCGGGATAGTAAGTTGCGATTGAATAAGTATAGAAGTGTAGAATGTCTGAAAACGAGAAATCAATGGACAAAAGTAAAGAAAGTAACCTAGCAAAAGACACTAGGTTGGAACTGAAGAGGATAAAACCAGGAAGACCACAAAAGTTAATACTTAAAACGGAACACTACTATAAGGTGAAATTGCCAACGTATGAAGAAAGTCAGAAGAAATATGCGAAGTTTTTGGAAAGCCTGCATGATGATAAAGAAAAGCAGGAACGATGAGAAAGAAATTAAGCATAGATTCTATTTGAATAAGGTTTAGGAAAAGATATAGTGAATAAGGAAATAGTGATTTGTAAAGTAATGATGGAGGAAGAACAAATAAAGAATTTGAGAAATCAAGATATTCCCATAAAAGAAGAGGAATACTACTCACAAAGAAAGAAGGAGTGGCAGGAGACAGTGAAAGATCAAGAGACTATTTATACTGATAAAACTTACTCGAGATCAGAAAAAGAAGCTTTGGAAGAAGAGTTAACAAGACTAGCCTTGATCATAACGGAAAACAAATTTAAAATGTGTAATATGTTAACACAAATGCAAGAAACTGAAGATGATATAAGATTGGTATTGACATTAATGAGAATAGACTTGAAAAAAAGTAATGACGAGTATGAACCACAAGAAGACGTGTTAAGATGGAATGTGATTGAACAAAGGATAAGAACAAGTCTAATTAAATTAGAGAGATGTCATGAAGTGCAAGAATTAAGAGCAAGATGCGAATTAACTCTTGAGCAAGGAAAGGAACAAGCAGAAGAAAAGACAGAGCAAGAGTTCTTAGAAAACAGTGCAGAAGTCATAACCCGAATGCAAAGTGGCCAAGCAGAAAAGAAGAAAGAAAGACCACTGTTAAAATGTTATTATTGTCATGAAGAAGGACATTTCCAAAGAGACTGTGCAAAAGGAGGAAATAATGAAAAATGGACACGAATGCCAAGGTTCAAAAGGCATAAACAAAATATTAATGATATGTCTGTAGGAACAAGCATGGCATGGCCATGTGATGAAAGTAGTGGGGAAGATAAGGAGAAAAAGCAAAACGTGATCATGGAACAAACTAGGAAAGAAAATGAGCAAATTAATTATAATTCATTAGGTAATTAATGAATGAAAAGAAAAGTGGATCACTTGAAAAGAATTAAGTTATTGAGTAGGGGAAAATAATAATCTATGATCTACCATGATATAGCAATAAGAAATATAAGAGGAAGAGGATATTTGAATTAGTCTAAGAGGAATTCTATTTGAATAAGGAAAACTCTAGGTGAATAAGAAAAATGAAAGTGTGTAAAAAACTAAAAGATAAGTGGAACGAAAGTAAGCTCAAAAAGCTGGAAAAAGAAGCAATACGGCTGCATGTAAAAATATCCAGGCTTCAACGCCAACAAGAGAATTTAAAAACAGGAGAGATACCAACAGACTCTAATAAAAGACAAGACACTTCGGTGATGAAGAAAGAGTTAGAAAAGTCAATAGAAAAGAAAACTGGTCACGATGAGGGACAAGAATCTCCTCATACCATCAAATCAGATGATATGCATACAGGAGCCACAAAGCAAAGCAAAGATGCGAGCAAAGAAAATGTAAAGAAAACAACACGACCTGATACGAATAAAAGGCAAGCAAATAAAATTTTAAAAAGATGTCATTTTTGTAGAAAAAGAGGACATTTAAAGAAAAATTGTCCGATAAAACAGAAATGCTGGAGTTGGATGAAGGGGGGTTTAAAGTGAAGAGTGGAAATCATATAATTGGGAGCAGTGTTGGTTACCATCGACTTATGCGTAAAGTATGAGTGACACATGTAGTGAATGTACCACTGCTTTGCAGAAGTGTAGCCAAATCATGTATGTGAAGTACGAGAGTGTGGAATTACCACAACTGATAGTAGCGAGAAAACCACATCTGAATGCTGTGTACAGAGGAGAATACCACCGTTTTTCGGAAGTGTAGAAAACCATGCACTGTTATTTATTCATGAATTAGTCATGAGAATAATGCCTTGTCCAATAAAGCAAGATGATTAGGGGGGTAAAATGTCTAAAATAAAAAAAAGAGGTTAAAAGGGATGCAGAAAAATAAATTAATAAAAAATAATAGCAAATGGATGATGAGGAACGTGGAGGAAGAATAGAGACACGAAAATAACGAGTACTTTAATTATAAATGATGCATCTTAAGGTTAATAAAGGGAAAAGGAGAAAGGTCAGGATAATGATAAACAAATATAACTAAAATAATGAGTACTCTAATTATAAGAAAAATGATGCATCTTAAGGGTAGTAAAGGAAAAAGGAGGAAGGCCGGGATAGTGACAAAGCAATATAAATGAGCGATAAAAAAATATATAAAGATATAGACGTCAAGATTAAAATAAGGAGTAGAGAAGTAGGTGAAGAGATAAGAATCTTACAAGAAAAAAAATGAGTAAGAGTCATTCTGGCATATAACAAAGACCTCTTGTGATCTGAAAAGAGAACAAGTGTCATTGAGATTAGAAGTCATTGGAAATGAACCTACAAGGTTGCATGTCATTAACAGTATTGTATGTTAATGTGGTCATGTAGGAGTTCAAGATGGACAATATTGCATGTTGTTGTTCCAGCAGGATGTGAAGGAAGAATGTGATCACAGATATGATAAACGCTGCGGTGCAAAAATGACAATAAAAATAAGATTAAGGATAGGAAAAAGCAAAACAGAAAAATGACACATTGATGAGGGATTGCAGACCATCAATTTGCAATTTGTCATCATTGAAGTTGAAGCATTCTCTTGGTGATGCTTGAGAAGGTTGTCAACATAGATTCTGGGATGCAAAAGAAAAGTTAAATAGGAAAGGATGAAAAATGGATACCCATGATAAAGCAATAAATAAGTTAATAAGGGGGGTGATACGAAAATGAACAATAACGAAAATGTAAAGAGAGCTCTACGATAAAAAACTAGAACAAAGTAAGTCAAAGGCAGAATTGAAAACACAGCAGTAAAGACAACAATGAACTAAAAGCAATAAAAGGATTGATGCGATGAGAACTTTAATGGATGTGATGAGAACTTCAATCAACAGATGAAATAAAAGAACTACAAGGACTGTTCCGATGAGAACTACAATGGATATGAAAAGTTAACAAAAAAAATGCCATGTTGATAAGTTGAAAGTGGTTCAAGACAAGACATATGTTAACAAGATCTGAACAATATTTGAATTTGAAGAAAAGAAGATATGGAGTTTCTACTGAAGGAGGGAGTGATGTTACAGTCATGAATGACTGCAACATAGTTGAAGATGACGAGAAGAAAAAAAATTAGTATGCTGACACTCTGGAGAAAACTGAAAGACAGTTGTGAATGTTATGTACCAAATGACTTTGTGTGTT
>Ga0210059_1016708_pt1 | contig 10558 bp, 3 predicted proteins | sample Ectturendosymbi2_FD_188042 | JGI IMG/M metagenome (GOLD analysis project Ga0210059, IMG submission 188042) | Ecteinascidia turbinata endosymbiont from Florida, USA - Sample 2 (SPAdes) (version 2) | ecosystem: Host-associated > Tunicates > Ascidians > Unclassified | place: Key West, Florida... | reverse complement strand
CCCCCGCCCCCCCGCCTCGTACGCCTATGCCACTATGTTTTTTGTAGCCAAATGTTTGGTTTCTTTCCTTTAGGGCTGTGCGGATGACAGCCCCGAAATCGCCAAATTCATCGGCAAGTGTGCTGAAAACGTCATCGCATAAGCGGCGTCGTTGGAAAAGAGCGAAACATTGTTTTTGTTGGATTCCTAGGAAACGTTGAGCAAAAATGGTGTCGGAAGTACCGAAAATGATTGTGTTGTGAAATTTCCGTAACTAAATCCAAACTGAAGGCGAGTTTGGCCGTTTGGCGGAATCTTTTGCCTTACATTTTTCAGGGAGGGCTGCGGCCCGGCAGCCCGTCTAGACGAGCCGCCCCTGGTAACAACCATTTTTACCCGCTCCATGAAATTACCAAACTCTTTTTGGGATTCTTTTCCCTTTCGTTTCTTTGACAAGTTTGTGTCACTACAACGGTTCACATTGCATAATTCCCCCTTTCTTGTCCGGGTCGCTCCACCCCAGCGATAAAAATCCAACAGTTCAGTTGTATAAACTGCATCACACTTGTGGTAAAACCCAAGATAACCATTTAACTTAACAAGTCGTTCATTTTCAGGTTCGGTGCCGGAGCTTCAGAAAACGTGGACTTCCTTTCTTGGCTCAGTTTCAGTTTGCCGTTTTCTGTTGTGTGCTTGGTTTTTACGTGGTTGTGGCTCCAGATAAGATACACAGGTATAAGGTAAGCCGAATTTGGTCTGATAAGCCTACTATTTTTTTATTTTTCGAGAAACTGTTACCCTCTAAAGACGGCAAAAGACGATATATCATCAAGGACTATTTCAGCCCTAACTCAGGCGATAGAGCTAGAGAGGTGTAAAGATGCGGAAAATCTTTTAGTTTCGATTAAAGAAACTTTGGGAAGTTGTGGATTTGGGGTTTTCTGTGGCTGGCGTCATAATGGGGGCACGTTTTCGCGTTTTTGGCCAGGTTCACCTGGCCTTGGGCTCCAAACCAAGGAGCATTTTTTTAGCTAAAGTTTGTTTTGGAAACTAGGTTATCATCCGAGTCTTTAGAGCCCGAGTCTTCAGAGCCCTACTAGCATGTTTGGAGCCAAAAATATGGTTCAAAAACCCAATTTTTGACGAAAATTAAAAAGTTACACGAAAGGTATTGTTTGCCCTCTTAGGGCATATTTTGGCCAGCCATATCTAGGCAGCAGGTTGAGTTAGAGAGCTATTCAAATCCTCTAAACAATCATGAACCCTTGTAGTTTAGAATGAAAAGAAGTTTTAGTTTCAAGTTTGAGGTTTTTGGTCGATGACGTGATGATTGGGTATGTTTTGCGATTCTTTTTATGACGTCACCAACCGATCCAATCAGCCGCTTTCATTGCTTAAAGATTAATTGGAAACTAGGCTATGTAGACGAGTTTCTAGACAATTTAAGATCTAGATTGTCGCATTCAGCTACATCTACTAAAGTCTAACATGGGTTCGATATTAAATGTAACAAGGACGGTATTCACGAATCAAATGTTCGCTTGACCTCCCTAAGGTTTCTATCTGCCTGGCTAAAATATGTCATTTAAAACAGACTAGTAAGTTTTATTTCATTGGTATTTTATTTCACGGAATAATGCACACAAAAATATGTTAAAACTCACCAATTGATTTATGTAGGAATCAACTTGAAAGCACTCTCGAATCAAAGATACAGACACTTGTTGATCTTATAGTCAGCCAAACTTACAAACATCAAGTTTACATCTCATCTAGTTTCAACTCAGAGTCATTTCATTCAGACGTTAACCTAAAAGGAAGTATCCTGTTTAGCGTGAATGTTTAAGTACACGACTAAATCGTGACAATGTTTTCCAAACTCTAAAAAAAGGTTCTTAGGTTGGTTCTCCGCAAGTTTCTTCACGTATTTTGAACGATAACTTCTCGCGTCAACGTTACTTTTAAACTGGCCTTAAGGTTGTCAAATTGAGTGACAGAGATTCGCTAACAAAGTCCAATAGAGGGTGATTATAAACTCCTCGGACCGAGGGCCAATTTGTATGACATAGTTTAATTTGGACAATGCCAATTATGTCAAACCGTGTGGCAACGTTCCACTAGGATTGAGTAAGGCATCAATTTGCCTTTTGACAATATCAATCCATATAGGGCAAATGGTGTGGCAGAATTCCACTAGGACCGAGCAAGGCAATAAATTGCTTTTTGACAATATCGGTCCATGTGGCAGCGAGTAATTTGGACAATCCAAATTTGTGGTTCCGTGTGTCATAGATTCACTCGGACAAAGCCACTAGTGTTGACCAAAATGCAAGTCATTGACATTGCTTTTATTCTGAGAACTCAAGTCGCTACGAAGTACCGCACACAACCCGGTCCTTGCAACAACACTCATGGTAAACCTTCCGAGCCTCAGTTGTACCACGAGCTAGAGCCTCAAAATTTACTTCAATGGCTAAACCACTCAAAAATGGTGTAGACCAAGGAAGGAATTCTCAGTTCAGAGTTGAAAAGTGAACTGATCTGGGTTACCAAAATCGCCTCTTTTATACCCAGATGTTCTGGAAATTCCCTAATTAATCATTTATTGGTTCCTAATAAAACATTACATCATAAAATTAAGGGTGCTTTTAGTCATGATTCTTAATTACATCATCATAGGTTAATTTTCAGTACTTTTCCATGACATCATTCTTTTAAGCCTTCGTCAATCTTGTTCACCACGTTCTTTACATTTTGCTCATTGTTTTTCCATATCAACCCTTTGGTTGATTTAATTTATGTACAGTTTGTCTTTGAATTTCCAGCCTAATTGTCTGGAAATTTCTCTTCTTTATCAAACGGTGAAAACGTAATATTTCGTTTGTCACGCTTTTCGTGCTTGACTGATCACAGCCTTTGGGCTGCGTGTCAGTAGTCTTCGTCTTTGTTGCTTGGTGTCCGGACTTTGTTTCTTTTTCATCAGATCAACATGTAATATGTACAGACCATTATAATGTGTCTGCTACAGCTATGATACTTGTCTTTAGAGGATTTGATCGACTTTCTAGCACAGGGCTACTCAATTCTTTTGAGAAAGGGTCCAGTTACAAATGTCAAAATTTTTCAAGGTCCGGACACTCCCATAAAATCATGCAAATGTGACATGTCTTGGATTTTTCTAACAAACATACAAATTTTGTAGATATACAAAATCCGGTAAATGGATACAGATATTAACAAACGCTGTCAGCGTTATTCATTGTTCTGCTGGTGGGAGCAATGACATTTTGCGCTTCTTGGCAGTTACCTAAATTTTTGTTCCAAGATAGTGGCAGTGAATAGAATGTAATGGTCAAAGTTTAGTCGTGATACAGATGCGATACTTGTTCTTTATCAGCTTTTTTTGACGATGTGGACTGTCAGCAGTCAGTGGCGTAACTAGATGTTTAGGCCAGGAAGGAAAACGTAGCTAAAAAAAGTCTACTGTAGGGGGGTTACTAGCAACACTCAGAAAAACCCTGAGAAATGACGGTGAATCCGGATGTGGATAGCTATACTAAAACCCTAAATCACCAACAAATACTCCGAAAAACGCAAAAATATCTACTGAAAACCAAAAGAATACTAAAACTGAAGTAGGCAATAAGCCAAGTGGGGGTCCGAGTTTTACATTTCATGTAGCTGGCAGGGGGGGACGATTCGCCCCTCCAGCAGCAGCAAGTAGACTCAAACACCGTAAGAAATGTCACTAACTATTTGCGAGGAGTGGGAAAAATTATTTTGGAGATATCTTCCTTTGACAAAAAGTTCTCAGGTGTGCCATCAAAAAATAGTTCTTTCACTGCTACATTCTATTGGAATTCAATTAATTCCAGTTGAGTTTTGGCTGCGTCCACACCAGTGGTGCCAAGCTGCCGGAGCTCCGCTCCACCACTTTCATCAGTGAATGCAGTGAATGATGGGTCGTTGCCTACAAATATAAGCGAAGATGCCCAGCAGAACTCCGGTACCTAAAAAAAGTTCCACTTCATCTTCGGTGCACACATGTGCATGTGTCTTTTTGCTTCAGTTGAGAATTCGGTAATGTCTGTCAGTAAAAAGGGTTTTGAGGAAAGAGCAGCAACTGGTTTTCGAAAAGAAACTCGCCAAACTGTTCGACAATGTTGGTAATCAACTTTTCAATAAGTTGAATATATCTGGAATCTTCTTGCTTTTATTTTCCCCAAATGCCTCGGAAAATGACTAAGTTCCTTTTGAATGACACGTTTGAATATATAATGAACTTTTTCTGGAAAGGGCAAGTAGTAGTGATCAGATCAAGAGTAGTAGACTATGTTTTTCTCCATAAAGTTTTACAATCAATTCGTTGAGGTTTTACACTATGTCAGCCAGAAATCCAACAGTTTCTCTTTCTTTATTATTTCCTTAAAAAGCTGAAAATGCCTTGACTTTTCTTCACATCTTGTCGAATTCCCGCAAAAAAAATAAATATTATTTCCTAAAGGACCAAAATCTCTGCAAAACTCTTCCCTTACTCAAGCATCTTTCATTACTGAGCACAAATAAATTTTTATAATTGCATTGTTTTCGGAAAGAAAAGGTTTCGTTGCTATATTCTAGCCTTGAATCCACTATTTTCACCAGGATAGACATTGTAGTGACGAGCTATTGTTGAACAATTGTGACGAAACAATTGGTTTGAACCAAAAAATCGTAATTTGCCCAAGTCAGGTGTGTACTGCAATTTTGCTGAACAACAGCTTAATCAACAATCACACAGTTGGCGAGGAGTAAATGCTTTAGAAGTACGGCCAAAAGCGCAAAATTTTGGGATAAAAACTTCAGGGTATAGAATACACCTTTGAGAGGCTGACGAGGTCCGGCCGTCGCCATCCAAAGATCCGGATTCGGACTGCGGTCCGCCATTTGAGTAGCCCTGTTCTAGCGTTTATAGTTCCAAAGTTATGGCCAAAAAATTCCAAATATTTCAGGATCGCCCTAGGGGGTTAGCAGGGATTTCCCTAATTAATTTGCGTTTTATGGCCATAATTTTGGAACCAAAAACGCTAGAAAGTCAATCAAACCCTCTAAAGACTCGCATTATAGCCTAGTTTCCTATAAAAACTCGAGTCAAAAAATGGGTCTTGGCGTTGGCCTCCAGAGCCTGATGGTGTCATCCAAATGTAAACAAAACATGCATAAACATACTCCCATCATGTTAAGATCAACATACAACCCGACATCCAAAACTGAAACATTTTTTTATTGAAAACTACAAGACTTCCCATTTTTAGAGGGTTTGAATAGCTCTCTAGCTCAACCTGCTGGCGAGTTATGGCCTTTAGAAAAAATATACAGGGTTAGCGTTTGTGGGACTTGAAGTGTTACCCAATTTTTGGTTTTTGAGCCATAATTTTGGATCCAGATATTATAGAAAGCCAATCAAGGGCTCTAAAGTCTTGGATGATAGCCTAGTTTCCAAACAAAGTTTGAGCCACAAAATGGCTCGTTGGGTTGGCGCCCAGGGCCAAGTAACCTCAGCCAAAAATGCGTGAAAGTATGCCCCATTATGACGACACCCACAAGAAACCCCAAACCCAAATCAAAACATTTTTTAAAACCTAAACTAGAAGGCTTCCCGAATCCGTAGGGGATTTGAACGCCTCTCTAGATCTTTTGCCTGGCGATTCATAGCTGAAATAGTCCAGGACGATATGTCGTCTTTTACGGTCCTTCAAGGGTTTTCACCGCGGTTAGAGCTTTACTTTCGGAGTTATATCTGCAATCTAGTGTCAGATTTACCTAGGTAGGAGGATATTCTTTCAAAAATGTTAGGTTTTTATACCTGACACGTAATTCACCAGAAAAAATAATAATTCTAGTTCTTTCCTGCGCTCGTGGGGGATATTTAAACTTTTTTAGATATGTCGTGCTATTTCTAACCTAAAGTTCATATAATTGACGGATTTGCCACTCCTCAAACGATGCCACTGCCAGGTGCTCCAAAGAGGGAGGTCATTTAGCCATGTGAAAAAAATAAGCAACGGTTGTCAGTGACAATTGCAGTAGCTACTTTCACCTACCCTGTCTCATTTTCTCTATAAAAAATTTATGCTTCCAGGGGAAAGTTTTTCCTGCGCGAATGACTTGTACATTTCCTTTTGCAGTGCAGCCTTTTTCTTAAAGATCTTTCTTCAGTGTTAGAGTAGTGGACAACTTACCGAAATACTTAAAAGCGGTGAGGGAAACTGACTTGCAGTTATTGTATAAATTGGCTTCGGAGGAGGGGAAGGCGGGGCCTTGAATGTTGTTGCATGTCATCCCTAGGATAAAAAATGTTAACAGCTTGCGCAAAAATCAAAAGTGTTTGAAAACGCTTTTATTATATTCTATAGTGGTGCTTCTGAGTGTAGTGCTTTGAATTTTTAATTTATGGTGCTTTTAATTCTGTGGTTACCGTATTTGAAGCAGAGCACCGCAGAGATGTTGGTATTTTTTCTGAACTCTCCAATAAACGCCTTGAGTTTGAAAAAACCGTGTGGTTCCTTGTCGTTGTAAATATCTGATGAAGAGTTTTATTGAATTCAAACGGGAAATTCTGGAGCATAAATGTTAGGACACCTGGATCAGGGACAGAAATCTCATACCAATATATGGACCATCTTCCATTGATCGTCTCGCTCCCGTGATCATTGCATTCGATGCACTTGCGAGCTAAGCCTTGGCCTCTGTTTCCAATCAAGAGGTTTTGATCTCAACCCGTGTAGTAGAAACCATTTTCGAGCAGGAAAACCAAGTGACAGAATACAAGCTTTTCACCTTTGAAATGTAATTTGATGTCAAAATTTTGCGAAGTTTGCTGGGATGACAAAAGAATTATCCTTACCCAGGTTTTGAACTTCAAACACCGACCTTGACCTTCCATTGACAAATTACACAAGCTCTCAGTCTTGGCTTTCGATTCTAAAAATTGTGCTTAAAACTCGGATTCAGCTTCGAGCAAAAGTGGATGTTCAGCTGCAATAAACCTGTGCTCGCATTTCTTTCACATTTTCCTATCCATTTGTATGCAGTTAGAACGAAGCGTAAGCAGACATATGATAGAAAATATGATATTTTTTAACAGCAACGTTTTCTGAATATAGGCATACATTCAAGAATCTGAAAATCTTGCACTTTAAAGTTTTCAAAGTGCCCAAAAGGCTATTTTCATAAACCAAGTAGCAAGCTTCGCCTGTGTTTTGTGGAGCCATGGAAGGTAAGGGACCATACATTTGACTACTCCGTGGTCATCCAAGAGACACACAATGCGACTACTTCAGAGCGTAGATGGCAAACAATCCGAAATACGAGATTGCAGGACGTATAGCCAATGTGAAGTTTTTCTCCATAACACTCATGCCTGTCTGCAGAAACCTCTGGGCAAAATCCAACCCTGAGAGCGACAAACGAATATCGCAATTCTTTAAGAAGGCCTACAACGAACTTGGCCCCATGAAGTAAGTTTAATCATAGCGATTGGCCGTTCCTAGTCGTGGACGAAATGCATATTTATTTCAGACGCCTTGGTTCAATCTTCCACTTTCCAGATTTTGAAGGAAAGTAGTATCGTCCGAAAACATGACTTCGTAAGCACAACTTTTTTTAAAAAGTAAATTTTTTTTTGTAAAAGTTTCTTAAAAATATTATTTTTTCTAGAAATTGCATAAGCTCAAAAAGGCGTTAAATGTAGGCCGAGAAATAACCACGGCGCGAAAGACCGCCAAAGCATCCAAGCAAAAGTTTCGTTCATTTATTTCATACCCGCTTTTCTTTGGGAGGGGCGTGGGAGCAAAAGTCCTAGGAGGACTCGAAATATCTCACGGTCAACAGCAATCTCAGGTAGTTATGCTGGCTCCACACCAAGGCGGGACCAAGCAAGGTCGGAGATGTAGTCACTCCATCCAAAGTTACTGTCGGCTCCATCTGTTCCTTGGACGACTTCCGGGGCGCTTTCCCGTGGGTGTAGCCAGCAGGACTTGCCTCGCCAATCTTTAGTCCAGCAAGTAAAGTAGCGGGCCAGTCAATTTTTACCTAACGTTATCTGGGTGAAGCGCATAAAAATGTTGAGAAACGCCGCTTTATTGGGACATTCTGAACACATGACCGAACCAACGTAGCTGGGATCTCTCGATTCGGAGAAGTGGATCGACAGTCACGCTTTACGAATTTCACAGAATTGCACGGCTTTGCAAATTAACGCTCAAAGATGATGTGTACTTTTCTAAATACGCTTGTACACTTTTTTATTTAAAGCTGCGTGTGCTATGCTTGCAGTCTAGTACATTCATTGTTGGATCGTGCTTTACTGAACATGTGAACAAGCGGTTTACTTAATACAGTTGTAACCCGGAACCAGTTAACTTGAAAAAGAGATCAAACGAATGAGTTTTCAAGCCGTTTGATATTTGGCCAAATGTTTAAATTTTATCGAGACTTTATATTTTAAAATCCCTCATTTATAATAACACCTGCAAAGTGTTTGACTGGTTTCGACCCTATTGCAAACTTTTAACTTTTCAAACTTTTCCTTCGCAGAGAACATAGTTACCGTCGGTCTGTCTGAGTGAACCAAAGGAAAGGCGTTTTTGCAAAGGTCCAATTCTGGCATTTATTCCAAGTGCCGTTTTCTATTTCAGATTTGGAGAACTTGCGGTCCTTGTCCACTTCATTGTCTTGGTAATCCTCTGGTCAACCAGAGATCCAAAATTTGTGGACGGATGGAAGGTCATTTTCCCGCAGGGGTATGGTCTTGTTAATCAAGAGCACTTGCAAGATAAAGTTCGCGATAACAATTGGCGTTTATGCTTTTAGGAATTAAATAACGTTGTAGTGCGCGACTGTCAAATGTTTAAATAGCAATGATTTTGCATGTGTTATAAAAATCTTCCTCACTATCATCCGGCCATCTCATCAGTGGCGCAATGTGGATGGATTATTTGACTACACATGCACTTTCTGGTTTGTGTCTCGATGATGTCAGTCATCCCTATCACCTACAGGCATTTTATTAAATATATAAATTTAAAAACTTCATTATTTCTAGCTCCACTGATGCATTTGAAATCCAACTTCTCATTAAAAATCTTAAAATGAAATGGAAATGTTCTGCCAATGACATTCCATTCAATGTTTTCAAAGTAGCTAGTTGCATTATGTCAGAATGGTTGTCCAGTTTCTTCAACACATGCATGACTATTGGTGAATTCCCGCACTCCTGGAAAATTGCCCACATCACATCAATCCCTAAAAGTCATAACTCACGTTCCTCATCCGAATATAGACCAATACCCGTTCTTTCAATATTGTCAAAGTTATTTGAAAAGTTGTTTATCACAGACTTTACGCCTGTTTAACAGAACACAATCTAATTGATAAAAGACAATAAGCTTGTAGAGAAAATCACTGAACCGAATTAGCCATTACAACCATTCATGACGGACTGCTCAAAACTTTGACAATAAATTAATAACATATTCCTTATTTCTAGACTTATCAAAAGCATTTGAGTGCTGTGACCATGAAATTTTATTTGATAAACTCTATCACCATGATATAAGAGGTGTTGACCTTAATCTGAGCACACTTTTGACTTCTTTGTTTTGTTTTTATTTCGTTTTGAACTCATGTTTTGTGCTTCACCTGTCCTGTTGAATTTGACAGTCATCAAATGTAGGCTGGGCTTGATTAAGTGACTGCTTTGGCCGTCTTTCGCCCAACTTGTGCTGCTTGTTTTAAGCTCTGTTGATTGAAATGCGGTTCTATTGCTGTGTACTTACACTGCAAACATGAATTGACTTGACTTGTTTCGCATAAACTATGCTCAAGTTTTTTGCATAATAGAATGCAGTGCACCAAAATAGGGACATTTAATTCTTCACACAAAAAGGCATCTTGTGGAGTCCCTAACGGTAGCGTCATTTCGTCTTTACTTTTCCTTATTTACATTAATGATATCACGAAAGCTTCCTCTTCTCATACTACCTCATTTTCTGATTATATTAATCTTCATATGCCAAACTCCTGTTTTAATGTTCTTCAGACAACTGTCAACCTTGAACTATGCAAAAATTGGCTACTGGCTTGGAGCCAATAAACTTTCTCTTAAACTACAATAAGACTAATTGATATATTTAAATTCTCAACAACACTATCCTACTTCATTTAAAGATATTATACAGGGTGACCCAAAAAGATGTGTACCCATGAAAATTTCAATTGTGACTTTGATTAAAAAGCTATTTATTTCCAATTAAAACCACACATTATTCAGTTTATGGAAGACCATTCACCAAAGTTTCAACTATTTCTGTCGATTTTTAGTCAATTTATGGCTTTCCCAAGATGTGTTCCAAATGTCCACCATTTCGTTGCAAGCAAACCTGTACTCGTCTGGCAAAGTTGTTAATCACTTTTACACACTCCTCTTTCGGGATGGCTCTTATTTTTGCTGTGATGGCAGTTTTCAGTTCTTCAATTGTTTGTGGATTTCCCTGGTATACATTGTCTTTCAGGAAACCCCACAGATAAAAATCTGGGG
>Ga0210059_1016707_pt1 | contig 10559 bp, 6 predicted proteins | sample Ectturendosymbi2_FD_188042 | JGI IMG/M metagenome (GOLD analysis project Ga0210059, IMG submission 188042) | Ecteinascidia turbinata endosymbiont from Florida, USA - Sample 2 (SPAdes) (version 2) | ecosystem: Host-associated > Tunicates > Ascidians > Unclassified | place: Key West, Florida... | reverse complement strand
AGCGTACTACTTATGATCTGCTTCGGAATATATTACAGTGTATAAGAGCATAATAAGTTGTTCACCAAAAATGAAGAAAATTTATGCGCGAAACACCTTGAGGGGGCTCCTACAAAGGGGGGGGGGGCGAGGCAAGTGCCTCCCTCGCCTCCCCATAAACACACCAGTGGTCGTCGGGTCGATGCAGAAGTGAAGTTTTATAAATACAGATTCCTGATCTTGTTTTTTAGAGGTGTTTGAAAGCAACACCAATCACACTTGCTTTATCATTTTAACATCAAATTTTAATAGGTTTAACATCAAATTTTAATAGAAGAATTATTGTCAAAAATTTCATTCTGAGAGTTAAACTTGCATAAGGACACGAAAATATATTTAATATTAAACAGAAATCAAGATGCACACCGGTGAATTGGCAAAAAATGGCCAAGTTTCACCTGCAATAACACGAAAAGAATGTCCAGCAAAACTAGGTGTTATGCATCTGCAAAGCAAGTGTTTTGCACTTGGATGAAAACATTGCTGCATCTTGGGTTTGGTTAAACTCAGGTATATCAGATGACTAACGATTACAAACCAATGCATTCAGCACAGGCACAAGGTTTAAGAGTCACGGAATAAGTATCTGTTCGTCTGGATTGGTTGGTCAACATTGTCGCGACATTACAAGAAACGAGGCTAAATTTATAGGCTATCTTTAATTTCTACGCAAGTCACTAAGTTTTGAGCTATAGGTCAATATATAGCTAATGTTAAATCTTCAACGTTTTAATTGAAATCCTGTTTACAAATGGATGAAGACAGTCTTTTGAAAAACTGCCCGTCTTAAAACTAAGTCTTCACAACAGTGCTGCTTTTTGTCTTCGGGAAATAGCCTACTTTGCAGAAATTTGCCTGAAAATATAACTTTCTAACATTATAAACTTGCACCTTTAAATTACACTGTCTGTTTCTGAATACGTGAAAACCAACGTTACAGCCAAGCCAGTTATATTTCTGCACGAAACAAATCATGGCTGTACTCAGAGTTGCCAATCTGTCTTCACCAAAAAAGCCAGACCTTGTTCCAAAAAAGTTAGATATCATGCATATACACATAAAACATCCATAACCAAACACAAAATATATATCATAGCTCATGGGAAACATCGATATAATAAAATTCCAATTTTTAGAAGCATTTTCTATTCCCATAATTACACTGTCGTGCATTTGTTTCGTATTAAATACATCAAACACTTTTAGGCCAACAGCAAAATCTTTGCAATATTCTTTAAGTGCACGTGCATGATCATAGACTAGTCCAGGCCTGCACAACATAGGCTTTCGGTCCGCGCGCCACATGCGGTCCGCGAGAACTTTCTCAGTTGCAGAAAAGGTTGCAGAAGCCCGACTTCGGATAATTAATTGAAATTCTTCCACACTACAGTGAAACAGAATTTTGCGGCCAGCGGCGCATTTGTGTTGATCAGTTTGGCCCTTCGAGCTTTCTGAGCTTTTCAGGCCTATAGACTCTCGTCAGAAGAGATTTGTAATAAATAAGCAGTTTAGACAATGCTTCGCCAGAGCCAAGCCTTTCCGACTGAAAAAAGCCAGATTTTGTCTGGCTTTTTTGATTTTCAAAAGCCAAGTGCGCTAATAACACAGAATTTCAGAATCTGGCTACAAAATAGCCAAATTCGGGTTACTCCAGTCATGGCTCTGATCATAAAATAATAAAAAGCTTCGCTTCTCCCTAAATACTGAAAAATGATGGACCGAATTCGAGAATAAACTCCGTAGTGGAACTCGAAGTGATAGATACCAAAACTATTTGTTGGATCTTTCTTGCAAACATGCAGAGTGTCGGTGTTTTTAGGATAATATTTTATTTTTAAAATTCTCTAAACATTTCACAGAACTTCTTCAACTGTTGCAGGTTGTTGCTTGACAGCAGCACATAAATCGGTCTGTTTTAATCAAGCTGGATGTAAACTAAATGAGAAACTTAATCTTGGTCTAATAGTGGACTTAAATTAATGCTAACCGTCATGGGTTATCTTAATGAAAACTATTGTTTCGTGCACTTCAAGTTGTACAGTGTACGGATAACATTTGTGTTTCGTTGCACCAATGGCCAGCCGTTCGATTTGATGGGACTGCATGAATCCTTTGGTCATCCAGGTGTGTTGCGTCTTGTGCATTTTGTTCGTTCGCCGTAAAAACGTGCCCATTTCTATGGATGAGATTCGCCAGCTTTGTGTACAGTGCTCAACATGTTTGCGCATAAGCATTGATTTTGAGAGGCCACTTCCCAAACCCAGTCGTAACAACCAATATGTGCTGATGATTTGATGAATAGGCTATAGCAGATTCTCTGTTGTCTTTCCTTGTAATGACAAGTTTGCTACCTCGGTTATTCAGTGCTTATGTGTTTAATTTAGTCTAGTTGGCTTCCCTTTGTTTATTCAGAGCGATCGGCGTAGTGCCTTCATGAGTAAAGAACCAGATTATCTCCACGCGAAACGGCGAGAAAAATATCAATAAATCATACCAGTCCCTACCACCCGACTAGAAATTCATAGTGCGAAAGGTAGAACAAAACTATTCAATACAATTCTTTTCATGCTGATCTGCAGATATTTAGGCTTACGTCTTTGGGAAGATTTACTTTCAGAAGCTTTGCACGCCGAACGAACGTTGCTCTGCACAGCTACGAATCAAACACCTCACGAACGGTTCTTTCCCTTTCGCCGAAGGTCGATGCTTGAGGCTTCTCTTCCTTCCTGGTTGGTTACTCCGGGCTATGTTCTTCTGAGAAAGTTTGTGCGTAGCGAACACGAACCTATGTGTGAGGAGGTCAAGATATTTGACGTTAACCCACCGTCCTCTTTGGTACGTTTTCCTCATGGGAGGAAAACAACAGCCTCTACATCGGACCTAGCGTCATCTGGAGATCCAGCGCCGCAACCAGTCTCAACAGATATTGTAGTTGACAATATAAGTCGGGTAATGAAGCTGTTGGTGATTCGTCGAAAGATTCGAGTTCGAGTGAAGAAGGTATTGTCGAGGCACATAAAAGTTGCGTTGACGCTTCCCGTAAATTTAGATGAACAAACTGTGAGACTTTGGTTGAAGATACGTCGCCCCCCGGACCGCAATGGCTACAGTGTCCTGTGTCCGACATTAACTGGTTTTCGAAGAATCGATTTTCATTGTGGGCAGTAAAAAGCTTTAAAAATGGGAGGAGTGTAATGAAGTGCAACGTGCGTGTGACAGTTTTGCCGCAATTGTTAGTTGACCAAGCACGACTGCTCTTGCCGTGGGCCTACTCGTACCGCTCGTTACGCCATCGTTACATCTGAGGTGTCCAATGGGTTTGTGGATAAGCCCCTGGCATGGTGCTAAATGGCCAGTGCGTCCGCGTCGAGTCTGGTTGGTCTGGAGTTCGACCCTCGGTCGGGTCTTACCAAGACCTTGTTAACTGGTAATGTAGCCTTCCTACAAAACGCACGGTGTGTGGAAGAGCTGCAGGGGCTATGCAGAACGCAAAACAAATCGAGTCAAATGATACCAGACCTTGTACAAGTTCAGTCGTGTCGCTACAAGACCATCGTAGTCATAAAGCGCCACTGACACAACATGCAAAATCAAAAAAGAGTGTTGGAGCTCGTTTGGTCATCGATGTTGTTGCGTAGTTCTCATACGGTGTTGTTTTATTACCGTACTTATCGTTATTTTGCTTCAGATGCCTTGTGTTTCAACCTAGTGTGAACTTGTGGTGAATTAAAACCTGATTTACTAGTTTGTTGTGGCCTGTCGGGTTAACACGTCATTCACCTAAGACGAAAATTGATAGTGCAGTTTCTTAGTCAGAAACGTGCGCAGACGCTTTGAGTTAGAAATATCGTAGAATGGACAGCTAATTTCTTGCAGCAGGCGGACAGACACCGATTTTGTGAATCCAAAACGTTTACTTACAAAAACATGATTTCAATTTTGCACAGTTTTTTTTCACGTTATAGGACCCGAAACAGTATGAGCGTTGAATTACGCAATAACCAACAACTACCTGCATCAAACAAACATTGTGACTTCTTTCGCAATTCTTACTTGGTAAAACATCCGACTTGCAAGCTTTCAACTGTCTAAATCCTTTTGTACTTTGCTTATTCTTTTGAAATCAGCTGATTAGAGACAACTTATGTAAAAATACGCTTACATCAGCATATTGCAGAAATAACAGTAGAGTATTTGTGAATGAAAATTTTTCATAGTTTCCATGAATTTTTCGACATATAAAGAGATCTGATGGGCTACTTTCCGTCTCCAAACACTCCTACGTGCAAAGTTTGCCTTGCATTATTTGATCTTTTTCAGCAGGAGATTAGAGACCCGGTAGTAAGTACAATGTCGGTCCTAACGTTCAAGCTACTTTGCACAATCACTTTCAACTTCCCGCCAGAGGGTCTGATTTTTTTCTTCTTCACTACAGTTGTTGCAGTTACTCAGTTCCAGTGGCGTATCTACGGTATGGCAGGCATGGCACGTGCCATGTGCGCCACTTTGACGGGGGCGCAAAAATTGTGTGGCAAAAATTAAAGTTTGTGATTTGCAGTTTCTTGAACTTCTTGTCTTGCTCCCATGCGACCATTAAACAGCAAAGCTGCATCACCATAGCGCCCTCATGTAATGCAGGGCGAATTGTGCCAGCACCATCAATTTGTGTATTATGACGAAACAGCAGTGTTGTAACACAATACGACGGTCAGACATTATGATAGGCCAGGGATTCTTACCCGGGAGGCGCACCTCCTCAGTGGGCGTCAACTCATTTCAAGGGGGGAGCGAGCTCTTACGCGTTTTACAACATGGAAAGTTTTTGAACGAGAAGTGTTCCATCTAATTTAATTTCAACGTCAGGGGGGCTTGAAACAAAGGGCATTCGCATAAGGGAGGTGTGGCAGAGAAAAGGTTAAGAACCACTGTGATAGACGAAGAACGCTTGTCCTTCTTACGCTATAAGAAAGCTAAGTAAGTCCGTGCTACTACGTTTCGGGCAAGAGGATATTAGTCAGAATCTGATTGTGACGAGCTTAAGTCAGTGGCTGTGAGAATCTGACTTTTACGCAAATAAATGGTGGTAAGCTCCTCACATTTACAAATTGCTTAAACAGCTGCGGCTCATTTGGACTTTCCGAAATTTCTTCGATGCCACTAGTGTCCGATAATAAGCTAGACACAATGCCCCAGTCCAAAGACTGAGGAAGAGAACCTTAGTGGTTAGTTCTCGAAACATCAACTCTTTACTGTAGTATCGTTGCCGCACCAGCTGGGCAAAAATGTTAGCTCATCAGAGATTTGTTAGTCTTGTTTAGAGCTACCTTTTTCTTTCCGAATTTGGCTTTCTGTTCGATGTCCACGGCCTTTTTTACTTTCATCGTCCTGACTGTGAAAAACTAAAATCTACGTTTGAGAATTTAGGAGCTTTGCTTAGGTCATATGTAGGTAGCAAGCAATTATTTACGATTCTAGATTGCAAAATGTTAGTACAGTATTACTTCGTGCAAATTAAACTTATCCTGCCTTGAAGACTTCCTGACATCCATACTTGAATATGGTGTTGAAAGCGTCTTTCCAAGTTGCTTTGCAGATAATGCTGACCATGGCAGTATCTATTGCAAGCTGAGAGAAACTGATCCTTTCATACTTCCGAGCCTCAAGGAGTCAAGTCAGATTTATGTGACCTTCACCTAGCTTAGATAAGTATAGAAGGAGTGAAACAGAGAAAGCTGACTTTGAGGAATCACAGGCGAATTTGCTTCGATAAAGACACGGAAAGTGTTGTTTTTATTAGAATGTTATAGTGCTCACACACGAAAACGCTGGATATATTGATTTTTTTAATGGAATTGTGTCTTTCCAACGCAAGTAATATAAGTTATGCGCTGCATACCTTACTCTACCATCCAAATTACATGTGTTTCATTTAAAAAAATTATCGTTTGCAATTGCAATGTGTTGTCGAAATTTTTTGTAAGATTTACCATTTGTCAGCCAATACTATGTATAAATTATGATAACATCATTACTTGACTGTTCTGATATTCTTTATAGTTTACACAAATGAGTATAGAAGACTGTTATGGTCCTTATGGATAATTCATATTTTATTTGCTGAAAAGGTTTAATAACAAAGAAATAGATATTTTCTGTTTTAAAACATTTATTTTCTTGGTTGATCTTTCGTAAAAATTGTGCCTATATTTAGCATTTAAATAATTAAAAAGGGCGCACATTTAAACTTTGCCATGGGCGCTATTTTGCATAGATACGCCACTGCTCAGTTCAACTACGGACTGCACATATGTGTTCGATTTTTGCTTTTCAAACCTACTACAGCTTACTGCCACACACCAGGTTTGTTGTGCAAGGGCAATGAAACAAAGTTTGCATAAGAGAGACCGATGGCTGTGTTTGCCATAATGATTGTCCTCTTGTTTGCTGGTTTGTGTAATCATGGCAAAAGAATAAAGCAATTCAGGTAAAATAGTGTGCAAACTACATTGGCAAGAAGTCAGTAGTGCAGCTTATGGATTCGTAGTCGAAATGGTTTCTCTAAGCTGTCCTTTACCAAGTAAATGTATTTTGTCTGGCAAATTACAAACTAACGGGTTAATTTCATCGCATACTAAGAAAAACAAACATAGGCAAGGAGGACGCATGACCAGGACTTTGTTAGATCCTAATAAACAACTGATTGATAGCCAGCAAAAGTTCTTGCTGTTCAGTTAAGCAGACGCAAGTGCTGTTCAGTTAAAGCAGACATAAGTGCTATTCAGTTAAAGCAGACATAAGTGCTATTCAGTTAAAGCAGACAACTTGTTTTTCTACGAACACTTTTCGTGCTGTAAATATTGGAAAGTCTTCTCTTTCATCATCGAGAATTTTTCTTTTGTTAAATCCACAAAGTTAAAAGTAAATCTGTTTTTATATCGAAATGTCTGCCTATTTACTTGGACATTTTCAAACAAACTGATCCATCACAGTGCTGGCAGAAAAGAAGAACGGTTGTTTCCTGGTCGAGGTGAAGTGAACGGGTGACAGGAAGTCATTCAATGCTTGAAGAGATTTGCTTCAGCAGCGTCTGAGCGGATGGTTTGAATTTTTGGTATTCCTGCAAATGGATTGAGCTTTGAGATGTGGGGCTTAAAATTTAGAGTTGTGTGTTCCCAACAACCGTCAATTGCGAATATAAGTAAAAAAACTCTTATCTGGTTGAGAATAGACTGCTTTCCGACGCATTTATGAGAAACAATTGACGGCGCATTTATGGTGTGAGAAATGCTTTTGTTGGAGCGCATCATGTACAAAAGTGGCAGAGCACGAAACGCAAGTGGTAAAATGAAAAGGTTGTACAGGGTCTATTTCTATTGAATGACTAAAGCAAATCAAATGCACCACTACTGAAATGCTGAACGTCTTGCAATGAGGGAAACAATGCTGCTCGCAACGTCGATACTGCAGGTTGGAAAAAGCTATAACTCATCGGAATGACAGAGCATGCACATGAGGTTTCGATTCTAGATCTGTAAATGCGAATGGCCATTTTCTTTCAAACAAATCAAAATATCACAAACATGACATAACAGAGACTGAAAAAGAGAAAATGTGTTGGAATAGATAAAGCAAGGAAGTTTGAATAAATTCTTTTCACTCGCAGATGAAGAGGCAAAAGTTTTTCTTTGTTCCGTGAACTAGCAATCTTTGGTGTTGGTCGCAGAATGTGTTCAGAGTGGTAACCTACTGATTTAATTTGCAGAAATGTTGACATTCGCGGTGAAATACCAATTAAAGATACATGTGTGGATATGAAGGCGAAGAAAGTGTGCAGTAGGGTAATGTGTGCTTCATTTTGGGTAGGGGCAATCCGCAAAGATGTTTACTAATACATTATGGTGTATACAAATTAGTTGTATGGAAAATGTGGTTAAGATCTCAAGCCTAAAGAATTGGTAAGGCAAAGTCTGTTTAAGAAACTATTTGAAAGTAGAGGTTTGCGCAAATTCGTAGTGGGAAATTGGGCTGGATGGCGATCTTCTCTTGTTAATACTCACCTAAATGACAATGTAAGGATGTGTTGCAAACAATGCACTGCTTAAACTATGTTGGAACAAAAATGCGCTGCTGCAACTATGCTGTAACAACGCGGTGTGCATAAGTAACACTTTCTTCCAACACAGAGATTTGCGCAAGTACACCTACTGGAGAGATTCTTTGGGCCAACAGTCACACATTGAATTCTGCATAGTTTTCAGCGAAATTGTTCCGATCAATTTTGGTCTTTCGTGTCATAAAGGTATAGAACCTTCAACCGACCCCACCTGGTTGGCTGCAACTTGCGTCTGGAAAAATCAAACCAAAAAGTTCTAACAACTCCAGTGGCAGTCCCACGTGGACAAGGATGCAAGAATAGGTGGTGTCATTTACGGTGAAAAATAAGAGTGTTCAGTTTTTCTTCGATGGAGGCGTTTTGAAAACGTGATTTGGTGGATTTTAAAACACGTTGAAGCTCAGTTGGAGGTTCATCCAATTTCTTGTAGATTTTGTGGTAAATAGTTGTTCAAATGTTAGTCGTAGTGCGTCCGAGGACTGATATTTGGGCTCCAGCCTTTATTTTGAAAAAAGAAGCCAAAAGTTTTTCTTTTAAACGCTTTGAATGCTTTTACATCACATTTGCTTTCTGCACAATGTGTGTACATTTGAGACTTTCACTAAAGTGCAAGTGGATTGGGGTAACAATATTGATTATGAGGGTATACAGTTAAAAGATATTTGATAGTTTCCAAAATTTTTGACCTGCTTTTGATTACTTTTTAATGAGTTTTATATTTATATTAATTTCAGAATCGTTCCTATAGGTTTCTCTAATAGGTTAATCTTTATCTTGTACGTTAAATGCGGTGGTGTGCAAAGTTGATCAATAAATTTTATGCCCTTGAATGGAACAGGCATTGATGAGGAATTGCACTTGGCTGCTTTTAAGACCTCTCTTTTCAAGATTACTGGAAAGTAAACACTTTATCTATACTACGTCAGCTTTGTCGATTCCTGTATCCACCTTTTCCGTCTACTATTGACCAGTTGTCCAGTAATAACGATATCACTCTAATTTATTTATTAATTTATTTGTTTATGAGCAGACACGAAGTCCGTAGTATGAACACACACACTCTGCAAAACGCAGGTCGATGAAAACAGACAATACAGAACGTAGTACAAGGCATTGAAGCCGGCGGAATCACAGGGTTACAGACACTTTTTGCAACTGCATTGAAGACAGAACCATAGGGTTACAGACACATTCTTAACACTAGAGTTAGCTAACACGTAACACTTGTTACAACACTACTGCGGAGTAGGGCGCCAATTCCTAAATTGGTCGAGTAGGTAAAATGCGAAAGCACTGTGGCATGACACGTCATCAATCAAACGGACACTGCAAAGTTCGATCATTCATTCACAGAGTATAATGCGATTATAGTTTTCAAAGAATAGGGGCGAATACAAACAATCTGACTGCATCAAAGTACGAAACCATATGTTGTTAGATTTTCTGCATCTTTCGAGAAACAGATGAAAACATCTTTCGAGAAACAAACAGAAAAATTTGAACTTTTCAGTCTGCTTTGGGTTTGATCGATACATTCGAATTCACATTGCACTAAACGCGATTACTCAAATTGTTAGCCACATCAGCTTGTTTTACTATATTAACTCTGTCATGAATGTACGGGAGATTATGTACTTGTGTCACCCAAAAAAACTTCTTTCAAAAAAAATTTCATCAAGCCTTGCTTTGATTTGTTTCTGATCAATAGTCTCTTGCTTTACACAGGACTCTTGCTTTCTAATGCAGCCTTCTCGCTTCTCGTGAGTGGTAAACATACTGCCGCCTCTGTGACTTGCTCCACGAACCTTTCAATCGATTGAGCATGGCAAGGCCATGCTGGAACTTTTAGTGGCGTAGCATTGAAATTCTGCACCTCAGACAATCCTAACTTTCTTGTCAGTGGCGGTTCATAAGCCCCAGAGAATCACACTATGACCTGCAAAAGAGATTATGCATCTTCGTTGATTTTTGTTGTTTCCTTGGGCGAACAGGAAGATCTCCCTGTGTCTTGTATCCTCTACCTCTGATATAAGCAATTTTGTCTACACCAGCTCTCCTCTCCTCAGAATCGATTGAGCAAAAGAGAGTGAAAAATCATTTCTCTGAATGAGCACCACGTACAACAGCAGGCATAGAAACATTCCCTAAATTCAGCTACGGAAGCTTCAGTGACTGAAATAGAAGAAAACTGTGTCGTGGTCCTTTCACCCTACAGTTCTTTGTCTTGATGTAAAACCAGCAAGAGAAACTAACATCAACGATATATTCATCTATGAGACATTATTCATGAGTCAGTTTTTTTTTGTCGCCACTAGTATTCTTGACGTCAGGCAGTTTGTTAAGATGTTATGATTTATGAGCTTGTATTACGAAATTTTAATTGTAGTCTTGAGTTTGTTTTTTCTCT
>Ga0210059_1016706_pt1 | contig 10560 bp, 7 predicted proteins | sample Ectturendosymbi2_FD_188042 | JGI IMG/M metagenome (GOLD analysis project Ga0210059, IMG submission 188042) | Ecteinascidia turbinata endosymbiont from Florida, USA - Sample 2 (SPAdes) (version 2) | ecosystem: Host-associated > Tunicates > Ascidians > Unclassified | place: Key West, Florida... | reverse complement strand
CAGCAGCATCTGCCTTTAAGTCTGTTGTTGTAGGGTCAGATCGACTCGTGAAAAAGTTCTTCATTGTTTGGTTTGAACTAATCATTCGAGCGGATTTCTTATGTTTTTGGGTTGCATTGTGAGCAGAAATAGCTGCCTTTCCTATGGCCTCCAGGTTAATGTCACAATTACAGACATCACAGTGTGCGAAGCACTCACCTTTCAAGCTTCGGTTAACTCCGTTGAATTCTCTCTCGTACTCATCACGGAAAACGTTTTTACGTTTGCTCATTTTTAAAATTAGGCTAAAATAAGTTTTTGTCGAGGAGACACACAACCTTCTGTAGTCTACAGAACTAGCCTTCCGATCTAACCAAGACAGCCTGAAGTGCTAACAATGCTTCATGCCTATCCGCTGCCTTGCTTCTTTGTGTCCCAAATAAGATTGTGTTGCTTTTATGATGTCACAAAGCTTTGACGGAAAAGAATTTAGGTCAGAATGAAAATGGTTTTCATAGAATTGCAGCTTTGTTGAAAATAAGACAAAATAAGGACGCAAGTCAAAAATAAGGACATTTCTTAGAAATAAGGACAATGATTTTTTCTAAGATGTAGACTTTCAAAATAAGGACAAATCTTAGAAATAAGGACGGTATGGAAGCCCTGAGTATAAAACTAATTAGAAAATGACTTTATCGTGGAGACTAGAGCTTGAGTTTGCAGGTGTTTGTTGTGAATTTATGGTCCCATCCCGTCTGCCCCTACAATTTTTTTGACAGTGTCACATCTTTTTTACAATCTGGACTAATTGACATTTTTTGTTGACATCAGCAGTCCAATGTTCAAATATACCGTGTTTCCCCGATAATATGACAGATCTTATATTAATTTTCACTCCGAAATTTACACTAGGGCTTATTTTCGGGGCATGTCTTATTTTGATATATCAAAAAATGAGGTGACAAAGTAAAAATTAAGAGAAATGAACAGAAATTACGAAAAACTATCTACGTTTATTTATCATTAACATGTTTTTTATTCAGAAACTCGTTAACAACAATTTATTCAAAAACAATCGTATCATCATCCTCTGGAATGTCTTGCAGGTCATCGGTTTACATAATTCTAGAGGAGTTTTCGCTTAACTCAATTTCCCGCAGAATTTTCGCCAGTCAACTGGCTTGTATAAAAATCATCCTGAAAATCACGCTGGTCTTATTATCGGGGAAACACGGTATGAAACCAAGGACGCTGGAGCATCGGTAGGGCAAGGGGAGCAATAAAAGGGTTGAGCGCAGTGGAAACTTATAAAAAACAAAAAAATCATTGCCAGTTATGCTTGTTTCTGTTCAGCAACAACATTGACTTAAAAAATGATAACAGAAATTCAAGAAAACTATTCCGAATTCTCTGGGTGGGCGCACAACTTTTATAAATCTGTTTCAATTCGATCTTGATAGACCATAAAATTACCTATGATACTATTATAAAAAGGCACATCCGTCCCCATTGCTCTCCTTTCAAAACGGCAAGTATCTAGGCATGTGATTTGTCGATTTTTCCCCAACCACTATTGGGTGCATAGAGTGAGAGCATCGGAGCATAAAGTGAGAGTGTTGGAGATGGAGCAAATCTGCAGACTGTAGCAGCCTTATCTGGTGGTAACTTCATTTCGGAGCAACCATTGAAAAAGAGCAACCATCATAGATTACTCCCGGGCGGGCCGCGGTAAAATTGTCATGCATCGACCGGTCCACGGTTATAAAAAGGTTAGGGACCACTGCCTTAGGGTATATCTTTCAAGCATTTATTTTCAGATAAAACAATTTTGGGACACCAATAATGTTCTCAGTTATGTGCAACCTGTGAAAAACAGGACCCATCTTCTTGGACCCGTTTCAAACTTTTTGTGAATTATGATATAAAGCCATTTTAAACTGTTGTGACATCAAAGATTTCATAGTTCGACCGACAAATATTGCCACCTTTCTAGCCTACAAAAGATAACCACGTTTATGTGATACCCAACGATTGTCACAGAAGCAAAGGATATCTAATAAGTGAAGACGTTGTGGCGCCCTCCTGTTTGACTGCCCCCTAAATGCCTGGTCTGGATTCACCACTGGACTAATATCTACTTGCCTGAAATGCAGCAGTACGGACTGACTTATCCTTTCTCATAGCGTGAGAAGGACGAGGCCTCGTAGATATGGCATGTGAGCGTTCGTATCCTATCAAAATGCCTGACCCTCGTGTTATGTCACAATACCACAGTTTTGTCATAATGCTTAGTGGTGCTGGTGTAACACGCCCGACTTAATGCTTTCAGGTAAGGGTTCGGTGTTGATGCAGTTTTGCAGTTTATGGGGCGCAAAACAGAAGTTCAAGAAACTGTACATAAAGATTTTAATTTTTGCCAACCAATTTTTGCGCCTGTCACCAGTGGTGTGTTTAAGGGAGGCGAGCAAGGCACTTGCCTCGCCCCCCCCCCCTTATTGGGGGCCTTCCATTGAGGTGTTATGCATGTAAGTTTTCCTTATTTTTGGTGAAAAACTTTAAGGGAGGCGAGCAAGGCACTTGCCTCGCCCCCCCTTATTGGGGGCCTTCCATTGAGGTGTTATGCACGTAAGTTTTCCTTATTTTTGGTGAAAAACTTATTATACACTCATATAATTCCTACAAAGCAGATTATCAGTAATGCCTGCTTTCAAAGGGGCCTCCAACAGCAACTGTAATGTGAAAGCACCTTGCTTTCACAGGGGTCCCCAACAGCAACTGTAATGTTTAAGTACCTTGCTTTCACAGGGACCCCAATAGCAACTGTAATGCAAAATTCCTTGCTTTCAAAGAGGCCCCAAATAGCAATTGTAATATGTAAGTACCTTTCCTTCAAAGGGGCACCTAACGGCAATTGCAATGTGTAACTACCATGCTTTCAAAGGGGCCCCCAACAGCAACTTTAATGTGCAAGAACCTTGCTTTCAAAGGGACTTTAATATGCAAGTACCTTTCTTTCAAAGGGACCACCAAGAGCAACTTTGATATGTAAGTACCTTACTTTCAATGGGGCCCCCAACAGCAGCTGTAACATGCAAGTGCTATGCTTTCAACAGAGCCCCCAACAGCAGCTATAATGTATAAAGGGGCCCACCACCGTCTCCAATGAGCAAATTAATAAAAGCTTCAAACCAAATTCTATACCTAAAAAAATTGTGGGTTAAAAATTTCTTCCAAAAAGTTTTGAAAAGACGCTATCAAATAAGAGCAAATTTTCACACAGAATAACAACTTTTCATACCAAATGATAATTTTTTATACCAAATGGTGATTTTTAGAGATTGAAGTATTTGGTACATTGATAAGTTTATGAAAACGCCTCAGTTGAACAGGAAGTACCCAAGTGGAGCAGCAAAAAGAAGGAAAGGGCAAGGCTACATTCATGCTTCTTGTCAGTTAGCAGAAATGGCATTTTGTCAGTATTATGAGTACTCAGTACTCATTTTTTCGACAGATATTTCAGGTGGTTTGAATTTAGCCTATGCTTGAAGTCACAGGGTGTTTGAAGCTTGACCAGTAAATGGTTGGTGAAAGGTAGACTTGGTAGGTGATGTTAAAAGATTTTTGGCAGCTCTTAGCCAGTATAACTTGAACCATTTTTTCTTAGCACAGTTTTAATCAATTGTGTGGGCTACTTGCTGCAGCAGAAATGTTTGCGATAAGGTATAGGCTGCTGAGTTTATAACATCACTTGCATCACTAGATGTGGGTGGTTGACGCCTCACGATCTTGTATTCATATTTGGCTTGTCTTTAGCTGTGCGTTGTTACTTGTGCTTAAATGTTTCGTGTTATTGTGCTCAAATGACTGCTTCGTAGGCTATTCACTGTGCTAGATGCTTCATTTATACTGAACTTAGATGCGTCGTAAAACTTGGAAAAATGATAATGAATATCAGCAAGAATCTATTTGTATGTCTAGCAACGCACCTGTCTTGTAGCCAGCGAATGTTTTCTCAGATAACCACCTTATTTTTTGACTTTCGTATCGATGTAAGATACGCAGTCAATATTATTATCTTTGGAAGCTTTTCACAGACTGAATGTGATGCTCCATCACATCGCTCAAAGCCTTATTGATGCCTTCTAGGTGAAACAATCCTTTTTCGTTTTTACTAATTTTGAAAGTAGGCATGTTTAAGCTAGAGACATTGAAGAATATGGAAAGGGACCTTTGAACCGCCGGGTCATTGTTCCCTTTCTCGCTTGGATCAAAGGTCCCTTCCGACGCCATTTTCTCATTAAGTGTCATAACAAAAAAGTTTATGGTGTCAATTTTCAACTTCTTGTAGTTTTAAAGCTCTTTCCTTGAGCGTATCACATTTGCAAAAAATCTTTCGAAAAAAGCTGTCTGTCAATTACAAAATCAAACTAACGCAGGTGCCAATATTTTTCTTTCTTCAAAATTAAAATTAGCCCACAAAAATTGATTTAATAGCTATATCTCTTCTAAAATACATTTGGGCGATAAGAAAGCAATCTCAAGTTCATAACCAAAACCACAAGAACACACGTTCACTAGGTGGCGAAAATGAGCCTATGGTCATTGAACCCATCCTGGTCAAAGATCGCACATCTCCCTTCCCTGTTTCTTGAAAGATGCAGAGTCTAGCAACGTATAGTTGCGCGCTTTGATGGAGTCAGATTGTTTATATTGGTCCTTATTCTTTGAACACTACAATCGCATTTTACTTTGTGACTGAGTCCTGTTTGTTCGTTTGAGGGCGTGTCATGCCATAACACATTCGTACTTTACCTGGCCTTGACCAGTTTAGGACTTAGCGTCCTACTCTGGAAGTCGTATTGTACCGTGTGTTAGGGGTTTGCAAACAACAGTGTTAAGAATGTATCTGTAACCATAGGCGTGCGAGGCGGGGGGTCGGGAGGGGCGGCCGCCCCCCGGGCTTGAAAAATTTCAGGGCAAACTTTGTTTTCAGGGCAAGCGCTAGTTGCCCAAAAATCCTGAATGATAAATAATATTTCAATACAGTGAAAAATTTCAGGGGAAACTCAATTTTCAGGGCAAGTGCAAGTTGTTAAAAATCCTGAATGTGAAAAGTATATTCAATGCAGTGAAAATTTTCAAGGCAACTTTGTTTTTTGAGGGCAAGCGCAAAAATCGTGAACGGTGAAAAATTTTTGAATACAGTGTATATTCACTTGAGGGCTAGTGCAGTAATTTGGGCTAGTGCAGTGTGTAATCTGGACCAAAGTCGTGATCGGTTGTGGTGACTATGATCTGAACCATGCCCTCATTTTCTGTAAAAATCGAACGGATGTCGGTAGTTCAACAGTTTGATAAATAATTCGGTAACTCTTTCTTTGTTCGTTTTCGAGTTTGCGCGTGGTAGAGGTGCAGGGCGTTAAGATGATAGATTTTTTGATTAACAGGAGTTTTAGAAGCGGACAGCACGGACATGCAGATTGCTTGGCTCCTTTGAGCGCGCGTCTTTAAGTGCCTTGCTCAAGCGCACAGCAGCGATAACACATGCAGGTTTAGGGAGTCAGACCATACAATCCGGAACCGCCGCTTTTAAAACATTACGTTGCGTCATCAAAGTCGCGTACACATTTTCATCAGTGAAAGCAATTACCGTAAAATGTCTTGTATGGGAGAACACAACACGCAAGGAACATCAACCCCTTAACAAGCAAGGCAACTACAGAATTTGCCTATAACGACACTTCTAGGGAATTGCATAAAGAACGTCATTGCTGAATGGACATTATAAGCGAATTGAAATGCACATACAAGGTGCCATCGCTACCAAACAAAATGCAACGTTGTGGGCGAATTGACGTTACAGAGGAAGTCGTTTTAAACGAATTCAGCTGTATAGAACAGATTTACATAAGGTTTGGCCCTATTCGGATAAACTAAAAGGTTAGTTTCAGCGCAATTATGTTAGGGCAAATTGTTATTTTCAGGGCAAATTTTTTCCGCCCCCCCAGTAAAATGCCTTCCCGTACGCCTATGTCTGTAACCCTGTGGTTCTGCCTTCAACGCCGTTGTAAAACATTCTATTTTGTCTGTTTTTATCAACCTGAGTTGTGCAGACAGTGTGTGCTTGTACGACTTCGTGTCTGATTGCAAAATTAAATTAAATTTAGGGACAAGGTCTGGGTTTTTTTGGTGAAAACAGGTTGGCAACCCCGGTTAACCTCAACGCACGCCATTGCTCCGTTCGAGTTTCAGCAGGAAAAAAAACGTTGGGACATACGTAAATGCATTAAACCTACAGTATAACTATATCATTAAATTGCTTTTACGCGCTTTTCGCTTGTCATCGAGCGTGTCCGTAACGCAAAACCATAGCAAGGTTTGTTTGAAAATACAAGCAACTAACAACACCAAGCGTGGTGTAATAAAACGTGACAATAGACTGGTGTTCTAAGAAACGTCTTATCAGCAGTTTTTTCGGTAGGTCTACGGTTTCAAGCAAGCAAGGTTGTCAGTGACGGATGGCAAAGTTTCGATGTTTGTCGCACTCATTTTCTTACTCGTGAAGATTCCAATAAAGTACAGCTTTAATGTTTTTCTAAGAGCACAAAACTCAATTTTGACTGATTTTTGTAGAAGCATATCTGAAAGTTCATGCAGTGCAAGAAACAACGATCCAATGAAACCCATCATGGGCGCTGTGAAGTGCAAATGTTTGCCTTCGCGTGCAATCCATTACTTTTTCATTAGAATTTTGTCTGGCACATAGCCTCTGCCTTAACTATTTACAAAGATTTCTCGTAGAGCAGAGGCCACCACATGGAATTTCGTACATTTCAAATGTATGTTTCCCACACAAAAATAATACAACTTTGAATTTCATTTGTGATTGGAGCACCTTTTGCTCCTCAGACATGGAAAAATCTCGACCACGTAAGGCCCACGAGCAATCAAAATTCTCAATCATTTTTTTCGGATCCTGTGTTCCAATGGTCTCCCACCTTCCCTACTTTACAAAACATGTTGTGAAAAGCTCAATTTGTCCCGCACCCTAAAAGATTTATGCTGAAGCTCTTACCCGGATGTGCTTTCTCGAGTGTTCACTGATAAGCAAGGCGATGTATTCCACGACATCATTTGTTAAAACACAACACATAAATTATTCATACATTTTGAAGTGTTGAGAATAGTGAGTGCACAGCCTCAAGATCATGTTCACCACGCAGTACACTAAACAACGAACACAGTGGGTTCACTGGTCGCACTTAGTGTTAATATTCTTTCCAGTTCAAAACTTGAAGAATCAATAAGCTTGTGCGGCAAACGGACAGATGGGTCCCTGTTTTTTTCGGTGTACTGGCGTTGTGTGATAGCCAGACATATTCAATAGAAACTGCGAATATAATTAACAGAATCGGCTTGGTGCATTTTTGCAATACACGCATAATGAGTGTTTTGCAGAAGTTTTTTATTATACGATCCTGCTTTGGTATCACGTAGTGTTCAATTATATGCAACAGAACTAAAAACATTGAACAAAGCGGCACGAGAATGAAAAAAATGCGTAAGGTGTACTCAATTGCCACACAAACTGAGGAAAACTCTTCCTAGGTTGAACTTTGCCAGACGAGTTACTCGTCTGACAATGTCTTTTTTCGACTGACAAACCGTGCCGCAGACTCATATGCAATATTACTAATTCAGAAGAATTTAAACAAGTTTTTTGAGATCAGAACAACAGCGACAGCATACCCCTATTTAAAATAGAAACTAACTGAAAAGTTTACATACGTCGCACAATTAATTTGGCTGAAAAGGAGTGAAGACTGGTTTCACGTCACTTTCTCTTGTTTCAGCTCTTGCTTGGATAGGCAGCAGCTCAGCAAGATGGACAATGTATATCCAACAAGTGCTCCTATAACACACGGTATAGGCCAGATCTGCCACGGACGATCCCAATCCAACGGAATAACAATAGCAGATGCCCAACTGCCGAGAATGGGTCCTGCTGACTGGAAGTACAAAAACCGCTCAACACTATTTTCATATCTTCCACAAATCAAAACTTTAAACCAAATTTTAATGTTGGTTCCTAAGAGACATAAATTAGGAATCGATATTAGAGTTGTCACAAGTGTTGCCCAAACAGCTGTTTCCTTCACGAGAATAAAAGCAGGGGCCCCCAACAAAATACAGCCAATGTAAAGAATAAGCCAACACAGACCAACAAGTAAAAACATGTCGAAATTGCTTTGAAACAATTTGTTCTCGAAGTTGCGCACTACACTGTTGTGGTCAGCTTTGCAGTAGTTCCAAACAAAAGTGAAAATCAAGACTTGAAACAAAGCAAAGAATCCAGTAAATGCTAGAGTGGTAACTAAAGGTTCATGAACTAGCGGAAAATATCCAAACGCAAACGCTGGTAGGGTGTGGACGATAATTAGTCCACAAACAAGGATAACTTCGGGAAAAACTTGCATAAAAACACTCTTATCCGAACAACCATTATTGTTTGAGAAAGGAAGCATGATTTCCAGTCTAAAATGTTTTTGGTGAGAGTGATTCTGGTTTTGGTTCAAATGGGCTTGACCAAACTCGCATGCCACCAGGTTGAATGCTCTCTTGATCAATATGTTTTCTTCCTTCTTTCTGCAAGTGTTCTATTGGAAACAAAATAACCACACGTTGGTTGCAAATAGATGCACCTAAACTTTAAATGCAAAAGTCTTATTCAACAATTGCTACACATCATACCTTAGTGGATGAATGAAAGCACAGAACTACAAATTTACTACCTGCAGCGCAAATTCTGGGTTGGGGCTTTACTGATATACTGTACTTGGGAAAAGTTGGATCAACAGCAATTTGTAACTGAGCTGAATGTAACTATACGAGTATAATTTCTTCATGTAATTGCATATACAGTAAACCTCGGTTAATCCGGACTTTCGACAGAACCGGATAAAACTGGTGGTACGAAACGAATGATTTCTAACGTTTTTTTCTTTGGTTTGCACGGATTTTTTAATCCGGATCTTTGCCAATATCAGATAAAATCTGCTCTTTTTCACATCGCGTAATCTGGATTTTTCTGTGCAGTATGTGCATGACTGGTCTCTAGGAAAGATTCGGACGCTTTTAGACGTAACACAAGCGTGCTCACGATAACCAACAAACCAGAGATGACCACTATCCAGTTTGCCGGTTGGATATCCGGAAGGATAGTGAGTGTGCAACCGGATACGGATATCCAAAATCTGCTTTGAAACGGGAACCGGATACGGATATCCGCAACGCTTTTATTGATATTTCAAGGATTCAGACTTTTGGAAAAAGTTGCACATTGTAAAATCATTCATTTATTATCTTCATTCAGAAGCATCTTTTCAGCCATCTGTGCCATGACTCCTAGTCTGTCTATGGTGTATTCTCTGTATCATAGTGTAATGTCATTCCCCTCTTAATCTGCTAATTGGACACGCCAAATTTGTTGGCATGAATCTGTTCCTGGTGTGCCAAGATAGGGTTCTTTCAGTATACAATTAAGGACGTTGTTTGCTGCGCACCTGGACTAAGGCTAGCTAGTATAAGCCTACTGTGATCCAGCTTAGACTAGCTAGAGCATTCTCGCTCTTTTAATGTGAACTGTAGTCTACACCAGGCTTTGCAGTCTTCACACCTATTCTATGTGAGCCTGCATTGGCTGGTCGTTGGATGATACCAGGCCAGATAGCTTTTTTCTTTCTTAAATGATATGCAAAATTGTAGTTTTGTGACACTGACTTGTTAGACTGAATTTTTAGTTAGTCATTTCTATATACTGTAAATGACATATTTTAAGCAGTGTGCTGTTTTGAATGCTGTTTTTTGTTGACAAGCATTGCTGTGTAGTTATAGGTAAGTTTGTTTAAAGTGCAACAATGGGTAAGATTAATTGATAAATGAATTATGAATGTGAACTCATGGATGGTGTTAAAATCTAACCGTTGTTACCAAACAATTGTCTAATGAAAGGCTAGGCGTGCCAACAAAACCGTTACCAGAAAGTCTTCTACAGGGGGGCTTTACATTTGTGCAGTGGGGCTTGACATTCTAAAATTTGAACAAATATCACTGTTTTATAGTGCTTTATATTTTAATTGGGGGGGATTGAAACTTTGTTTTGGAGGGATTAAGTCCACAAAAGCCCCCTCCAGTGGCGACGGGACTGTGTGGCAAACTTCAGCTTGCTTTTTAATGCAATTAATTGACTCGGAAAAGTACTTAGGTTACGTCAAGCTTGAAAGATCTGTCAAACTTTCTGTTTATACGCATGCTAGTGCCTAAAGTAGTGTTGCAACCTCTCGGTTGGCGTTGCATTCATTGTTCGATTCACAACAGACAGGATGTGCGTGAAGAATAACACCCACATATATGTGGCGCAAATAAGCAATAGTAGAGTGATCCCGATGGAGTGATCTAGGCGAGTTACCTCTGATAATGCTTGTGAAGCTAGTGAACAGTTGATAGTTCTTACTAATGGTGACGACAAGAGTGATCTCGTGATCTCTATTGTTGCTTGCTGCCACAGACAGACATTTTTAT
>Ga0210059_1016705_pt1 | contig 10561 bp, 9 predicted proteins | sample Ectturendosymbi2_FD_188042 | JGI IMG/M metagenome (GOLD analysis project Ga0210059, IMG submission 188042) | Ecteinascidia turbinata endosymbiont from Florida, USA - Sample 2 (SPAdes) (version 2) | ecosystem: Host-associated > Tunicates > Ascidians > Unclassified | place: Key West, Florida... | reverse complement strand
TCGGCACCACAAAAGATATATTTTTGAAGGGGCACCACACATAAAAGGGCCAAACTTTCACACTTTTCAGACAAATGGCCAAAAACGTCACACCTCTGTGGGGTCCCAAAAACTGAGATGGTCTAGGGCCCCGCGCTCCCTAAATCCGTCCCTGCGTGTATCTGAAGAATATAACTGGTTTTGATACAAAACGAAAATTTGACTGAGAGGAAATTTACAAATGACTAATTTACTGTTAGGACAACACTGATCAAATCTTTTGCTTTTTGCATCTTGTGCTAAGATGATGAAAATCTCGGATTCTCAAATGTGATTCGACATTTTATTAATAAAACATAAATACCAACTCAAAATGTCCTTCCTCATCCGGATTTCAATGCGCAGTGTACCCTAAACACACTTTGAACACAAAAAAATTATTAAAAAAAATTCCGAAACAAGCCATGTGCGGAAAGTGATGCAATAAAGAAAACACAAAACCAGAATTGCTTTGAAAGTCTCATTTAGTTGAAAACGAGGCAACACAACATTAAAATAATGCCACATAAAACCATATCCAAAGAACTATTCAATCAAAGCATGGCTGAGGAGTCGTAGCCGGAGCTCGCAACCCCGGAACCGGTCATTTTCGGTGGAGCCGGAACCGGAGCTGGTGGTTAATTTAGCAGCTCCGGTTCCGGATCCGGACCCTTTCTGAGATGCATCATCCAACATTATTTGCTAAGTGCACTGAAAAACAAGGCTCTCTGAACTGGCTCACGCCACACAGCACCAGTGGCGTAGCCAGTTCAAAAATTTTGGGGGGGCAAAATGTTTAATTGTAGGCGAATAACACTATTTTGCATGGAAAAACGCCTCTCAAAGCACAAAATGGCTATGTTTTCTAACAATTTGGGGGATGGCGGCCCTTTTGGCCCCCTCCTGGCTACGCCTATGCACAGTACCTTACTATCGTCAATTATTAATTATGACTAAACAATAGCGCTCAGTGATGTACACAACTGGCTAGTCGACACGCTTGCCCGCATGCCGATCGCACTTGGGATTTGCACCGAGATTGTTTACACAGGTCTGTACTGGATGACCAACGGGTAAGTCTAAAATAGCCACAATTAAAGTCGTTGTTGAACGCCGATAATAACTGGTTAAAGCAGATCCCCTGTGAGTTTTGTAACCGATATTATTGATATCGGTGGGTGTCCAGGATTTTTAATAAACAAGAAAAATGGAAAAGTGCATTCTCCCGATCTGCAGTCTCCACTGTGAAGTTATTTGAATACCTATAACCACCGTAACAAAAAGCTAAAGCAATTGAGCCTACCAACCAACTCCAAACTTAACTCTTTTTGTTTACCGCTGTTACGTCAAGCAATTACAAGTCTATTCCAACTCCTTTCGTCATGCCAACTTTATTATTCACTTATTTCTGCCGCGCTGCTATTGTGTAGAGCAGGGTCTCCAACCTACGGCCCGCGGGCCAAGTCCATCCAGCGAAGCCATTTCATTCGGCCCGCAAAGGCAATTTGCCCATAAGGAAAAATAATATAGCATCGGAAAATTTGTTAATTTGGTAGAATGTAACGTATCCCTAAACAATCACATTGTGTAAGATGTCTGGCCCTTGCTCTGTTGAGTAATAGCCCATGTCACCCTCGGACAAAAAAGTTTGGAGACCCCTGGTGCAGAGGACGTAGGTAAGGAGCTGTGTTACCGCCAACTAATTGGATCAAAACCTGCAACACTTTAGAATCAGAAACATAACCGAGGACCAAAAATCAGATTTATCATTCGCGCATTGACAGTTGCCATGGTTCGCGCATGCTGCGAGACCAATTAATTTGATCGAAATAGGTGGCCCCGGCGAAGTCAGAGGGTCTGTTGTACCAGGAATTAAGGTCACAATGCGTTTTTATTTCATGTTGGGACTTGTTCTAGTCACATAAGACTATGGAATAACTGCCGAGTGTGCTGTGGACAAGTCAGTCAACGCCAGCGCAGCGCATGTTTGCGCATTTTGTGAGACTACGTCCTTGTTCAAAAAGGCAAAGTGTGACGCTTACGGACATTTTTGTGGCACAAACAGTCACAATCGGCGGGCAGAAGATCAAACCGGAGTCGGATTTATTTCTAAGTTTTACCGACTCCGACTACTCTAAACCAAACTCCTTCCGACTCTTACTACCCAGGCCTGGTAGTGGTATCAGTATTAGTTCAAAATATTTTGGAACAACACGCTCACTTGCTACAAGAAGGACACTAGGAATACCGAAATCGTTAAAGTGTATTAATAAAGCACAGCCGGAGCCGGTGCGGATCCGGAGCCATAATAAAAAAGCACAGCTCCGGATCCGGAGCCATGCTTACGAAAACAGGGAGCTCCGGAGCTGGAGCCATTTCATTTTTACAAGAGCTCCGCAGCACTGACTCAAAGCACTAGCCCAGAATTTCAAGCATCATAAAATCCTCAGAAAGAAAGCAGACTTCAAGCAACATGACAAACACAGGGATGCACAACCTTTGCATAACAGGGATGCACAACCTTTTGGCTTTTTCCGGGCCCATTACGCTTTTCTTTATGAATTATGGGCGCCAGTGAGTTCAAGACATTTTATTTTTTGCATTGTTTCTGTTTTCCAACAACAAATTGAGCCTAGCCTGCTTCCACACGTCTTTTTGGCCGTCTTTTCACTATAGCAAGTATTCGCATACAGTAGACACGTTTTTATTGATGCACAGCCGCCATCTTATGTTTAAAATTGCATGTGCACTGCCGCACAAATTGTTATCGAAGACCACATGCGATCGAACCGGCGCAGGTAAAGCACCCTTGCATTGCAGCAACTTCCTCCTTTTGTTCATAAAAAAGCTCTCGAGAAAACATCAAAGTCTTCTTTGTCTTGCCTAAACAGTAATTCAGTTTTGTTTAAATCCGTTGAGCTTGATTTCGTGTACTTTCCACTTGTATTGTTTACCCCCCTGCACATAAGCCCGCCGCTGCCAGCCATCGCCAGGGATACTGTTTTTAAATGTCTGATTTAGAATTTCATAACTCCTGCCTATTAATTTCACTCTTATGGTATGTTACATAAAAGATCGGGGTGTTGTTAAGATTGAATTGTCTAGAAACACTGACAGTCAGCATTTTAAAAAATGAAATTTTTCCTTTTCTAAATGAAAACTTTTCTGCATGCTAAACATTGATGTAAGCCAAGTTTTTTACAAAAAAGCGAATACAGGCTTCAATGGAGATATCACTATTCCTACGAAATTAAGGCTCTGCAACTAACGACAGAGCTTAGTAACAAAACATTTGTGATAACTTATGCAGACTATTTCTAACGGAGATAATAGTCTGATCGGACTGGACCGAGGCGAAGGTAGGAGGAATGTGGTTTTCGTGTTTATGCTAAAATTTGACAAATATGTCATTTATCGGGTCCGTAGGCAAAGGGGGAGCAATTGGGTGCATTACTCCCAAATTTTGTTGTGCCAAGAAAAATTTTTATACAGTTTTTTATATAATAAAAACAAGAATCTTGCATCTCAAAAATGTATTCCCGCGAAATCTTAGAGCCTATCTGTGCGCCAGGTCTTTTTAACAGGTTTAGTCACATTTTTCTCATGCCAGATCGTTTTCATACTGCTTTGTGGATTTGTGTTAAAATGTTTAGATATTCGTGAATACTGTTTTCATTTTTGGTAATTGATGGAATTTTAAAGCCAATTGAACACCATACAAAATCTGCAAAAACAAGATTTTTTTGCCGAATAAAGCAAAACTGCAAGTTCAGGGTTCAGAACGAAACCGGACCTTCTTTGAATTCGCGGTACGCTGAGACGCGAAAGTTCGCAGTCCTAACTGTGGAAAAAGCAAAATGCAAATTTGGAAGAAAATCTGGCATAAACAACATTCCAATGACTGGCAAGCCAACAAGGTATTCTGATAAACCATCCAGAGCCTCCACGGCAAAAATATCCCCTATTTCTACATCCATCAGGCTCAAAATGGTCCCTTATACGTAGCAATGAGCACGGTATCCTTCGTAGATGGAAAAGGTACTTCAAATACTTTTTGATCAGTCACTTCCATACTATTGGTCGGCCATGCACGAGGTGCAATTGGGGAAAGAAATCATGGTGAATACGGCCGAAGATTTTAGCTGTCAAAACAATCTAAGAAGTCTGCATGCTGCGATACAAAACGACGTGAAATGCTCAATGCCTTGAAAAAAGAAGTTCTTTGAATTACTCATGTATGTATGTTAAATAGCCTGATGTTCTGGAAGGGCACCGACGGATTGACAAACTGGAGTGATCGTCTTCATACACAAGAAAGGAGACAAGAGAGAATGCACTAAATACCGTGGCATCTCTATCCTTAAGACTCTCTGGAAAATAGTATGCTAAGTGCTTTTGAAAAAAAGCTGCAACACAGTTGAACCGAAGCTGCAGGATACCTAGTGCGGTTTTCACACCGGCCGTAGAATACAGAGCAAATTCTCATTCCCAGAAAAATTACGGTAAATGTTGGGAGTATGTTTTGTTTGCCTTCAGTAAGCATGTGATTGGGTCACTCAAGAAAACTTTGGGATGTCATGCAGGGTACGGTGCTGACGGCCGCCTGTTGCTGACAGCAAAGTCGCTTGGGTGGCGAAAGCTCAATAACTGAGTATCCTCTTTCCAAATTTGGAAGATTGGTTATTCGACTTACTGTCACGGAGTGATCACCGTGCTCCTTGGGCAAGAGCGTTCGCCTCAGTCGCCCCGACAGCACTTAAATTTCAAGATTCGGGCCGCCGCCAATTGCTGCCGGCCAAAGTTGAATTTGAAAAGAGCCACTGGTTCCTGCACAGAACTTTGTGTCCGTGTCAACGGATGTAGAACACAACCGTTCACCGTGGGTGTTGGACTTCAACAGAACTATGTGCTGTCAAAATTCTATTTTGGAAGTGTAGTGTACTGTATATTAATTGGATAGAAGTCGAGCAGACGGGGGTGTCACTGATGGAAACTGCATGAGAACGATTTGGTCCTGTTTTCATCCTCTGAACATGGCCTCATTCATGCACTCGATCGGTTTTCTGCTGTGTGCGTCCATGTGGGATTAACAATCAGTACTAAATAAACCATAGCGTTATGTCTCTCCGAAAACCAAAGCCAGTGCACACTGCAAGTAAGCGGATATTACATTGCAGCAGGTCGAAAAGTTCAATTACCTTGAGCTGGTATTCACAAGTGACGGAAGGCCGAACAAAAAGATCAATACACGGGTTTGCAAATCAAGTACAGTTCTGCTTGAGCTTTATCTCTCTGTGTTGGAAAAACGGGCGCTTTCAAAAACCGCAAAGCTGTCAGTTTTCAAATCAATCGTTGTTACAATACTCGCCTATGGCCAGTAATCTTAGTTAATAACTGAAATAGTGCTACCTCAGGTGAAAGTGGAATGGCTAGGATGTTTGCCAATAGTTTACGGCGTAATACGTGAGACTTCGCTGAAATGTATGAAGCTGAGAAAAGAGGAAAGCTCTATTACGTCGAACCACACCTCCGAATACAGAGGTCTCAGCTGGTTTTGTCAGGTGGCCATGCAGAAAGAAAATGAAAAAGTTTGGCAAGGCAAGTCCTGCTGGCTTCACCATAGAAAACGCTGCCCGGAAATCGACCATAGTCCCGGTGTTGTGATTACATCTCCGGCATTATTTAATCTCATCTTGATGGGGAACAAGTACGTAGGAATTGCTGAATACTGTGAGATATCTCGAGTCCTACTAAGGCTGTTACCCTCACAATTTTCCTGACAGGAAAAAGGAGTATGAAAATGAATGACTGAACAAATGAAGTTTCAATGCGCACTCTAATTAGTGACAAGTTCAACCACAACCAGCGCCGGCGCTACAATTAGGCAAACTAGGAGACTGCCTAGGGCGCTGGGCCAAAAGAGGCGCTAAAATAAATTGTGTGGTTCAGGAAGCGACGAACGTACATCAAAAAATGGGAATAAACATGATGAAAGTGAATGAAACACACGGTCATGCAGTTAAGAGAAGATAAAGGTACTGCAATATTTTAGCTTTACTGCAGAAGAGTTAATACAGTCAGACCTCGTTTATCCGGACAAATTTGTTTCGTAAAACAATGTCGGTTAAAGCGAGGTATCCGTATAACCAAAATCGAAAGTACAAAGAACGAAATTATTTTCAGAGCAAATGTCAACACTGTGAACAAAAGTGACGATGTGCAGTACAGTAAAACTCGCCTAAGTGGACGATCAAAAGGTAACAAAAAAAAAACTGTCGACTAGATTCAGACGAACTGTCAACTTAAGCTAATATGTAGACTGCAACTGGAAGATGGCTAAATGAAGCACTCATAGTTTTTTGTTTACTAGCAGATTCATAGACCTATGTTAGTATGCATTCGGAATGAGACTAAATGCGAAAAAGAACTGTGCAAGGGACCTAACTACAACCTGCAAGTTCTGCCAACTGTTATATTCATTGTGCATTAAAAACTGATTTTCACATTTCCATCGTGATATTCCGGTTAATCGGAGTTCAGAGAAACGAGGCCTGACTATATTTTTCCTATAGATTTCAATTTCACATATACTAGGCAAGCTATGTGACAATTTGGTAGTAATTTTTTCACGTAATAAACTTCTTAATGTACAAAACGCCCTTCGTATTTCCGTAATGTATGTGATGAGTGGAGCAAGGATCTTTGTATAAGAGGGGTGGGCGCTGGAAAGGATCTTGCGTAGGGTGCTCACAAGTCCATCAATGGTCTCCTGTAAGGACCAGCAAAGCATGCTCTCCAGGCCACACTTTATCAGCTCATTGCAATATTTTAAGGGTAGCACCTATGTTTTTTTCATTTATTGATTCTTGGTTTTTCCTGGTTTATGTCGAAGCCTTCACTAAATCATGTTTCAGTCGTCAAGTGCCTCGCTCTCTCTTAGTTGTCCGTCGGTTCGACGATTACGCTGCTCAACGCGTTTCCTTATGTCTGCGCATGTGGCTTCTCAGTCCAAAGGCTGAGGCGTAAACACGGCCGCATACTGTACAGGCGGGTCCCTGCCGCGTTATGGTTGGAGGTAGTTGGTTGCACTGTTGGTGTCTGCGCGCACGCTTTGCTACTGCCACGACAATATGTTGCTGTTCAAAGGTTGCCAGTGATCCTTAAAACGCTTCTTTTGACCCCCACCGAACGTCGACCGCAGAAGAGTTCACTATAAATTAGGCGACGGGGAAGTCTGTTTCCAGGCATCCTTGTCACATGGCCAAGTCACCTCAGTTGTTTTCTGAGTAGTATCGTCTCCAGGGATGTTGTGCCTGCTCTGCGGCGAATCTCAACGTGAGGTATTTTGTCCCACCAGTGCACGTGCAGGATAGTTTGAAGACAACGAATGTGAAAGGCCTCGAGGCCTCTGATGTGACGAAGGTAAGGTGTCCATCCCTCACATGCATAGAGCAGTGTCGAGACGCAGACAGCGTTGTAAACGGCCATCTTGGTGTGTGTGGAAAGGTCACGGTTCGTAAACACTCGCTTGGCCAGCCTCCTGATGGAAGCAGACGCTAGGAAAACACGGTGCTGAATCTCCGCAGTGAGATCACATAAGGAAGTAATGATACTTCCCAGGTACGTGAACTGTTCAGTGAGGCCAAGTTGATCCCCGCTGATCTAAAAAGCTGGGGATGGCGACGAATCTGAGGGGAGGTAAAGGACTTCCGTCTTTTTGGTGTCAACGGCCAGTCTTGCGCGAGAGTATGCAGAAGAGATTGCATCCAGCTGTCGCTGCAGGCCATCTGGTGCATGGCTGGGCAGGGCAGCGTCGTCTGCGTATTGTAGATCGAAGGTGGTGTCGTTTGTTACTTTCGTCACTGCTTGCAAACGGCAGATATTAAACAAACTGCCATCGAGCCTGTACTTGATGCGAACGCCATCTGCAGCAGAGATGTTGTGACGAAAGATGAGAGTCACTGCTACAAGGAAGAGGTTGAAAATAACAGGTGCTAGGATACAGCCCTGTAACTCCTGTGTTAACACCAAAACTCTTCGACATTTCTCCTCCCTGCACGACGCGGGCACTCATATCAATATGGAATTCCAGTAAGATGCTAAGAAAACTTGGAGGGCATCCAAATTTCCCCAGGACTTGCCACAGCAGATCACGATTGAAGGTGTCGAAAGCCTTTATAAGGTCGATGAAGGCAATGAAAAGGTCACGATGTTGTTTCCTACAGTTTTCCTGAATAAGTCTTGCAACGAAAATCATATCAGTGGTGCTCCGCGCGCGACGAAAGCCACACTGAGATTCCGTAACCACTGTGTCAACGACGTACGTCAGAAGACGGATCAACATTACACGGGCAAGTAATTCACCTGCGACAGAGAGAAGGGAAATGCCATGGCTGTTGCTACAGAAAGCCCTGTCACCTCTCTTCTTGTAAATTATTATTATATTAGCATCCTTCCATTGTGTGGGAAGAATATTCGATGCCTACGCATTGCTAATGAAGGAGTGGAGTCGCTGTAGCAGCAGATTGCCCCCGTATTTGAAACTTTCAGCAGGTATGCCATCAGGTCCAGGTGCCTTATTGTTTTTTAAGCTATTTGCTGCAGCTGATATTTTTCTATGGAAGGAATAGTATCAAGTTCTGATATGATGGGCAGTTGTGGCAGCTGATCAGCTATGGATTGATCCACAAGATTGTCCTGATTTAGCAGTTCCTGGAGGTGCTCCGCCCAGCGAGAAAGGATGTCCTTCTTATCTTTGATTAGAGTGATGACATCCTTTGTACTCACAGGGTGCGTGGAATGGGATTTCGGACCGTAAACAGCCTTTATTGCCTCATAAAACTGATGCGCCATATTTGCATCCGCACAGTTTTGGATTTCGGTAGCCTTGGAGAGCTACCATGTGTTCGCCATTTCGCGCAGTCGTTTTTGCAGTTGTGAACGCTGCAAGGCCCATCTGCGCTGGAGTTCAACTGAGTTGGGGTTTCAGAGTTTGGCGGCAAATGCCGAGTTCCGCTTGTTAAGCAGATTTTGTATTTCAGCATCATTGCTGTCAAACCAGTCTTGATGTTTTCTCGTGCTGTAAACAAGCGTATCTACAGCAGCATCCATGACAGCCTTGCTCAGTGTGTCCCACTGTTTTGTAGCGTCCGAGCTGCTTTGAAACGACAGAGGTGAACAATCTAGGACCTGTGCAAGATTAGACGATATGGCTGCACATAGACTGGACAGGTCTGCTCTTCGGCCCAAGCCGCTGACGTTAAGCCGACGCTGAGGTTTCTGTTTTTGGATTGGGGGCGAATGCGTATGCGGAGCGAAGTGCGGACGAGACGGTGATCAGTCCAACATTCAGCGCCACGCATAACTCTGGTGATATGAACGTCTTGGAGGTCGACCGCTTTGACAAGAACGTAGTCTAGCAGATGCCACTGCTTGGACAGGGGGTGCATCCATGTTTTTTTGTGCTTCAGTTGGAATAATGTGTTGGTCACAAAGAGACCGAACTCTGAGCAGAGACTAAGAAGCCTATGACGATGCTACCTACGCCGTGCTTGTCCATGAAATTTCCCCAGATCGTAGAATCAGAGCCAATTCGCCAATTCTTGTATTGAAATCTCCAAGTACAATGAGCTTGTCCTTGCGAGGTACCAGCATTAATGTGGATTGCAGCATCGCATAGTAGTGATCTTTAGTCTCATCGTCAGATGGTAGTGTTGGAGCATACGTTCTGATGAAAGTGGCATATCGATGTTTTGCGATGGGAATTCTCAGAGTCATCAGACGTTCTGAGAACCCTACAGGAGATTCAGGTAGAGTCTGAAGCAGTTTGGTACGAATGGCAAACCCGACACCGTGAATACGCGGGGAATTCGCTGGAAGCCCCTTCCAGAAAAAAGTATAGCCACTGGCCATATCATTCAGTGAGCCTTCATCTGCGAGCCTAGTCTCGCTCAATGGTGCAATGTCAATGTTATAACGCGACAGTTCGGAAGTTATGGGAGCAGTTCCTCGGCGAGTACGGCTAGAGTTGTTGGCATCCATCAGGGCTCGTACATTCCAAGTAGCAACTTTGATGTGTCGAGATTTTACTAATCGCTTGCGTTGTCGACTGCTGGGAGGGATGCCCTAACGGTCGCAGTCTACCGTTCGGGTCAGCAATGGAACAGAAAATTTTTGGGCCACCTTTTCTAGGCCCCTCCTCTTGTTGAGGTGAGCAGTGTAGATCCTAAATAGGGCTGCTCAGTCACCCAGGAAGCTGCCGAAGGAGATTGCTGTTCCTGTCCCAAGCTCCAACAACCATCTGACCTGAGCCGCCTACGTGGGAGTAACAGACTAGAGGCTCCCAGTCTCATCCAAGACCTGCCCCCGACACCTGCTCGATCCTCGCCGCAGGTTATTCGGGATAAAAGAGGAAAAATTTCGTTGAACAGAACTTGTGCAACTGATAATTAAGGTGGAGGAAAGATTCGCAGCCTTTGATCCACCATCTTACCCCCACTGCATGCATGATCAGTGGCATGGGTGGGCCCAAGACAACTGAGCC
>Ga0210059_1016704_pt1 | contig 10561 bp, 6 predicted proteins | sample Ectturendosymbi2_FD_188042 | JGI IMG/M metagenome (GOLD analysis project Ga0210059, IMG submission 188042) | Ecteinascidia turbinata endosymbiont from Florida, USA - Sample 2 (SPAdes) (version 2) | ecosystem: Host-associated > Tunicates > Ascidians > Unclassified | place: Key West, Florida... | reverse complement strand
TGGTGGAATTAGATGAAACACAGGAAGCAGCCGGAGCAGAGGTAGGGCAGGGGGTCAGTAGGTGTTGAGGGAAATGCAAATTTATAAAAAACAAAAAAATTATTCACGAATATGTTTGTTTCCGTTCAGCAACAATGTTAACCGCAAAACAATCAAGTCTAATCTTTGCTTTTTCATCGATGGATTTCCCACCACCTTGTCCATAGTTTCTCAAATGCCAGCGTTGGTCGATGGCATGCCTAAGCAGGTCAAAATCGAGTTTCTTCTTGTCAGCACAACCAATCCGGTTAAACACTTGTTCGTGCAATTGATTCACCCTACCGCGATAAACTTTTTGCTCCACACTTGTCTGGGTGTTGGAAATCGTGTACGCCGGTAAACTTTATCGCGCCACATCCGCGACAGCTCATGGTATTGTAGTGATTGTTGAAAAATGGAATGTGACGTCATAGGTCTCCGCAGCTTTTTTTCGAAAACAGGAAAAGTAAGGTTCAGAAATTTCGCATCCATGCTTCTTTTTCTTTTGAGCGAGTTGTTGAAACCACTGCTTGGCCGCACTAGATCTATTGGCAGGTGTTGAGCAGCCATTCAATTGTCTCATCGTCCAGAACCGTCAGGCCATGCAGTCCATGGGGAGATCGATGGATTGGACATTGGAGGACAACATGGTCGACGGTTTGTTCTTTTGCGCCACACTCACAGGCCGCAGCTGTAGGACGCCATGCCCCATTTGCATAGGCAGGAGCGGAAATGTCCGACACCGGTGCGGAGGCGGTTAAGCCGGACCCGGTCTCTTCTTGGGAGTGTCATTCCGTGGGGTGGGTGCCAGTGTCGGGGATGTAAATGCGGCGTCTTGTGGGGCTGTCCATCCACTCCGCATTCCATTGGTAATCCGCCCACTGCGCCGCACGTGTGTTGTTGTTGTCAGATAAGCTGATGAGATGTTGTGCGGCGGGTACAAATGACAGCATCATTGCTGTCCAGATTTTATACAATTCTGTTTACAAAAAACAGGCTAAACGTTTAGTAGTTACTATTTTTGCATCACTTTGTCATCACACACGCGCTTTTAATCTTTATTCTGCTTTCAACTCTTGTTTCAAGGCACGACATCATTTTCCTTTCATCGAAGTGGACATGTTACTAAAGCCGAAAGCCGAATGGGCGCTGGTTTCAAAACGAAATTTCGTCACAGGCGACTACTTGCATTTCGTATCTAGCACTGCCAACTTATTCTGTTCGTTCAGCATCAAACTACCTTCAATGTCTGTCCTGTTTAAAAAAAGCAAACAAACACAACTCATCACGATGGCTATAACCTAAAGCAAGAAACGCTTTGCAGATATCTTTGCTGCATTTGTTTTGCAGTGTAACTAATTTGGTTTACTCTGTTCTATAACAAAGCAAATTAAACCGAGTTATTCTTGCAGAGTTTAACAAAAATTTCACACAACGTTCACCTGTTACTTTCATGTCAGGGTTAACCTTTCGTTTATGACGATTTATTTTATTCGAAAGTAGCAGATATTTAAAATTTCAAGTGCTAGAAACGCATAAACATGCATCTAATCAGCGGCCTAATTTTATCAGTCGCTTTTTTCTTGTTTGAGAATCTGGCCTAGGACGCGACTGCTGTTCTTCGGCATGTTTAACCTGCTCCGGAAACCTCAAAATGCTATATGAGTCGGGAAATCATGGGTGAAATGCAACCCTGAAATTGATAATGTTTTCCTGGGAAATGTGACATCCATTATTTCCAGACTAAACTATTTTTGACTTCCCGACGTTGTTTTTCGATCACTTTTACAACAAAACCGTATCTGCGCAGCGAAACGCACTTAGCCAGTGGCGTGCCCAGAAAATTTTCATGGGGGTTGGGGTTTTCATTCAGTGGCATATGGTGGTTATTTGTGTTTGTTGTGCACTGTTTGTGACGTCACAATTTGACGTCATATTCACGTTTCGAAGCAACGTTTTTGCGAAGTTTGTTGACGCAATATGCATATTCTTCCACACGCACTCCCCTTATTTTATGTGTCATTGCACTGAAAATATACTATCAGCGCTCCAAGCTACGATATCGCAGCAAAATACAATCAACGCTACGACACAGCAGTTCATAACTGCAAAAATATCAGGCTGTGCGTTAAAACAGGGGAGTAAAACACACTCATCACTACGTCAGAGCAATTTACAACTACAAAATGAAGCTGCGCTGATGTCTTGTCGAATACGAGCAGTCGAGCATAGGAAGTGTGCGGCTGGACTTGCTCCGGTTTGCAAGATCGAATCTTGCTAAATTGCACAAGAATTGAGAATGCGCATAAAGTACGCAAGAAAATTTTCGACTTTTCGTTATGTAAAGATGTCCAGCAAACTTTAGGTTTTCTTTTTCCCTGCTGAGACATTATCAAATTCCGGAATGCTTCTATGTTAAAAAAAGCTGTGTTTGAGCTCGTGCAACAGTTCTATCATGCTACAGAGATTGGTAATGTAGCCAATAGCCATTGGGTTCAGCGCTTGCGCTGATCAGCCTTAGCAGACAAAAGAAAGACAGTTGTTTCGTATAAAGTGAACTACCGTCGAACACAATCTTAAACATGCGTGTAGTGAACGGAGGGTCTGTTAAAAGTGGTGAGGTGGTTTCTGGAAGCAGACGATAGCCCGAATTCCCACCAAAACATAATTATTACTTTTTGGCCCATTTACAATGTTCCTTGAAACTTGCATGCAAAGTTATTCGGTGGTATTTGCATTAAGTCGACAAATTAACAAGTAAAAAGTACGCGAAAACAATATCCCCTTTGCGTAGGTAATAAAGTTTTTGTAAACTATCAAGCTCAAGGGGTGGTAACCCCAACAAGTGGGGGTTAACCCCAAATCTGCGTTCGCCACTGTAATCGTGTATAAGTCGCAAAATTTTGCACCAAATCTTCACCTTCAAAGTCGAGGTGCGTTGCGTGAAAGCTTGGTTGGTGGCTTGTGCAAGCACATACACACGCGACCACTTTTACGCGACACACGTGTTACCGACTTACCGTTTTGCATGGAAGTGCGTTTTGTGGTTTGCGCAAGAACATACACAAGCGATCGCATTCACGCGGCTTTGTAAATTTGTTATTATCATGTTGGTGTGTGATATTTACAATAAATCTAGTGAGCAAAGGTATGTGTGTGAGGAAGAGATGGGGTGATGTTTATATGCGCCTATGTGTATGTATAAAATCATTGCGAATAAAGTTACTTTCGTAGGTTTTAGGGGGGCGATTGGCCTAATCGCCCCCTGGATAACATCTGTCTCTGACCGATTGGCCACCCTTGTTATAGGCCAGTGGTGGGCAAACGTTTTAGACCAAGGGCCATATACAAAATTTTTAACCCAGCTGCGGGCCAAAGACCAAATTTTAAAAGCATAACGATAACAATAAAACCATGACGAAATTAAAGAAAGCAGAACATATGCATTTCTACACATTTCCGTTTTCGACATGAATATCAACAATTATCACGTACAAGGGCTCAACCAGGATTTTTAAGGGGTGGGGAGTATAGACTCTTTGAGAAGAGTCTGAGAAGTTCTCCCCCCAGAAAACTTGAAAAAAAGAATTGATTTGGTGCGCAAGCAAGCAAGCAAGCATTTTTCATCATTCAGGATTACTGAGCAACTCGCGCTTGCCCTGAAAAACAGAGTTGCCCTGAAAATTTTCACTGTCTTGAATACACTTGTTGCATTCAGGATTTTTAACAGATTGCGCTTGTCCTGAAAACAGAGCTTGCCCTTGAAATTTTCAACTGTATTGAATATATTTTTACCATTCAGGTTTTTGAGCAACTCTGCGCTTGCCCGGAAATTTCTCGCTGTTTTGAATATATTTTTACATTCAGGAGTTTTGAGCAACTTGCACTTGCCCTGAAAAACAGAGGGTGCCCTGAATTCACTGTACTGAATAGGTATTTTTTAATATTCAGGATTTTTGAGCACGTTGCGCTTGCCCTGAAAACAGAGTTTGCCCTGAAATTTTTCAAGCCCGGGGGTGCGGCCGCCCCCTCCCGACCCCCCGCCTCGTACGCCTCTGCATGTCCGGGAGACTGAGAGGAAGGGTTGACCAGTTGCGATGTATTTCTAATGGAGTGGATATAGGCGAGTCCGAGGTTGACATTTTTGGAAGTTGGTCGGCGGTTTCGTTGCCAGGTATATTACTGTGTGCAGGTGTCCATACGAATGTTATTGTATTGCCTGAGGTGTTCAAGGTGTGATTGAGCAGAACTATTTTTTTGACAGTTTGATGACTTTTCCAGTTTCGATGTTGGATAGCCCTCAGCGCACTGAGACTATCGGTAATGATTACCGCTTTTTGGATGTGATTGGATGAAATCCAATTTAGTTCTTGAAGCATGCCGTAGAGTTCCGTGCTAATGACAGAAGAAAATTTTTTTAGTTGTGTGGAGTAGAGAATATTTAGGGTTTCTATATATACACCGCAACCAGCCTTATTCGCAGTTTTGGAACCATCTGTGTAGATATAGGTGTGATCATCATATACGTAATTTAAATGCGATAAGAAGAAAGGGACTTAGTTTGTAGAAGGATTTTTATGAGCAAAGGTATATACAGCGAAATCTATTTGGGTCTGAGGACCAGCCAAACGGAGATGTGTGAGCAGTGGCGTAGCAAGGCAAAGTGCCGCCCGGGGCCGACCAAAAAAGTGCCGCCTTTTCCACCCCTCAAATTTGCCTACAAAAGTTTTAAATGGAAGTTGATGTTTCGTGCTAATTTCAAGATATAGCCTAAGGATTGATAAAGCATCTTCAGAATCGCAATCAAACACTAACAAACTGAAATGTGTCTTGTTTTTGATTGTCGATTATGATTCTTGCTTTTTCTGCTTGTCGCCACCTTTCTCATCATTAATATTCTATTTTTTGCTTTCTTTACATAGGCGTATACGAACCCGACATGTTTCGTCAAATTTTCTTCCCTGTTGGTTTTTAATTTCCGGTAAGCTCACCGCATGACATTTTAATAGTTTACTCATTCCAGGGAATCAAACGGAAAAATTAAGGGATGTGATGGGGGAATACGTACCTTACAAATGTAAACATTTATGTATGTTAAAATTTCGCGTAGTATCCCCGTCTTTAACTAAAAATCGTATATATACTGCGTATAGCAGGCTAAATAATCAATGTGATAATATGATCGCAGTGGTGTAAAGAACGTTTCATTGTACACTTCACGTTCAAGTAGTGGTTTATTCCTCTTAGAATATATGGAAGACTTCGAACGTTAACTCTGTGGGCACTTGCGCGGAGCCAGATTCGTCGCCGGAATGTTTTCAATAGGGGGCTTTGCGTTTCTGCGGTGGGGGTTTGTATTTGTGCGGGCGGGCTTGACATTCTAAAAATTGACAAAAACTACACTGATTTATAGTGTTTCATGTTTCAGTTTGGGGGACGTGGAGCTTTGTTTGGGGGGGCTAAGCCCACCGTAGTCCCCCCCGTGGCGACGGGACTGCGCGGAGCCCTCCATAGGTGCACGGACCCATTTTGAAAAATATTTTAAACAGGTTTGAAACAGTGTATGGTTGAAAAGCCCATGCTTGCAGTCTTCATCGTGACCTGCGCACTTGGTCTAGAATCATCTAGACTGTAGATGTTGTGCTGGACCTCTTCCAATTACACGTGCATGGTGTTATTCCTTGCCTTTGTTTGTTGTCAACAGAACCATCACCAGAAGGTCTTCAATTGGGAGACTACGTTTGTGCAGGGGGGACTGACATTCTAAAATTTGACAAAAATTCCAATGATTTATAGTGTTTCATATTTCAATTTGGGGGGACTTGTAGCTTTTTTGGGGGCTAAGCCCACCAAAGCCCCCGTGGCGACGGGACTGGTTACCAACAGACGTCTATTTCGAAAACTGTATTACCAAACCATGGCAGCTTGGACATAGGCCTATTGGATGCTCAGCAGTGATTACAACGTCTTACGCTCGACGGTTAGTGCGATGAACAAGTTCATTCAGTACACCCATTGCCAAGCTGTACAACCATTTCGCTTAACGCTCTTTTTAATAAAAGCGTTCACCACAATCATATCTAAACATATCGTTTACCCTTGCGTTAGGTTTTCAGACTAAGGTTCTTGCCTCAGATTCATCAAGTGAGAGGAACACCTTTTTTAACTTTTCTTGTTGAAATAATTTTTCTATGACTGCCAGTGTTTAAAGTGTACCGTTGAATAAAGGCGAATTCACGAAAACCACGTTGCCTATCGTCTGGCCCTTATTCACTCAACTTTCAGTTGAAAGTTTGAAACCTACAAGCTGAGCTCAGAGTTACCCATGAAAATACACCAACTGCACTACCCCGCTTCAAGAACGTCATTTTCCGGCACCATTATGTCATGCAGAAAAACAGCAGTTGTGTCGAAACTGAGAAAAGTTATCTTTGCAAAGTTCTTCACTTCAACCGCTAAAACTTAATGTTGATAGGCCCACCTAATTACTGGGCTACAGCTTATGGAAATTATTGAAAGTACCCCACTGGACATTAAAAAATAGCATGGGATGTGCCAAGAAATGTTTTTTTAAAATAATTTTGACGACGGCCATTAGCGCCATGCCAACGCCTGAAATATGCTTCTGACCGGGGCAGTTTAGGCTAACGATCTTGCCCAAGGAGCACCACGGCGAGTCACTGTGTCTGTGAATTGGACGCACAACCTTCCAATTGAGAGGCGGACACTCTATCACTGGACTATCGCCGCCGCAGCGAAATCTTCGTCGCCAACGCGTAGGTGTCAGGAGATGTTATGTTGTGCAGTTGGGGCGTTACTGAGAAACCAAAGATACAAGAAAAAAGATTAAGCTATTCTTGATTATTTACCGTGATTTCGTGAAAATTTTTTATCAGACTTTGAGAGAAGGGGCAATATAAATAAAAAACAACTGGAGCCCTAACGTTTGTAGTGTACGGTCGAATGTCATCTCTTTCCTTTGTGCAAAGGACTTTTGCCTAAGATGGCTGAAATGACTTTGTCTGGTGAGGAAGGTGTAGGGACTAGGGCACAATTGGCCCCCAAGTGAGCATGCCATTAAATAGGGGGCGCAGGAAAATTTTTCGCCCTTTTGGACGTAGTTTAAAACTAGTATTTTGTATTTTGGACGTAGTTTAAAACTATTGGACATAGTTCAAAAATTTTGGCCCCCCTCAGAAAACTCTTCGCCCCCAAAGCATTTTATCAATCTACTCACTCCAAAACCACATGTCGTGTTCTTTTAGGCTAGCCTACCAGTCTAGAGCTTCTAAACATGAAATTTGAAAAGTGGTAGAACATTTAAAAATGTTTTTAAAATAATAACGAAAAACTAGAACTTTTAAACACCTTTCAAAAATCAATTTTTGGTTAACGAAGTGCCGCCCCCTTAAAGTGCCGTCCGGGGCCCGCGGCCCCCAGGTCCCCCCCTTGCTACGCCACTGTGTGTGAGGTAGAAATCAGGTTGGGCTTAAAAACAGAATTTGGAGTAAACCATTTTGTAAACAAATTAAAAGAACAGAAAGTGGATATATCCGGAAAGTGCTCTTGCAAACTGTTAGAGAACAAAGAACTGAACATGGCGTTACGAGCGAAGGAACAAGGCGATGGTGCTCCGCTCCCGGCATTCTAGGGAATGCAACTGATTAAATGCCGTGTTTTGAGCTTAATCAACTGATTAAATGCCGTGTTTTGAGCGGGTAATTGTTCGACCGTAACACGCTCAGTGACACCTCATATACTAATAAGCAAACCGAACCGCAAAAACAAATCTACTAAAATTAGTTGCGCTAGATTAGCTGCAGACTAAAAATATTAATGCCCTGGTGAGTTATTTTGAGGTTGCAAGAGCTTCCGTTGCTTGTTTTTAAGCCCTTTCAAGTTTAATTGTGATCGATTAGAAAGCTCGTTGATAGTGCATAAAGATGGAAAAGTAGCGAAATTTATTTTCGCAAAATAGAACCATGATAACTGATTTTGCACATGTCTTATAAATACGTTTCGTTTGGAAACATCCGGTTTTCCTTAATTTTATTTCATTTCCCAGTCACATGTCTTTTGGGTGCAGATCGTTGGTAGTGCTAGTTTTATAGGTGATGCCAAAAATTTTACTGCATTTACAACGAAAAATATTTTCCAGCCGCTCATCAGCCAATCCACTGAAATCCGTTCCGAGGATGTTTTTGTTTAGTGTTTTACTATCTGTATTAAATACCAGCAATGAGAACATAACAACAACCTTTAGGGGTAAATCAGATTTCAATCATTGCATCTGTTTCATTCTGGAATTTATGAGAGATATTGATAATGAGTGCAGTTGCAATCGCCGATACTTCAAAAAGTTCTATTCTGAATTAACTGGCCATTATTCAGCCCTCGCGTGCAGAAACATTGACATCTAATCAAAACATGGACTTGTACCTCTGTGCCGAAACTTGTTGGGTGGAAACACACAATTATGTTATCACAATTTGCTTCAGCCTCGTTTAGCAAAATCATGACTGTGACTGGAACAATACAATAAAGGTGGTGCACAACAGAGAATCAACCTGAAGATGTCCCTAAGCAAAACAAGCAAGCCACAATTAAGTACTACACACAACTTTCTAGCAAGACTTCAAATTTTGCTATCACATACATAACATTATATGATACATAGCGAAATCGCCCAAGAACAATAGCCATCCCATGAACACAAACTACCACGGGCGGACTGTTTTATCAAAAAGAAACTTCCCATTAGGCTCTGTTGTGCCTGGAGGAAGCATGGCGAGGAAAACTGGTGTTTCTGCCACTTGATCTGGAGTCTTTGGTGCTTTAGCACCTGCCATATCAGTGCACACCCATCCACGACAACAACAATTAACCAAAATGGTATTTTTTTCTTGTTTTTGAAGCTGCCGAGCTTGAATTATCGTTAAGACTGTGACTCCAATTTTAGAGACACCATAAGCAGTATTTGGATAACCATGTTCTGTATGTGTTCCTTTTTGCGCATATTTTATGAACTCTTCCATCCGCTCACACAGCTGCTTTTCAGTTATGCTATCGGATCTGAATACTTGCTGAAGTTCTGCACTGCATTTTCCAAGTGCAGATGCACCTGCCATGCTAGAAACATTTACTACTCTTCCATTTGGCTTGATAGTAGGTAGCAACATTCGTAAAACATCAAGGGTTCCAAAGAAGTTAGCAGCCAATGTCACTTTTGCTTGCTCTCCAAAAGGTGTAGTGTCCTTCATTTTTAAAGCAATTGCTGCATTGTTTACCAAAACATCAATCCCATTATATGTTTCTGTCATAAAGGTTTGAATCTGTTGAATACTTTTTTTGTCATCTATGTCTAGTTGATGATATTTTACTTTAAGCCCTTCACTTTCAATAAGTTTAACAGCTTCTTTTCCACGTTCATCATTTCTAGCTGTTAAAAATACATCACCATCAAACTGTTTGCAAAGTGCTCTCACTATGGCAAGACCAATGCCTTTGTTTCCACCAGTTACAATTGCTACTTTTGAATTTGCCATTTTATCCCAACTCACAAAGCAACAACCACACACGGCATCAACAGTTCTGCAAAGTAAATGAAACATTTAGCAATAGATGCATAAAAAAGAAACTAAAATTATGAGAAAAAAACATGGTTTCAAGCTAATGACAAACCATAGCTTTGAAGTACACTCATCATAAATTTAAAGAGCATTTGATTTAAACCAAACATTTCCACAGGTAGCTGGAAACTTGTTAAACTTCTATCAACAGTAATGCTTTGACAAAATTACTCACCTTTATGATATACAATAAGAAACATATTTTGAAATTTAGATATTAAGAAAAATACAAAATTTACAGATATAAAGCACTTACTTTGACACGGTTATTAGTGAAAATATTTTATCATATTAATTGATAAACACTATTAGAACTGTGGACTTAAAATTTTGACAGTGCTATGAAAATGCTTTCTAGATAGCAGTGGCATGCCGAGGGGTGGTGAATGGGGCGACGACCCCAGGCATTCATAGAGTGGAACTACATAAATTAAAATTTTGTTACTAGGGGGCAACCCTGAGCGTGCACTAATACAGCCGCACATTGTGCTGCAATATGTGCATCATTTCGAGCTTTGTCTTTAATTGGCAACATGCCAGAACAGCGGTAGGGCAGTAAAAAGGTTGTTGAAGGCAATGAAAACTTAGTAAAAAACAAAAAAGTCGTTACCAATTAGCCTATGCTTGCTTCTGTTAAACAACAATGTTGACCTAAAAATAATGAAAGAGACTATAGAAAATTTGTTTCAATTCAATCATGATATACCATGAAATTATCTATGATTCTATTGCGAAACAGACATCTCCGCCTTGTTGCCCCCCTTATGAAAGGTCAAGGGGACAATGCCTTCGATCTCCGGCGTCCCTGCTTGCCGCTATCAGCTGTCACTGTCTGACTGCATTTATTACCTGCCAAAATGTCTGCAATCAGATATCACATCACATGCGGCAAAATGCCTACTATCATAACTTGA
>Ga0210059_1016703_pt1 | contig 10561 bp, 8 predicted proteins | sample Ectturendosymbi2_FD_188042 | JGI IMG/M metagenome (GOLD analysis project Ga0210059, IMG submission 188042) | Ecteinascidia turbinata endosymbiont from Florida, USA - Sample 2 (SPAdes) (version 2) | ecosystem: Host-associated > Tunicates > Ascidians > Unclassified | place: Key West, Florida... | reverse complement strand
ACGAATATATTGTATGCCGGCTTTCACAGTGTTAAGAATGGTATTATTGTTGCAACCACTCAGTTGGCACAGCGTCGCATGCATGATGCTTCCGGAAGTGGAACAAAATGTGCACTAATAATAGTGCCTATAACTGATGTTAACAATTTTATTGTACTGTCACACTACCATTTCTGCAATGTATGAGTTACAAAGATGTCAACAATGTTATCGTACTGTCGTCACACTACCATTTCCGCGATGTACTGTGTTCCTTTTCAAGATTGCTGTTCATTTGAAGCAAGGGTATACTGGGAATATGATTAAAAACGTTACCAGAAGATGAAGTAGGTAATTTCTGGCATTTGTAGGACTGTTCTTTTCTGCAGCAAAACTGCTGCAGATTCACCAACTTTTTAAAACAACATTAACTTGATGTAAACTTGAAAGTAAAGAATGCTGCAGTATGTATGTGTTAAATCATGCAAGGTAATAGGAAATATATTTACAGAATTGATTTTTTTGCTCATCTTGCTGTCATGATACATTGTTTCAATTTGTGCTCACAGTGACCTTAATTTTAAGCAAAAACTCCAGGCACTTCAGCTATTCGTAGGTTTTAAAATGGTAGAGTGACAGTTACTGTTGTAGGTATAAGAATTCTTTTTTATTTTTAACCTCAAACATTTCCAAAATTTTATAATATGGTCATTTTAGAGCTTCAATGAGATTTTAACAATGTATCACCAAGTTTCAACAGCTGCTGACGTTTGGTGCAACATATGATAGATAGACAGGCAAATTCAGATCATAGATGTAGGGCTCCAAGATTTGCCTGAGCTTTTAATAGGTAGGTGGTGTTTGTGTGAAACAATAGATAAAATTATGATGTGAAGACATGGAAGCTTCCAGTAAAAACACTATTGGTGTGCACACACCCCCAAGGTTTGTCAGCAAACTGTTTTTCGTTGATGAGTCAGAACTTGGAAAATCAAAATTGATTCTCTTTTAATGTTGGCTAATTTGAAGGCATGTTGATTTGTGTGTGTTGCTTACATATAGCTGTAATTTGCGTGCTGCATTGAAAGGATATTGTATCTAACACAATTTAAATTTTTTGTGAGCTACCTGTTTATTTATTGTAAGCAATATGATGTTGAAAACCTTTCACTGTTTTGTTAATGTACTGTATGTTTTTTATGTTTGTTGGACTTGTAGTATAGTGTGTACAGATGTTAACTTAAGCTGGTTCATTTCTCTGTATTGCATCAATGCAAGTATGTGTTTGTATAAGCATCACGAAGGGCAGTGTTAGGCTATTCTTGACCCAATATATGCAAAACTGAAAAGCAATCAAGAATTCATCAACAGGTTGGTGCTATGTTTCTTTTTGAGTTTTTGGTAATTTGCTTTGTTTTCCAATCTAGTTCGTGTATGCTACTTTGTATTGTAATGTGCATTGCAATTTATTGTTGAAACTGGCTGCATTGCAAAAGTTCATTTTCAGCATGACTGACTTAATTGCACCGTGTGACACGATTTGGGTGTATCAATTTCGTATTGTGTTGCTTGGTGACTCCACTGTTGGAAAATCAGCACTGATCAGAAGGTTTTCAGATGGATGCTTCTTGGAGGTGTGTATATGGATGATTTTATTCTTTTCCTGGTGCAATTACAAATAATAGAATCTGCAACCACCAAGTTGTATTTGTTGCTTGGGTACGAAAATGGTGAATCAATATATAGCTTGTTGTTGATGAAAAATGCTGCAACAGAACTTAATCCTTGAAAATAAATTACTTGAATTCAAAAGGAAGTTTTTGTCAATTTTTTAAAGCTATTTTTTAACCGAAATTGAAGCGATATATAAACAGTGTGTTGCAAATTGCCAACATAGCTCTACTAACAACAGATAACTTGCACAGCAGCATTGACCTTACAACCAAAATACATAAAGGCGTGTCAATGTTCAGTTAATAGGTGTGTAAACACCCTCTCAAATTTTCAGCTTCACAGAATGTAACATCTTTCAGTCGCAATCAGACTAGTTACTACAATTTTCGTGGCATTTTATAGTGTGGCACTGATACACTTCACTCTGTCAGTACAAGTCAAGGTAACTACAGCCTTGATCTACTACATTTGTATTAAAGTCTTAATTTTACTTTATTTCAGTTTTTAAGGTGTTTTAGGGGCCCAATTCGGGTCCTTAGAATCAGAGAAAATTTTCAAGAGAAGTATCTATGGAATTTAGTCGGAAATTTTTCGGGTCCCTACAGGTCCATACTGGGTACCTATTATTTTCCTTGAAAAAAAATGCTTTATTTTGTGAAACAAAACGTAAGTTATCAATTCTTGTTTTTTCAAGGTGTCGGATCCGACCGTGGGGGTTGATTTTTACAGTCGGCTAGTCGAGATTGCACCGGGAACAAGAGTCAAACTGCAAATTTGGGATACGGCAGGCCAAGAAAGGTTCAGGTCAGAAAACGCGATGTGCTGGCACGTCACGTTTTTTGTATAGTGCGGATTTAAAGCGAGCAAAAGTAATGCAAATTGTGTACTTTTTACACGATAAAATGAGCAGCAAGTAGGTGTTAACGCGAAACGCGTGAATTGCACCGGCGAAAGTAATGATACATCAAACCAGCTGTGTCCAAACCGCGGCCTGGTCGAAGGTTTTGTGCGGTCCACTAAGCTTTCTGTTATTATGCATGAAAATACAATGATAGCCTGTCATGATATTGATAATCCTAACACCGGCATTCTCGATGTAATGGTTCTTAGTGCCTGTTTGTCATGTGCTGTGCACTGTACTGGCATATTTCCACGTGTCCACTGACACCCCGATGCAAAACTGATTTTTACTCATGTGTTCTTCTGCACCAAACTGATTTCTAACTGCCCTTGTTGTTCCATTAACACTAAACTTGCCTGTGGTATCGCAGTTTCGGAGTGATTAAATGCACCACACAATCGTTATCATTGCAGTTGTTATTCGAAAGCTTTGAGTAGCTTTAAACTGAACTTCGGTTTGTTGAAATGAAAGCAATTCGTTCAATGTGTGACCCTCAAAGATAGCGACATAATAAATTTTGGCCCAGCAAGGCTTGTCGGTTGGACATATAGCTGCGCTGAACTTACGGGTAGAGACTTCAAGTATTGGCAAACGATGTTGGTTGGGGGGAAGCTTTGCTGCAAGACACATTCCTGTGGAATCGATACCAAAAAAGTCCTTGACTCCTTTTTTGTTGGTGCTATGACTCCAACTCTAAATATTAACCAACGCCGTGGGATCTGTGCGGGAGCGCACAGAACACTCAACGATTAACAGCAGTATACTCGTAAAACCCACTAGCAGCAAATGCTCTCCCCAACATGACAGCTGGTAGTGGCCTGGAAGTCGACCACACTGGGCATTACGGTCACGTACGTGTGACGAAAGGATAGATGCTAATTTTTTTTGATCAGTAGATCAATCTGCAGTAATTCCTAGGTGGTAGTGCTTACTAAGAGCTGAAGCCCTAAACAAAATATTTTCAAAGTGTCTAGCGAACCTGCAAAGTGAAAAGATTTGCCTTTGAGCGATTAAGTGCATGTGAGGATAGAAAGCACGATGCCGCAGAAACTAGTTCCAAATACATTTTGACGTATCGCAATCATAAGTTTAATGGATATGGAAAACGAACGAAAAATTCATAAAAATCATGGCAACAATATCAATTCGTCAAGGAAACGCCCAACAGAGTTACAGTGTTATGCCATGAAATCCCAACTAAAGCTTGATCAACATGCATATTTTTGAACCGATATTTTTGCTTTGCTGAAACCACGGTTACAGGACTAAACCAACTCGCAAGAGAATGGCAATAGCTTGCAATGAAGAAACGCACGACAAAGTGTTTACATTTCCGCAAAATAATGATTTATTATTGCAATTGAAAAGCGGCGATGAAGAACCGTACAACACGGATTTCCGCGCAAACGTCATACCTAAAACAGACAAACATCACAGCGCAGGCTGTTCTTTATTCCCTGTCTATCATATGCATACCGCAAAAAAAACACGAGCGCATGTTACTTCATAAACTATTTTATTTAAGGGACAATGTCCATATAAGGGTGTATTCATTTAGTCACTAATTAAGTTGTCAGACGGCTGCCCACCGAAAGGAACAGGGCAGAGAATAAGGGTTAACACAGAGATGAAGTACACACTTCGGCTTCCGAACGCTCAGAACAAAACAGTAGCGTAGCCGTAGTGGATGCATCATTGCCGGTACGTGTCGGCATGACGATGTATCGATCAAGCTCGTTATGAATCATAATGCGCTTTGCGCCCGAGTCAGCCGATGCACATTCCCGGCTTCAGGGTCTGTTGACAATCACATTTTCTAGAGCAAATAGCATAGCTTAAAACACGTATATCGAATGTAATCGCACAAAACTGTCTGGCAAATTCGATATGCGATTAACCGATTTCGTCTGTACTGCAAATTTCCAGTGCAATCAAAAATCTGTCGCAGCCAGGACAATTTCACTGACTCCGACTCTGGGTTCATTTTTTCGCTGATATATTTCGGCCATTTGTCCCATGTTAAAATTAAAACTCGCCGTAGCGGTATTCACTAGCTTACCTTTTCAGACATTATGACCGAATTGCAGTAATTTTGTCTGGTCATTTAAAAAAAAATTCAGAACCCAGTTCCGACTTCACTGACAAAAAGTCCTTCGACTCCACAGCCCTGCAAGTCGTGCTTTAAATTCCGCAACGAGTTTTCTGTTGCCGCTCGAGGTGCTCAGCGATAAAATTACCGCCGCTGCACCAATGGCCATTCGTCTCCGAGTGAAAGTGAGAAATCGAAAGAGCGTCCGCAATTGAAACAAATCAAATGCGCTCTGCTTGCAATTGCAGGTCTATCACGCAATCGTACTATCGCAACTCGGTCGGAGCGCTGCTGGTCTTCGACGTCACCAATCGAGACAGCTTCGAACATCTGTTGTCCTGGGCGAACGAGGCGCGCACGCACGTCGTGCCGCGGCACCTTTCCTTCGTACTTGTCGGACAGAAATGCGATCTTGAAAATCGAAGGAAGGTGCGTGTTGCATCTGCCCTGCTGGTCAAGTGTCCTGTCTTGGCGAGCTTTTCCCTTTGTCTCATGTGCGCTTCGTCAGTAAATCTATGCATAGATCGAAGCATTGCACGATTGGATGTCATGCGTGGGCATCTTCTAGAAAGAATTTTCAATCCAGTTCAGAGTCTACCCAGATCTTTATTGATATTTGGCGGTAGTAGTAGATTCATGTGTTTCGTTGCATTGCGTTTGATGATAATCCATAAATTGCTAACACCTGGTCAAGTGTTTTGCAAGGGTAAAAAAATTGAGGTTGAGAGTGTGGTCCAAACATCTCTTGTACATTAAACTTAATGTAACTTCATTGCTGTGTCACCTTTAAAACTTTGTTTTAGTGCGTGTTGCATCAAAGGCCGAACCTTGTTTTTGCAAACTTTAGGTCAGTGGTTCCCAAAGTATGGGTCGCGCCGAGGCGATAATTTTCCAGACTTGATCTTTTCACACACATATTCAAGATTGATATAAATTTACTTATAACATGTTAAACATTATAGTGCCTGTATTTGACCTGGCTAGGTCATTCGGAAAAGTCAAGTCTAGAAAAGATCTAGCAAAAGTCTGGAAGTTGAATATTTTGTCGTATCAAATCCTCCTCAAAAATAAGTTCAACCATTGTTTTCTCGGCACTGTCGGAAGAAAAATAGACCAGACCCATTCGTTTATGACTCATTCTCAAGTTTGCTTTTGTTTAACGCTCGTAACTACTGCTGGACTAAACTAAGCAAGGCCTATACATCCAGATTATTATCGTCCTCACATCTTTAAAAACTGAGTAAGTTTTGGGAAAAAATGCATTATCACACTGTTTGACGTTACGCTAAGGACGGGATGTGTTCACTTGCCGTCGCTTTGTCGGACACTTCGAATCAAACTTGGAAATTGGATTCTCATCTTAGAAAAACTGCATAGACGCATATTGAAATTGTAGCGAATGCCCGGTGCCGTTAACCAATCTCACTATCAATACGACGGTTCCGTTTGTATTCATGCAGTGAATAAGGGCGCAGTGCAGTGAATAGTTTTTCGTCATGCACAATGCGCTGACCAGTTGCGTGTTCATTGAGTTTAATACGGTCGAACCACGTGACAATTTTGTCTAGTTTATGGCCAACTGCAAAATAATCAAAAGCGTTTTTCAAATCCTGAAGTTTACTTCAGATCACGCTTTGATTGCTAAGGCTGAAGCGTTTCAACCCTAGTTTGTTTTAACGGTCAATATAGAGTTGAAGATGTATCCTTACATTAAAAGCAGCAATTAAAACATCTAGGTTTGCCGCAAGCTTTCGAGGAATCAGCCGACTGGGTTCTGCTCTCATGGCTTTGCAATGATTCCGACACGCTCATATCTTTTTTCAAGCAACTAGTCTTCACAAAGGTGATGAATTCTAATCAGTCCGCAAAATTTTTAAATAAGAAATCGATTCCACGTAACGCTACGCATCCTCTGCCCTGACATCTGCAAGCAATGCTAACAGGTGAAATGTTGAAGGACTAAAGCAAGAACAGAGAAATGCATGTAAAAGGTCTTTGATAAATTTGAATTAAAACAACGGCAGATTTAAAAAGTGACCCTGACTAGACATAAACTGAAACGGTGACGCGCGACCCTGTTAGTCCAAGAAATCAGCTCAAAGGTCATCCACACTACAGGCATCATGACATTTCGCAGTGTTTGTACGACAGCGTTTGCACGCAGGTAGTAAAATCAGTGATTTATGTCCATCAGCGATGTGCAGACTTATGAGTCATTGTACAGTGAAGCTAGTGCCATGGGCGTCGGAACGGGGGACAGGGGGGCCTTGTCCCCCCTGGATTTTGAAAATTTCAGCAAAAAAGGTTGTTTTCTTAGTGTCGAGTGCGAAAAAACAAATTTCAGCACTTTCGGCCCCCCCAAGAAAATCTTTTAAAAAATCTACTAGTGGCCACCCCGTTGAAAAAATCCTTCCGACGCCCATGGTTGTGCGTGACGTTGAAACACAAAACACTTGCGCTTGGACACAACGTTGCGTTTCGATGAGAACCCAGTTGACTGGCACGTGCGCAATGTGTAAGTACACGTTTCACATCCGTAAGAACACGTAAATATTTACGTACGCATCTTGAGCTTTTTTAGCAGTCTAACCGAAAATGACTGCATTCGTGACAATGACGTGGAAATATTTCGTTCCAAATATATACGACTGGCAATGAGCAAGAAGATTCTTTCATCAGCGATTGGCTATTTTGCAGGCACACGCACTCTGGTTAAAAATTTGCTAATGCAGAAGAATGTTAGAGCGGTTGGCAATTGCGACGGCGATGCACATAGCGCGCTGTCGGGAAGTGCTTCAAAAACGCAGCTGCGCGCCAGCAACAATAGAGTGAACCTGGTCCAGAAGGGGATTTCTTTTGTTGCTTCCTGCTGCATCAGCGTACGTGGCATTCTTACCGTTGCGTGTTTGCAACTCCCATTAAAAGCCGCAACTAAACTGGTGGCCAGTGCGGGACGTGCTGTTGATCGTTGCGGCTGTCGTTCCCACGCATTGCATGGGAAAAGCCTGGAACGAGGCGGGAGGAATGTGGCGGCGCATCGCGTCACATGCCCAGAGCCAATGACATAGAAAAGAGAAACACCAAACGATTTTAGGGTGAACTTGTTCGAGCGGGTATCTCTGTTGTTGCTTGCCCTCTGCACTAGCCCAGCGGACTTGCGGTTCTTTCCGTTGCGTGGTCGCATCTCCCACGAGAAGCCAGAACTAAACAATAAGAAACAACGGACCTTGATCCCGAGTCTTCAAATAAACAGAATGAGGGAAGATGGTGTACAGCAGGAGTGGGGAATCTGCGGCCTTAGGGCCAAATGCGGCCCGCGTGAACATTTGATATGGCCGCATCATAATTTTCGTTACCGAATTTCGAGTACAAAAGCGCGTCAAAACGAAGCACCATGATAAGCAGGTACTTGGTAAGTCATGAGAAGCCTCTATCCGTCATACTTAGATAAAGGTAGAATTTTAGGATAAAATCAATTATTTGCGCCCCGCCAGCGATAATCCACAATTTATGCGGCTCATGAATATAGTAAATAAGGTTCCCAACCTCTGGTGTGCAGTGTTGCTGCGAGGCATGACAGCGCGCAGCAGCACAAGCAAATAAAATATAATTATCAATATCATGGTGTATCAAATGTGGAGTCAGTTTTGTTGGAACGAATTTAAAAAGTGGTTGCTTCGCATTGCTCTTCTGCAGACAACCGCAGCTTCTTATGTCGACTTTCTATCTTGTTATAAGACGGAGGAATAAAAAGTTGTACATAATGGCGAAGAAAAAATGCTAAATTTGCGTTTAACATTTGTAACGCTGTTGTAACTTACTAAACCTTTTTGAAATAAATAGGTAGATCCAATTTCTTTTCACTATTCATTGTAATGTAAAAACAATCTGAATGTTTTACTTCAGCTGAAGTGTGATTTTTCGCGTTGACAACATAGCAAGTTAATCTTTGAAAGTGTACGAGTGGAACCGTTGCTTCCCGAAAGAATGAACTTCGCTCGGGTGGTCATACGGTAAACTTTCTTCAAACATGTCTTGTCACAAACCGCTTGTGAACTCGGCCAATTTAAAGCGAAAGATTTAGCGCTGAGAGTTACTTTTGTAATGGCTTTGAAAAACCCAGCGCGTCGTTGCAGGTGTCCGTCGACGAGGCGTCTGCGTTTGCCCGACTGCACAAGATGCCCTTTGTCGAGGTGTCAGCCAAATACGGGGTGGACGTCGACAAAGCATTCCTGTTGCTCACTGAGCATATTTACAGGTGTCTGTTGATCGTTTGTGATTGCGGAAATACGGTTTGCCTAACAGAGGAGCATTGATTTCAAGTTCCTCCACTCAGAGGCGTAACGACGGAGGGAAGGGAGGAACAACTCCCCTGGCGCCGAATGACTGCGGGGAGCGCCTCAAAGTCCAACAATGTCAAAAGTACTGTTTTCAATACAGTACGTTAGCTTCGTTTAGAACATGGGGGCGCCAAACTTGCTTCTTGCCCCGGGCGCCATCCAACCTCGTTACGCCCCTGTCTCCAATGCAGGCAGCGCACCATTACGTTTTGTGTGGTTTAATATGGTTATCCTGGTTAAGCACATCGTTAAGTGTTCACTGCGAGCTTTATTGATATCTGTCCGCCTTTTCGCAAGGATGAGAAAGGTTCCATTTCAAGCAATGCGCAGGTTCGGGTAGTTTACAAAAAAATTATGCGTCGTTGACAACAGAAGGGAGCGCTTTCCGCTATGAATGGCGCGTTATACTGTTTATTAGCTCTTCTACACTGCCATTCAGAGAAGGCACGTGTGCTCACATTGACTGATGACTCGCGTGCACACATGCGCTTTTTTCTTCATCAAAATAGCACAGTACTGCTCAAAACATTGTTTCATGTACGTTTCCCCAGCCAGGGAAGTTACCGCTTTCAAAACCCGTATAAGGCATGCTGCACAATTCAGGCATGCTTGGTGGTAAATTCGGTACGGCAAGAAAATTTGCGGTGATAATGATAAGAAGCTATGAAAACAACAGCCGCGCATACGCGCGCTTATTTCGCTGCTCCGCAAGTGGCGACAACGTACGAGTAAATCTCAAGCTATCATTGCTGCAACTTCCAGTGTCGCCAAGCAGACTTTTATCCTTTGTTAAAGCGCCCTTCGGCAGTAATAGTTTTTCTTCATTCAGTAGCAGCGCTGTGTGGCATGTCCATCCTGCATAGGTTTACGTGAAGGTCAGCTGGCGTGCTTGCAGACTGGAGAAATTTATATTAACGCCCTGTACCAGCAATCGTATTTTGAAAGAGAAACTGAAGTCTGCAGAAATGACCTATGGAAGTTAACCCGCGTGTTACACAGGGTGTCCATAAAGTCCTGCACATATTTCAAAATGCAATTGTGAAGTAACTAAAGTAGATAAAATCATACATTTTTTTGCAAAGTGAAGTTTGTTTATTAAAGTTTAAAATTAAAAATTTTGGAGTAGTTTAAGTAATAGCCATATTTCAAGAATTTGCATATTCATGCTATTGATAGACTTCAACATGTGCTCCATTTGTTGCTCTCAATATGTCAAGGCGATACTCAATATCGCGCCAAGTGTTCTTCCGGTTTCCATAAATTTTTTAAACCATCTCTTGATGCTGTTAGTGTGAGGAGGGTCTTCTCCAAACTTGCTTCTAAATTTACGTTGTACTACAGTTGGTGATTTCAATTCATGGTACCAAAGAACACATTGTGCTTTTTGTTGAATGGTCAACATGTTTCATACTTTGTTGCAAACTTCCGCCTTTATTAAAAATGACTTATTTTTGCTTATCTGAACAATAAAATAACCTGTAAAAAATAACAAACAAACTTTATGGTAGTATAATTCACTGTCGAAAATGTAAAGTTTCTACCTTATGTGGTTTTTGCGATATAAAAATTTTTAATGTG
>Ga0210059_1016702_pt1 | contig 10561 bp, 10 predicted proteins | sample Ectturendosymbi2_FD_188042 | JGI IMG/M metagenome (GOLD analysis project Ga0210059, IMG submission 188042) | Ecteinascidia turbinata endosymbiont from Florida, USA - Sample 2 (SPAdes) (version 2) | ecosystem: Host-associated > Tunicates > Ascidians > Unclassified | place: Key West, Florida... | reverse complement strand
TTGTGAACGCTGCCTTTGGCACTCTTGGAAGATGTGCCTTGCCGTTAGTTGTTCTCCACAGACAAACCCAATATGACGCAGCAAATCCCTCTTTTTCCCAGTAGGCACCAAAACGACCAACGCCAGTTCTTAGCCGGTTTAGTTGGACCCAAGCATTTTGAGGCCCGCGTGGTGTGACTGAGAAGCCATGGAAGTAAGGTTCAAGAGCGCCTGGAGTTATTGTATCGGGGACAGTATCAAACATACTCTCAGCATGTGGCCATAGTTAGTGGGCCTCTTGCGATGGGTCGATTGGGGGAAGGTCGGATGTACAAAAGATAAATCGTGGTTGAAAGTGCTGTTGCGTAATAATCCACTGTAGGCGGCTGTGCGCCTAGATGTTGGAGGTCTTGTACCATTCAGAAAAACAAATAGTTGATTGGAGTGTTACGGAGACATCCTGAGATGAGCCGCATGGCCTCATTCAAAGAAACGTCCAGCTGTCCGGTGTGTGCACTGCGGGACCATACTGGAGAGCAGTATTCCGCAGGGGTAAACACGAGAGATCGCGCCGACGTTCTTAATGCAGAGAATGCGTCTTTCCAATTGACACCAATTATTCGTTACCCTGACGAAGATTTTCGATCTCAAGTTTTTAGATGGTATTTAAAAGTTAGAGTTCGGTCCAGTTGCATTCCAAGGCAGGCTTAAACTTTCCACTGGTTTAAACTTAAGACGATTTTTTTCCTAGATGGATTTTCAGTTGGTAGCATGCGTGATAATTTCTAAAGTGGAAGAAAAACGATACCGACTTTGTAGGCGAAAGATTCAGTCTCCAAATATCGTATCTAACGATAGGTTTCGGCCATCTGACAGCAAAATATGAAATGTCGAAAAACAAGTAAAACCCATTCCGATCTTGCAGATTGCTACTTGGAATTTTCCCTTTCAAGTATTTGTGGACAGTCTCGTACCAATTACTGTGCTACTGCTCAACCGTAGTGGTCCCATGATGTATAAGCGAGATAGGTAAATAATTCCGTATTAACGTTGGTTTACGTTAATGAAATTCTCGAATGTCTTAAACCCGAAAACTAGAAAAGATACGTACTGAGGTTCAGACACTTGCAAATTATGAAACTTTGTGACAAATAAGCCCACCAAATTCATAGGCGGAGCGAGGGAGGGCCAAGTGGTCATGCCCACAAAATTTCTAGCATATCTTGTCATTTTGTATTTTGAGACGCGGTGTTCCAAACAAATACTGTTGCTCGCTTAAAGTCAAACGACTTGCCCCACCAAAGTTTTGGGCTGGCTACGCTGTTGAACGAATTATGACTTGTGGCATGTAATGCTTGTGACACAGTTCAAATAAAAATGCGTTATTAACGCTTAGTCAACGCGCTGATGATGTTGTGTTGAAAATAACGAGTTAACCGAGAATCTTTTGTGCCATTTTTTCAATTTGTAAGTTTATTCAAGTCCTCCACTTAGTTTTTGGAGCAGTTAAATGACTGTCTGTTTGGATTCAGGACAATTCACCACTCCTACTTACTCTGCTGGAGACGGCAACGGTTTTTTGAACGGTGTATGTGTATCCTGAATCGTGTGTGAGGTCAAAAGACAAAGTGTGAAAATGGTTTTCAAGATCTATGTGAACTTTTTTTGTTTCACTAGCGATATTGGGAAAAGAGCGAAACTTTCATAGCTGGTGTGCTAAACCAATTCTTTACAAAAGAGATGGACGTTAACAAAGCGTGCTAATAAAACTTTGTGCTCTCGCTTATAAAAAAATAAGAAAAATAGAAACGAAAAACTGATGGAAATGCAATCATGCCAACAAACGAAACTTTTACGCGAAGCCATTATTAGAAATAGTTATTCACATTATGTGCCGCAATCTATCGACAACATATCAGAATTACCCTCTGCATTGCTAGCTCTTGTGTTATTATGTAGTGTTGTTTTTGGCAGGCTCTCTTCAAGGGGAAAACAACACCATAAAAATAATAATTTTACTGGGATGTTCCCTTGCAGTACAGACATCAATTTACTGAAAATACAAAACGAAAAGATGTCTTAATCCTTTTAGTCCAAACATTGTGTTTATCGTTGTAAGGTTTTTATGTGCTTTTGAAAGGGAAAGATTTATTTCTCCCAAAAACTTGTTCTCTTGTAACATGAATACGTGTTTTTTGTCAACTGTATCAACTCAAGCAGTTTACCAATGATTTTTGCCGCTAATTTTCTCTTTCACTCCAGTCAAAATTGCATTGCAAACCAAATTAGTTGGCGAATACAACACATACCTCATGCCACGTTGAGTTTGTACCGCAGCGTAATTACATAAAACAGTTCTTCCACAAGAAACATTTTCGATAATCACAGAAGATCGAACTTATTAAGGCAATTGTTGACAACTTATTTGCCTTTTTCATCTTTATTTCCCTGGAAAGGTTTTTGTAGAAAAAAGTGTGGAACAGACGCATAATCTTCCTGACGTATACCGGCCCAATAGCAGTTCTTGCCTGTTCTGAAAACCTCTAAAACATTTTTGACTCGGTATGGTCATGTTCTAGTTTCCGGAGGCAACTACTGTGCGATATATCGACTAGAATTTGCGAAAAGAGCATCAGGTTGTTTTATGTCGATTGGAATTTTAGCTTGCGTGCAGCTGTGACAATCGGAAACCAGAATTCCTACGCTACAAGTTAAAAAATCTTTTATTAGAAATTGAAAAAGGTTCCTGCAAGGTTGGAACTAAAGGTGCAAGTTATAAGGTTGGATTTTGTGACACTGGTCAGTCCTTAACAAGGTTTGAATCTTTTAAGTTTGATCTTTGACCAGGCGCAGACGCAACGGTGAATGGAAACAAACATCAGATAAAAATGACATATTCAACGAAATCCTAAAGGAAACCATTAGAAAATATAATTTATGGATTTGTAAGCGTTGTTATTTGTGCACCATGATTTTACGTCTAATCATATAATTCTACGCGTTGCAGTGGCGGATCCAGGGGGGGGCAGTTTAGAGCAACTTCACCTCCAAACGTTTGTGGCGCCCCTTTGATATAAATGACTCCTTTTAGGTGCTTATCGAAGTAGAAACAGAGATTAAAAAATACTTGAAACTTAACAATGCTTTACACTTCCTTGAACTTCAGGATTTGCGTGCTGGATTTTTACGTAGCCTCTGTTATAGAATAGTTCAACAAAGCTGTTTTTTCAAATTACTACTGTTCCGTTATGTATTGTACTACTGTTCCGTTATGTCTTTCCCGGGTGGAAACTGCCCAGCCGTACCAAGGTAATCACAAACGCAGTCGCTTGCGCCAACAGTTCTCGACTGGGTTGTGCAAAACTGGCCTGTTTTTCTTACAAGTTTATTTCTTTAAGGCCTGATAGCAGCCTTGAAAGGAAAAGCAATAGTGAAAATACGAATGCAAAATGAAAAACTTACATAACTGATGCAAGATCTTAGAAACCTTCGAAGCAAAAACCAGTTTTAGGGCTGTTGCCAGGCTGACATTTTTAATGCCAAATTGCAGAAATTTGGCAGTATTTAAAGTGGTTTGGCATGCGAAAATGGTGTTCAGCAGGGTACATTTTTTCTTAATCTGTGATAGTGGGATTGATGTGTTTTTCACATCAGCAGTCCAATGTACAAACATGTGCAACGGTACTGGATTGAAATTCCGACTTAATTGAAAAACACATGATTGAAATTCTACCTTTATTAGTGACGTTAAATGTAATTTAAGGCAATCTGCCTTCAAGGCGAAATGCGAAACTATGCCGCGATTATGAGATCGTTTTGCACGATAGACAGCAGAGCTACCTAAAACGGGACTAATTCATAGCAAGTGCCTTTCATTCATTTTTTTTGTTCCTGCAATATCGCTTCAGCAATAAATATGTTTTCCATGTACATGTACAGTAACTGCACACGCTTTGTCTGGAAACGTGATCGTCATTTAGCTGTTTATTAGTCTCTTATGTTGGGCTTCAGTTGTCACTTGCTAGTGTAAGAACTGATGTTCTCTTTCTAAGCAGGTCGGAAATACGTTTCAGACAATGTTTATTTTTATCTCGTTACGGATAGTCAAAAAAGTGTGAAACACCAGAGCGCAGGATGCATATGTCGCATATCTCTTAAACAGTTTTTGTAGACATAAGAGATTGTTTGTCGCCAAAAGTGTTTGTAATTGCTGTGCAGCTCGTGAAATATGAGACCCGGTCTTTTTGGACCCGCGTAAAAAGTTTTGCCATTTAATGATTTAAGGCACTTTTTCAACTGTGGCGATTCCCTGAAAGATTGCGCAGTTCAACCAACACAAAAAGCCACTTTCTTGACCTACAAAAGGTAACCACTTTTGCGTATTACCCAACCATTGTCACAGAGAACCTGGGAGTCTTGGGGCGTTTAAACAAGTGAAAGCCTTTTTGACTTCCCCAAACGCCTGGTCTGGAATTGCCACTGAAGCGTTGCGCATTTGGAAATGTGCTAGTGATTCTTGCTGAGATCTCAGAGTCTTTGCAGGTTATTGGTAAAGAGAACGCATAGTTGAAACTGTGGAATGCGTTTCGTACTGCAGAACCACACATGTGCTGTCATCATGAATGCGTCGTCGATTGTTGAAAACAAAGAGCAAACCCTCTCCTTTTTGTTGACTAAAATTGGTTGACTCAATAACATGTGCTGTACGTGTCACGGGACTTAAAACGTTTCACTCACGTTTTTGCGTTTGGGCAAAAAAATATTTAATGAGTCAATTTTTGCTATTTCGGCGGACGGCCGCAATGCAGCTTACGAAAACAAAACGTTTGGGCAAAACTGGATCCCTCGCCTGACGCATGACCCAGTAACTATACAGTGAGTCCATGCTGTGCTTTACTCCTACAAACGCTTTGTCCCATTTGCGCAGAACGCTTGGTGCTGCTGGATGACGGGAAGTGTAGCTGCCTCCAGGCGTAACACGTGCAATAATCATGAAAATAGTTGTAACAGCAGACCGAAGTCGTTTCAGCGCCTTGCATCGCCAAGGGTGACTTGCGCAAGCGTCGTTGTTTAGGCCTGGTTCAGAGCAGACATGAAACGATGGGTGTTGATTTCATCGCGCACCGAACTCTTAAGCTGAAAGCGTTACATCGACAGTTGTCACCGACTGTCTTAGGCCTCAAAAACGTCTCGCGTTTGTTCTGCAGAGCGACTTCGGACAGTCTTTGGTGCAAAGCGTCGAAAATTACCTCAGAACAAAAGAAACGTAACACAAAGAAATACAGCATGCCTGACGGCCGCAATCGCATTAGTTGTTTGTGATGCTGACTCAGCCAATCACGTTATAAAGCTGTTACTGGTGAACGTTACGGTGAAACGCTGCAAGCGAATGAGATATTCGGATGGAAACTGCTCCTTTCAGAATGTTTGTTGGAAGCGGCATCGAACGACGCTCTTTCTTCTCTTTATCGCAAAAAATGCTACTCCTTCAGTACATGCGGCAATCCAAGCCACCGAGAAAATAATTGACGTTGTTTTGAAAAACGCATGGTTTCTTTTCAGTTAATGTCTACATCATGCCCATTATAGCCTCGGCAAACAAATCAAGCACAAGGAAGCAATTTTTCGGAAAAGCTCTTTTAAATATGAAAGTTATCTGTTGCTTTTAGACTGGCAGCAAAAAGTGTAAAAGATGCTCTGGTTATTTTAATTAAACTCAGAAAAGAAGGTGTACTGCATTTCTTGCAGGTGCGTTTTAGAAGCGCATTTAAAGCAAAATTGCTTTGCCACCATAAACAAATTCTACTTTTTGCACTGTGGAGCTGGTTTCTTAAATTGAGGTCATCTGGATGTCAGATGTTTTCGTAGTTTCAGACCAGTTTCGACTTGTCGTCAGCTGTACGAACAATAAAACTTGCAAATTTAAGTATATTTTAAACCTTGAACGAACTGATGCGATTGTGCGCCTGTTGGATGCAGAACTATATCCATGTAATTATTTGACCGGGAAAGTTATGTAGCTTTCACCAAAATCTCACAGGCCTGTGTGCCTGAACATGTGGAAACCCTATTATTATTACGAAAAAATGTAGCTGGTCTTGGACAACGTTTTAGCCTCTTTTTAAAGAAGACTGACGAAGTACTTGTTGCTTCTGAACAAAATCAAAAATTTTAATGGTGTGTAACATACGTACAGGTCCCATGTAGAAAATGCTGGTCTACTACCAAATTTGTGCCAGTCGCTACAGCGAAATCTGTATCATATTTTTAATGAGTGAAGTCGTTTGAAAGAAAAGTTTTCTGAAGCTCAAAATTGGCAAGAAAAATACCTTTGATAAAACTTCCCGAGTTTAGAGTTGTGTGCTAAACCGCCCTGCAAGATCAGTGTCATCGATACAAACTTCTAACCTTTATAACATAGCCGCGTATCTTTTTCGTTTGCATCGTCTTTCGAACTAGTAGTTAATTTTTCAACCATCGAGCTTCACCTTTCCATTACTGAGCTTATATTTTTTGTTGAAAACGGTACAAGTTGAAAATCGTTTACGTAAACTTTTACCGGTTGTTTTTTTGCGATATGTGAGAACTCCACGTTTGTTCTTCGGCTGTACATTTTACATACAAACAGGATTAATATACGTTTCACTGCCGTGACCCCCATACGTGACACGTAGCATGGTTTCTGAAGAAGGTGCCTCCGTTCTTTCGATGAACCCACTGGATTCTTGAAACATCCCAACGCTTTAAGTGGATAAAAGCGTTTAAACCCGCAGCACGCTCATTCACATTTTTGAAAAATTGAAGTGTTTGTGTGAACTTCAATTGTTCTACTTTAACTTTTCCTTTTTGTGGTGCTGCGTGCATTGTTAGATGTTTTAAGACGCAAAGCTTCAAAACAGGATGTGATGTCACCGTAGGCCTTCTGGTCAGATGTTATGTTGTGGTATTTAAACTAGCCATATTGCAGCCAGTTGTGAAGCTAACTGGCAAAGCGATTTCACTTTGGGTGTCAATGTGCGTCGTAAACCTTAGAGCGAACTGTTAAGCTTGTAAGGTTTAGCTGTGTTTCATGTTTGAATGTAAATAAGACGACCTATAAGGAACCGTCAGTGTGGATGGGCTTTGTTTACGCGCACAATTTTTTAACTACACGCTAGTCTATTCTTTCAAGGTGGGTAGATGTTTTTGTTCCTTAATTGTGAAAGATTTTACTTCAACCATGAACGATCACAACGCCCATAATGTTCTTCTTGCCGAAGTTGTGTGATGAGTTGGTTTATCGAACTACTTGATTTTCACGGAGTGAAAGTTTTCCCTAATAGTTCCACTAAATTAGGTAGTAAGTAGGGACAGTGTTGAAAGTTTCAACTAAGCGTGAAGGACCTGCATTCACCATCGCTGTTATTCTCCTATAGGCCTAAATTTGCACAAGGTTTAATAGTTTATATCTACCTGTTTCTTTAATAACGCAATGTTTTTCTAAGTTAACGGCATTATGCGAAAGCAGTATCTTGTACCTGGATAACGTCAGACCAGCGGCCTTTAACTGTTAGTAACATAACTTGCAGAAAGTGAAGCAGTACCTCCCCAACCTCCTGTGGACGACTCTGTCCATGAACCTACAGTTGTCAAAATCAAAACAGCAAGATTGAAACGCAAGCCGTCCCGTTACCAGGACTGCATGTTCGACATTCCTGTGAAGCAATCAAGTCTTATCCGGACGGCATCGCCAGAGGTAAGAACTTGAACAAATACCGGCAAGGCCTTTGTGCGTTGGAACCAGCAGTGTCGTGTAGAAGGTTGAGGTGCTCATTCTTTACCGCTCCTCTACCCCCGAAGTAGCGATGTCTTTCCAAGTTGCTACACAGCCGTGTGACTGGCCGCTGGTTCTTTCAAATAGTGTTTGAACAATCAACAAACCCAAATAACCTCTCCAAGACCCGGACATAGAGTGCACGTTCTTGATTCTAACTAGTCACAAATAAAGGAGTTAGCCCTAAGTGGATTTTATTTCGTAATAGAAAAAAATAACGCTTCACGCAGCAAAAATATGCTTGCATATCTGCCGCTATTGTCATAACTCACAAGCGGCAGTAATTATCTGGGCATGGGAACATACCTTGCTGCACTGTAATTTCCTATGAGTATTGTTATAGGTGATACGGGTTGAACATGTGATGTATAGCGAAAATAAACTACTGCCTACCGCCCTGAATTGTTAGAGCAAAAGCATCTTAACAGTGCTATACGTGTTTTTTTTTACTTAAATGTGTGTTTAAGATAGAAATTAGCTCGCTGCATTGCAAATTAGTATGCTTGTTCTGTAACCAGTCGTTTTGCGTAGAGGTTGTTCACAGCGATCAGGAGAGGCTGCCTGAACTTTCGTTTGTCTAACGTTGGTATCTGATCCAACAACTTGCAGGCATGCCACCGAAAGTCTCTCCGGCTCAAACCTAAGCAAACTGTTGAGAGCGACTCTGCCGAAACACCAGCACCCCCTGATGCTGATTCAAGCATCCGCACAGAACCTGTTTTCTGCACTGAGACTGCGGGTGAGAAATACTGAAGCGTCAACTGAATTTCGAACGTTAACTTGATTTCGTGTCTTTTTCACATCTTTGAAAAATGACAAAGTGCACTACTTTTCGTTTGTAGGCAGAGCCGTAACATTTGATAAAGAAGGCAACTTCAAGTTCAAGGTATGAAGTTCATTTGTTGTTTGATTGAAAAAGCAGACTTCATTTTTCGCATCTCCAAATTGTTTATAAGACAATGAGTGATGCTCGGTCTTTAAAGCCGCCGCTCTGACTTCGAAACAACGTGGTTTTTATTATTCGTACTTTCGCGAGTGGGCAGAGTTCATGCAGACAAAGCGAGTCACATCGAACTTAGCATTAAAATGAAGGTCAAACGTGTTAACACACGTCGTTTCTGGGTGACTTCGCAGCAAATCTTTCTGAGAAAATGTGAAAATAAATGTGAAATCAGTAACTCTACAACCTACACCCAAAGAAAAAAATTTTGACAAGAAAAGCACTAACCATACAGTTCATGATTTCGATAGCTTTGCTGGGTAATAAGCCAATGTTAGGCGAACTTTTCAAGAGAGTGGACCACACCAGTTGAGCCATAATACGTTAGAGGACCGCATCTTTTAAACATGTGCTGTGCACTCTTAAGATAATACAACATTTAGACAGCATGATTAAAAAAAGCTAAGGAATATTTCGTTTTCTTTCCAATTTGCTGCAGGGTTCTGCGGGTGGCACAGAACCCCGTAAAGGGCCGCAGGCCGGCCCCAGTTTGCGCACCCTTGCGAAACCAAAAATACGAAAGCGGGTAAAGCCATACACATCGTAAATCACTTATAGAACAGTATTTATGCGCAACTGATAAACAATTTGTAAAGAAAGAGATTGTCTTTAATAATGAAACACGTTATGTTCCAAGGGTGTCATATACAACGTAGCACTTTATTCGGAAAGAGTCGCTCGTGACATCACAATGCTAGAGTGCCTCAAAATATGCAAATTTATTAGAGTAAGTTCCCGTGAAGCTTATGCGAATTAAACAAGTTACTGAAAGTCTTCACTACCTTGTTATATCTTAATTTAATGTAAAGTCCCACAACACTTTTTTGGTCCTGAACTGAAAAAAAAATAAGCTACTACTTGCTGCTGTTTTTAATGCAAAATGGAAAAAATCTTGAAACGCTAAAAAAGTGCTGGTTCCACTTCCTTGCGCTGAACGCGGAGTTTACAACAAAACCCTGCAACGAGCTCTGCTCATGCGAAGTCATGCAATTGTAGGAAAAATGTGATCTACTGTAAAGCAATCATTTCATATGTTAGTAGATTTCCACCAACTTTTGAATAACAACACGAACTTATTGCTGTGGTAGAGTCAAAGTTACCCATTATGCTTTTTGGTGCAATTCCGTTTCCCTTCGATTTCGATTGATTTGGGGGCTGGTGATCGGTTCTATTTACACTGTAATTTTATTTTTTTCTTTACGCACGAAAAAACGTAGAATAAGTCCCATTTTGCACAAAGTTTGTTATGGAAAATATAAGATGTTGAGAAGATAATTTGCTGACTTAACGTTTCAGTCGCAACTCGTGCTGGATCTGATTTACATTCTGTGGCAGAATTGACCTCTCGTGAGTCTTGCGTCTAGCCTTGGGGAGTTCTTTATTTGGTCGATCCTGGATACGTGTTAGGGATTCTTGTCTTGCAGGTATGTTCTGAACACACGGTCCGAAGCAAGTCGGGTGGCATGACTTCCTACAGGTAAGAATAGCAATGCTGTGTATAAAAGTGCTCGATGAAGAGTTTGTACTAGCTATTGTGTAATCGCAGCCTTATACCAGCCGCTGCATTAAACTTACTTGAATTTTCTCAGCAAGATTATTCTTCATATTACATTTTCTCTATTCCTTTCTTGTCCCTAACAGGCCTCGAAATTTCTTACCTACTGCCTGACATGTGTTTCGCGCGGCTTTATATTGGGTATTAGGTAAAGCACGCTGATGCCCACTGATATTTGACTTCTACGGTCGTCTCGCAAGATTCGACCTCACCC
>Ga0210059_1016701_pt1 | contig 10561 bp, 5 predicted proteins | sample Ectturendosymbi2_FD_188042 | JGI IMG/M metagenome (GOLD analysis project Ga0210059, IMG submission 188042) | Ecteinascidia turbinata endosymbiont from Florida, USA - Sample 2 (SPAdes) (version 2) | ecosystem: Host-associated > Tunicates > Ascidians > Unclassified | place: Key West, Florida... | reverse complement strand
TTTTTTTTACCATCTCTGATTTTTCCCTAGGCCTCCATTCTGCAGTTCCTCTGTTTCATTCCCATGGAAAACAACACCAGCACAGTTTGAGAAGGCAAGGTTGGAACACAAGTCCAGCAGAAGTTAACTACAAAGGCAGCAGCAAAACAACCTACTTGTTAACAAAAACCTACTTAGACCTTATTCAAATAGAATCTTTATTCAAACTTCTTATTCAAATAGAAACCTACTTAGACCTTATTCAAATAGAAATAACATATGTAAAGAGTTTCAACGAGGCAATGGGACAAACATTCAAAAAAACTATTCTAAAAAACCAAACAAGGAGCACTAAAGATTTGATGGTCAGGTAGTGAAAGACTCCAGTGATTCAGGTAGGTACACTTACGTTACATTGTTTTTGATGAAATTTTCCTAAAAGTCACATGGTAGGCCATAGCGCTATGAATTCTCTAACCACCGATTTCCGTGGTACCAGATGCTGTTTTCTAAGTGCTTCCGAAATGCAGGTTACAAGCCTCATAAAATATATCTTTCATTTTCACCATGTTTTAGATGAGAGCAATACACACGATGCACTTCCAGTTCAAAGTTCGTTATGCAATAATGTGCATTCCCGATGGCGAAGTTTTCGAAAATGTGATTCCGCACGAGTTGTTCCAATCTTTCTTGAGTTGAATCACAAACGTTGAAGCGTATCTTCCCTACTGAATTTTAAAATAAATCATTTGATCGAACTATAAGAGAGCACCATGTGGAGTAATCTATCTTGCATGCTGTGCAACCAAGCCGTTCTGCACTACTCAAGTTCACAAGTGGAAACTTTTTTGCTGTTTGTTTCAAATGACATTACTGCTTTTCTCTCATTCGCAACTGTACTGTTCAAAGAACTTCACAGGGTTGCTTTTGAACAGATAAAAATATGTGCAGTTCAACGTTTCCTCTACAAAAACCTGACTCTGGCAGTTCGGTGACAGCAGCGTAATGGTCATGGCGTATGTTTTAAACAACAGTGGGTGTGTTTCTCTAATTCTGAAAGCCTCAGCATATGTTTGAATCTGCAGTTGGCAGGATTGCGTAAGTCTTGATTTAGTGTGTCATCATTTCAGCTATAAGCTTTTGCTTGCATTTTACAGGATTGAAAAAGCGTAATTGACGCGAAATCGGTTTCTCTGTTAAACACTTTTTGAGCAGATTTATTTGCTTTGTCCTTGTGGCACTGTTTCAGTTAATTGCAGATACATGCGGTCAGAATCCTCGAAGAGTTATTAAAACAGAGCATGGCGGGCAGATTCCTCGAATACTCTACTTCTCTAAAGTTCAATGAAAACACCAAAATTTTGCAGCCTTGATGTTTGAAAACGATTTATTATAAAGTACATTGAGATGGTTAACCTATAAAATTGTATGTCTTGTCAATCCGGTGTTCAGTAAGGGAGCACAGTTGGCAGGAAGTCTTTTTTGTTCGCTTTTTCTTCTTTTCGTGTTTCTGCCTTGTGATGAGTGGTATTGTGCAAATTAACCATCCTGAAATTATCTTTGTGTGACTTAAGTCGCAAATTTTGTAATAACGCTGCAATTCATGAAAAAGGGCATGCATACAAAATTATTTTCAAGTTTGGAAAAAAGTTTGATTTAGCCTTAGATTATACCAGATGAAGAAGGTTACTTTTGGACAAAAATCTAAATACGATCATATAGTGTTGACTAACAAGAAACTCACCTTTTTTGTGCAGCTGGGGTGTTTAAATGCAATGCGATATTAAATATGCAAATAAAGAAACGTGAGGTCACAACTTATCTTTAGCACATTCAACAACTAGGTAGCCTACAAACTTTGACGAGTTAGCAAATAAAACAAGCTGCTTCATAATCACGGCTTTTTTACATGCTTTTAAATACACACTTAAATAATCGGAGGTGATTAAACGTGACGTCTAATCCTTAGCGCCTGTTAATTGTGAAGTCAGGTTGTATAGGTTACTAAGACGTTTGATAGTTTGGATGCAAACATCCTTTCACAAGTCACCAGAATATTAAAAATATTCGTAAGTACTTCAACAATAGGATCTGAACCAATTTGACGTCTTGTCCTTGACAACTGCGCATCCACGCTGTAGTTTGAGATACCTGCAACGCCATTCCAACTGAGGCGCACAGAATCATTTTTGACTGAATCAATAGTAACGCCCGTAACTTTTTCAGGACCTGCAAAATGAACAGTTTCTTTGCAACAACCACACAAGGAACAGCTTTTATTTCTAAAACAATATGAACAATTTGCAATATACACAGAAATACGGAACAAAACCATATAGAGAAAATGAGGGTTCATGCAATTGGTTGCAGTTGAAATTTTGGCAAATGTGAAGTGCAACAGAAATAAGTTTTCAATGGTCAGCACTTGTTGTTTGGGTCGATATTCAGGTTTCCGGAGGATTAGGGCAGTTTCGCAAATTCGGTGGAGTGGCAAATGCCAATCGCAATTTAAGGCAAGAAGAACACACCATGACGGCCTTGCTACCAAACTCCTTACCACATTTCAGTTTTTGCGTCGATGCTTTCATCTTTTTCTGTACTAGTGCATTCACCTGTGTTTATTTTGCTTTTTTCAAACGAATATCAAACCAAGTTCACAGCGATTTCCATTACAGGGTACACATTGACATTCATAGCTTTACCAAACAAGTATTTCACCAAAGTAATTTTTTTTTTTTCCTTCTCACCCAACAAAAAATATATCTCTGTGTACAGTATGTATACTTATATAGATTACAAGCTGGGGGCGCAATTTGGTGGGGTACACGTGGGACGTGTCACCCCCACTTTTCAGGAAGGGGGATATAATATGCCATTTGCTTCATTTTTTTCTCTTTAGATTTTGCATTTGGAGAAGTTTGAAAAATAAAAGTGATGTTTGTCTCGTTTTTTGTGAAGAGTTTTTTATGTTAGATGGTAGGTTGCACATAGCCAAGTTCATGTTGAAACAGAGTTTGGTGTGGTATCACTGATTGTGTTAATTTATCCATTTTAGCTTCGATAAAATAATTTTTAGCATTTTTCAAGTTTCTAGAGATCGTCAAAGATGGTTAACTACTTTTGTCCGACATTTTACCCTGTGCGGTATACTGTTAGAAAAGTTGTTTTCTTGTAACAGAGTGAGTATTACAGCTACACATGTGAGAGACCACAGCACAAACAATATTTGTTTCGCGCATAAATTCAACGGGCTTTGCGTTAACGTTGGTTGTCACGTATTCAAAACAGACAGCGTATAATTTAATGATGCCAGTGTATATGTTAGAAAGTTAGATTTTCAGGCGAATCTCTTCGAGGCTTTTGCCGAAGACAAAAAAGCAGCACTAGTGTGTAGACTTAGTTTTGGGATGGGCAGTTTTGCAAGACTGTCTTCAACTATTAGTGAACAGGATTTCACTCAAAACGTTGGAGAAGTAGCCTACAGTATTTACTTACCTGTAGTATATATTGACCTATAGCTCAAAATGTAAGGACTTGGCTCGGAAATAGGGATGAAATATACATTTATCCTCATATCTTGTAATGTCGCGATAATGGTGACCAACAAATAAAAAAAGATTTTTTTTCCGTGACTGTTATACGTTGTGCTTGTGCTGAATGCATCGGTTCGTAAGTCACCTTATTTACTTGAATTTAACCAAACCCAGAATGCAGCAGCGTTTTCATCCAAGTGCGAATTTGTTTACAAGTCATCACACCTAGTTTTGTTGGGCATTTTTTTCTTTTCATAGGTGAAACTTGGTACTTTTTTGCCAATTCACCGTTGTGCGTTTCGATTTAATCTCAAATCTATTTTCGTGTCGTTATGCAAGTACAATAGAACTCTTAGAATGAAACTTTTGACGTGGTGCAGAGTTGTAAGTCAGGCCGGTCTTTTCGGATCGGGCCGGGCTCGGACTTAAGTGTGTCAAATTATTTCCGGCCTGCATGCGAAACTTTTTTTAGAATTACGAGTAAGGATTTGTTTCGTTTGTGACGTAGATTTGTTGTGCTCACCGCGGTCACTTCTGTGAGTGAAGTGATTGTGATTTTTTTCAGCTAATTCCGTTTGCAAACACAGCTGCGTTCTTTGCTTCTATGCTCGGATTAGTTTCAGACTTTTTTTTGAGAAGGCGACAGCGGTGAGGAAATTAGCACACGATGGCTTTGCCTCAAAGACATCAATCACTCACGCGATTCTTGGCTTGTATTAAGAAGCCTACAAGCCGGATTGTCATGCCTATAGTGCAATCGTGATAGTTTCTTTTTTTCTTGAGAAACATTATATTCCTCAGTATTATCTTTTACTAACATGCTACGTTTGTTCCAGATTATGGGAAGGTTTTGTTCAAGGTGGTTGTTATTTTGGGTGTGATAAACCCGTGTAGCCTACCTGCAGTTAAACCCGAACACAACGTTTTTGTTACTCCGCAGTTGCGCATATCTTAACTCCCTCAGTAAATTTGGCTTTCGGGCCTAAAACGGGCTTCAAAAATTATTTTCGAGCTCGAGCCGGTTCTGGCCTGTGATTTCGGGCTCAGGCCGGGTTCAGGTTTCAAAATGAGGCCTTTTTACAACTCTGTGTAGGTATGTATGCAGGGTCCAACAAGCAGAGATTGAAAGGATACATTTTCCATCCACCAACAGTAAATACAGACTGAAATCATTTTTTGAAGCAGGCTATGCTAATTTTAGGCCAAATATTTTACTGCTGGTGAGAGGATATCAATTGAGATTTTGGTAGGGGTGGGCCTGCATGCACGATACCCAGTAGCATTAATAATGATTTGTAGCTCTTTCAAAAAACGGAAATGTGCAAGAAAAATATTTTACGTTAAGCGACGTGAACAAGACATCAAATCGTGCTATAACCCACACTTATAAAATGCATGAAAGTTGAAGCGTTCCACTGCAAGAGTGATATACACGTGCGAGACGCACGGTGCGACCAACGCGATTCAGCATGTTGTCCACTCCAACTGACTGCTCTGATAAAGCCCAGTTGATGTTTTCACTATATTGCTGTGCTTGTTTGTATCCAAATACGATATTCATGGAAGCAGGGTGAACTACACACCATGTACAGAAAAAAATTTCAGTATATTAATATGTGAATCATCTGCAAGGACAAAGCGTGATTAGTGTTGCTCTCAAAACAACTCTACAAATAAGATTGGGAATCTGTATATCAGGGTTTTTTAAGGTGTTTCAGGGACTCGATTCGGGTCCCTAGAATTCAAAATCGAGTCCCTAGAATCAAAGAAAATTATCATCGGGTTCCTAGAATCAGGGAAAATCGGGTCCCTAGAATTAGAGAAATCGGGTCCCTACAGGTCCATACCTGGTAGTTAATATTTTCCTTAAAAAAAAACGCTGCACAAATAAAACTTCACTTCTGCATCGACCCGATGACTATATTGGTTTCACACCAAGCTGTCCCCCCACATTTTACAACAAAATTGCGCCCATGATCACAAGAACAAAAAACTGCTAACAGAATTGAGACGTGAAACTGTAATTTTCAATTAACATTTTTACCGCACTGATAGGCGAAACTAGGGCTGAAATTGTAGCGCTCTCTTGGTTACTTCGTACCAATATCATATAAGGTTTAAAAAAATATATCTCTGTGTTTGTATACTTGCATAGAGTATAAGAACGTTGTAGGTTGCATTCAAACAGAAAATGTGAAGCCAAACCTTATTGTTCCTTAACTCTGAAACTCCAAAGTACTTTGCCTGTCAGTACTACCTGACATGGGTCGCTAACGACCCGCGTCTTGCATATTGGTAAGCGCGTAGAAGAAAATTGGCAAATTCGATGTTATTTGCAATATCATAAATATCACTTGAAAACTTGATAAAGAAAAGCTCAGAAACGAGAAAAACTTGATAACTTTAACGAATGCCTGAATGTCACTGAGAGTTTGACGAACGAAGGTTCAAAAAAGAAAACAGTTAAACTCTCCATATAGGTGAGAACAGCATGCAAAGTCAGCAACAAGGTGTTCAGTTACTCTGCTTAGTACCAAAAAAGTACTGTGACAATTTCATGTACGTTGCAACATGGCTTCGCACAGTTTTGGTAAAAAAATACTAATAATTGACAACAATTTTAGTCAAAAACTAAAATTTGATTTTAGTTCAAATTGATTATTTAGCAAATGTATGGCTTTTCGGACATAACTTTGAAACAGAAACGCCAGAAAGCCAATCGCTGGCTCAAAAGACCCGGATTAAAGCTTAAATTCCACAAAAAAACTTGAATCAATAAAATGGCTCTTGAAGTGTGGGCCCAGGGCCTGATGATCTCCGAAAAAAGGCCTAAACTTAATTCTATTACGTCATCACTCACAAAAAAAAGAAATCCAAAACTTTCAATTTTTGGAACGCTGAACCTGCGTTTTTGCCTCAAGAATCGTAACCTAGGGTTAATGTTACCCCTAACTAAAATATAAAAATAAAACTTTTTTTCAATTAAAATTGATTACAAAAGCAACACTGGAAAGGCAACTCTTATTCCGTTGTTTGTGCACTCATAAAATTATTTTGTACTTTAACTTGGTGCTGCTATTGATGAAAAGGAAAAACACGCCTGATCGGGTGGATATCACCCGGCATTAGTTTCCAGAGAGAATATTAAAAAATCTAATATAATAAAGTCCATGAAAAAATATATTGGCTTTGAGGAACCTCTCCTGCTCCAGCTTGTAAGGAAGCACGCCGTGAGTGAATTGGAGCCCTTGATTGCCACACTTACAGTCCTATATCGTAAGGAAGAAAAAATTACAATAACCATAACGCAGGGTGTTGTTCACCCGAAACTACTATATTATCTCCTTTGTGGAAAAGTGTAGACAGCGAGCACGAGATTACGCGCACCAGGCGAGAGGTCAGACAAACATCTCCAGCTGCTGAAGCGTGAAGTGCGCTCCTGTGCTTCCTTAGGTATGAACCACGTGGTTACCTCACATGCCCGGGAGAAATCCTCCTTGGGTTAGCCTGCCAGGGTTTAGAAGACTAGCCGCATCTTTTGAGGGCTTGAACAGGTCTCTACCTCAATCGCATGGCGAGTTGTGGAGTTACTTAATGACGCAAGAAACGTGGATTTTAGCGAAATTTACCGGATCCCAAAGTAGAATCCTGAGAAGGTGCATGCTTTGATCTCGCTGGTTCGTATGAAATGCGCTTGTGAAAAATGTTCCACTATTACCTAACATGGGTCGCTAGCGACCCTGTACTTTTTTCGGGAAAAATATTATTTTTTCTGTAAAGTTAAAAAAATGGGTCACACACATTTGTAAAAATATGCTCGGATTACTAGCGAACAACACAGGGCGATTTACTACAGTCACACACGAAAGCATGTTTGAAATTGGAACAGTCATCCCTTTTTCACTTCAAACTAATATTAGGGAACCTTTTACTCATCACAAAAAAAAAAAAAATGTATCTTCTCTATGTATGTATATTTACATAGATTACAAGTTGCAAGTATACAAAAGCTGTATTTACAAGGCTGAGACACGCGAAAGGAATGGTCGATTCACGAAAACATGCCTGAAATCGGAGATTGTTTTAGTTACAACTCATGTCAGACATCTTTCCGAATCGGCTGAGGAGGATGCACGAGACTTGAATATAGCTTTTATGACATCGTAGAAAGTGTCACAGCGGAATGTTGTCTAATATGATTTTCAACTTAAAGCAAACAGAGAATTGCTTTTCTTCAGCAACGCTTTGACGTGTCAGTGCTGCAAAAATTTAAGGAACATTGCTGTCTAGGTTCAAATTATCTTTGAATGCAACCAGCAAGTTTATATATTTGACATCTGCGTTAGTAGGCCAATGGAAAGATAAAATATTTTTTACTGATTGTCAAGCGTACAGTTGTCTACTATGTGTTTGAAATAAAGAGATTGCTCCCATTTCGTCCTGATTTCAGGCATTGGCTCACTTTGCGTGAGCAAAGTTACTGGGCACTCGTACTTTGCTTTGATAAAGTTAGGATTACATGCTAGGTGCTTTGATGTATGCTGAACAAAACCTGATCATGGTAGGAGTAGGGAAGAGAGGAGGAAAGTCGTCAGGTGCAAAAGCTAAATGGCTGTGATGACTTTGGACGCAAGGGTGTCATGCTGAGTTAGGTCCTAGTAAGCGTCTGGCCGATGACTCGTGACTACGACACCAACCAGTATTTAGGTTCATCGATTATATCAGTAGGCGTACCTGATATTCAAAATGTTAATCATCGACGTTTGCGTGAAAATCGTCTTCATGCAAAACAAACGTTCTGTTTGCTTTTATTTCAGGCATTTAGCAAAACAAATAAAAGCGAACACATTATTTCAACATACATGTATATGCCGCAATGGGAACAGAATCAACTCCATGACCCGAACTGGAGAAAGAAGTGAGGTTGATTCCATATCTGGTGGCAGACATTAAACCGTCAAACAAAACTGTAGTAGCCGAAACATTCTTGGTATCAACGACAAGTCCGTTATGAATAAGAGAAACCTAAAAATTAAAAAGTAGAGTCAATCCTGCATGACAATTGAAGAGGTTTTTCAAATAAAAACAGATCTTATTTCGATGCCCACTATCATTTACCAAGCATTTTCCATAAATTTGAACGCAAAGGTCACTAAGTCTGAGCTTAAATCTTATGAAACATCATTGCCACCATTATCAACTCGTCAACAATGTCTCAGTTGAATAAACCGAATAATCAATCGCATTTCTTGATGTCTGGAATGTAAGAGCATATAATAAAAGTGATAATTATGAACATTCCAAATCATGGATTAAATCTAAATAGGATATCAAACGTGAAAATAGCCATTGATGAGAAGGAAGACCATAACAAACCTGCAATCAAATATTCAGAAAGCATTTCGTACAAAAACCTTTCTTTCAGAAAAAAATATTCATTGTTTGAAAACCAACTTCAAGTGCAAATTTTACATTACTACAAAAAAGATTTTTCAAAAGGTTGAAAACGGCTAGTTTGCCTATCTTTAAAACCAGTACACGCCTATTTAAACTTTGTAATGTCTTCGAAACAGATTATGAGGAAGAAGGAACCAAAGATCATCCACCCTTACCTGTTGAAGTGATAGCGCGCGACAAATTTTTTTTTTTAGCTGTTGAGATTGCTTATATTAAGGAGTGCATTCAATGCAAGATCTCTCGAACTCAAATCTGTCTGCATGACCGTCTATAGTGGCATCCCCATTTCTGCAAACGTTTCTGCGTGAAGAGCACGAGTGGATGTCGTACACGAGAACTAGCACAGTTTCGTGAAATCTTTAAAACTGATCGATACCATCATTCAAAAATACCGAGCAGTCTTCTCCAACAGCCATCAACAAACAAAGTCTCTACATTTCATCAGCTACGAATATAGGAAGGGGAAAGGGGATTTGCAGAGTGCTTCGAATCTGGGAGATTTGATAACGACACTTGAACAACAAGCTTGTCACAAGCTGGTGACTGGAAATGAACACCTCGTTCACTGGAAAGTTTGGCTTGAACGGCGATTCCATGCGACAGGGGTCTCCAAACTACGGCGGGCGGGCCAGATACGGCTTGCAAAGCCATTTCATCCGGCCCGAGAAGCCATTTTGTCAATGATGAAACAATAATATACACTACTCACGCAAAATGTTGTGATTTTGTAGAATATAACATATCCCGCAACACTCACATTGCGTAAGACGTCGGGCCCTCAACATGTTCTGTATTACCTTATGTGGCCCTCGGACAATAAAGTTTGGAGACCCCTGCCACACGGTATTGCCTGAATATTGCAGGCATCTCTTCAACCAAATGTCGGGGCCCTTGCATTGTGGGCAATGAGTGGCAACTCTGCTACTTTGTCGATGAACCAAGAATGTTTAAGCCAGTGGATCTCAAACGGGAGGCACTTGGCTCACTAAGGAAGGAATTTTTAATTTGTGGGCGGAAATATGTTCCAAGGAGCAATTGGGGAGGAAAAGCTGTGAATGAAAAAACCTTAAGTTTTTATTATTAGTTTATTCAACACATATAAAAACTGCACAACGAGGTTGGTTGAAATGGGAATGTCTACAGTACGCAAGCACAAGCTGCTTCATCATCATCGATTCAGGCAGTTCTTTCATTCTACTGCTTGGCCGCACTATAGATCTCAGGGCAGGTATTGAGCAGCCAATCGATTGTCTCATTATCCAGAGCCGTCAGGCCGTGCAATACATAGGGAGGATTGGACATTGGAAGGCTGGATTGGACATTGGAAGACAACATGGTCAATGATTTTTTCTTCGCCACACTCACAAGCCGCAGAAGCGGCCATACCACATTTGTGCTAAGAACAGCGGAAACATGTTACACCGATGCGGAGGCGGTTGAGCTGGACCCAACCCTGTCCGTTGCAGGGCTATTCCAGGGGGGTGGGTAGGGGATGAAAGTACGGTATTTCGTAGTGCTCTCCAACCTTTCCTCATTCCATCGGTGATCCGCCCAGGGCGCCACACGTCTGTTTTTCTCGTCAGATGAACTGA
>Ga0210059_1016700_pt1 | contig 10562 bp, 6 predicted proteins | sample Ectturendosymbi2_FD_188042 | JGI IMG/M metagenome (GOLD analysis project Ga0210059, IMG submission 188042) | Ecteinascidia turbinata endosymbiont from Florida, USA - Sample 2 (SPAdes) (version 2) | ecosystem: Host-associated > Tunicates > Ascidians > Unclassified | place: Key West, Florida... | reverse complement strand
ATTCGTTTTTCTGTTTTCTTTTCATTATGCCTATTTGATCTGCAACTGTTGTTTCTCAATCACTTGACAAAAAGTGATAAACGGGGTTGGTTGACCAGATGACCGCCACGGTCTTTCGCCAATCCTGTATGACACAGCGCCCCTCTTTGTTTACACTGATCAGCTATTGTGCCATTGTATTCTCATTTGCTCTAATGTTCACTAATGGTGGGTTTACTGCATGCGATGGCTTTTATGGTGCTTCTGCTTATTGGCTGAGTCATATGAAACAATAAACCATTACCATTACCATTACCAATTGTGTGCAAACCTGGGTCGCTGAAATGTCAAAAACCACGGATTTGTTCGTAGGCAGCCATCTGCTTACCGCGCAAAACCTGGGAGCAAATGTTACGTCATAGACCGGTTTATTGGGATGATTGCAGAGTGGTCTGAATATTGCGCACGACTTGATGCAGTCGGAAGGCTGCGCGTCGTAAGGAACAGTACATAGAATTTGTGTTAATTAATCATAGACAAAGTAGCAACTTGGGCTTCTGAACACTCTGTGCAGAAAACTAGAGTAGTGGCTTTTATGAGCAAATATTGCCGATATACTGTATATCAGCAGAATTTTGCTGATATAATACTTTGGCAACATTGCAAAATTCATTAGTCAATTTCTAGTGTCAAGAGGAAGTGTAGTTTTATGCTGAAAAGTGATATCAAAAGCTGCCTTTCCATGACACACCCCTTTTTTCCAGACTAGATGCGCCACTGATCATAGGCTATGTGATGGTCAAGATCAGGGGTCGGGAACTTTTTTGGCTAAGGGAGCCATGAAACCTACATATTTTTAATTGTATTTCCATCAGAGCCATAGAATATTTTTTAACACTTAATGCGACTAACTTACTACCTAACGTGTGCATTTTTGAGCAAAATCAACAATTTTAAACAATAGCAAATAAATGTCTGAATTTTCTCTTTGATAACGTGCTGATTACTGTTAATGCAATTTCTGGTGTTGCTGATGGCTTTGAAGTCTGGTAGATGGAAAATTTCAGAAAAAGTTTCATTCCTAACAATCGTTAAGAAAATATCAAACAAGCTAGATGGTGTCATCAAAAGAGCCACATCTGGCTCGCGAGTTGAGTTGATTTTATTTGGCGATAATTGATATTCAGCTAGAAAAAAACAAATTAGTGCAAGGAGGCCTGGGATTGAAGGAACCGGAAGGTTGTCGAGTCGATGCCCCTCAACAGTTAAATTAGTTTTGTTACTGCCCAGTTTCAACTCGTGGTGTTGCATATATGTGGGAAGGAGCTGCTAGATGATCAATGCAGTTGTGCAGGGGGTGCTGGGTCACAACTGGTCTCTCTCGGTGGATGGGTTGCTCAGATCTGCGAGCCATAGGTTCCTGACCCCTGGTCAAGATAGTTAATTGCTGAGTGAAGTAACTCCCTGCAAAATGACAACAAAACTTATAGAAAGCACAAACATTCGGAAGGCAATAGCTATGCATTGAAGTAAAAGAAAGTGTGGGGGTGGTAATACTGGTCAGTACGCACGGGACAACCAAAATTAGATCAAATTTGCAAACAGGCCAATATGCTGGCAGCGTTCCCTTTGACCACAGCCAGGGACAAGGCACTGGTGGAAGCACTGTCACTCCCAGGTGTCACCAGCCATATCAACATGTTTCTTTGCAAGGTTGAAGAAAAAGGAGCAGTGGACTTATCATACACACCAGTGGTTTCAATTGCGACTGGTTTAAAGTTGTAATTTTTAGGGTCTTACTTTCGGTATTTTACTGCCTCTGTTGGTGCAGTGCCTGCCTGTCTGGCACTGTCTTTTTAGTGACACGGAGCAAAGTGTGCACAACTGTTGTATCCCATACCAGGCACCCAAAGTCAAGCCATGAGGCCTCCTCCCATCTCTTGTCAGGTCAAGGGCCTCCCTAGATCTCCAGATTTATGTGGGGAATGATCTTCTGAGAATATAATTGTTAGCTGAATGGAATGTCTTGGGAAGCAGCCTGCGTTTTTAGTGCAGGAGAGCCCATGCAGCCCCAGTTTGTTAACAATTTTACCATTGTGCGTTAAGTTAAACAGTTTGAACTTTTCAAATGCTGTTTTTTTTCACTGGGACATTTCGATCATTTTTGCTGAAACATTTCAGTCATTTGTCACACAGTTGTATAAAAACTCACCATAATAGCATTCATTAGAAATGACTTATTTTTTGCTTATTTCAAAAAGATGGCCAAAAAAACAGTTTGAACGTAATATACATACCAAAACAAACATTCCATTTTCAAGACTGTTGTAGTAACATGAAGCAGATCCTAAATTTATTCACTTCACTAAAAAAAGTGATCAACAATTAACAGTTTGAGGACTTTGCAAATGGGAGACAGTCAAAGTTGTTCATTCAAAACCCTTTTTTCAGTGACAGACATCATAGAATTGTTAGGCAAAGCAAAATTTCTATGCAAATGTTTAGTTACTGCAAAAACTGAAATGGAACTAATTGTCTTCCAAGAAAATGTAGCCTTGAAAAAAGTACTCTGGGACTGTACGCCAAAAGTTTTTGTCACAGAAAGTGCCTGCTAATTTTCCTATACTTTATAGTTTAGCTGTGTAAATTATATACATTAGTCCCCGCTTATTAAGCCCACGGTTAATAAGCCCACCCACTTATTAAGAAGCCCAATTTTCGAACACATTTGCTTAAATTTGGATGAAAAAGCATGGCAACTCACACTTCTTTGTCTTGCTTTCCATGGTTTCATACTTTGTTACACTGGTGACTTAGTTCTTAATTCAACTGTTTCATCACACATTGTTTATTTTTGCCATAATCAATAGGCAAGATAACTGGTGCTCTGTAGAATTTATTTTCAAAATGGTGAACAGACGTGCAGACAAAATGAATATTGTTTTGCAAACAATAAACAAAGAAAATTGTTACCTGTAACTGTTGTACACCATGTTAACAGATTTAACAACTTTTAGTGATAGTACAGTCAGCCATACTCATTTGTGCGCATGAGAGCTTGGCGAAAATTTGTTCCCTGTTTAATAAGCCCGAATCGTCTGGTCCTGATGTGGGCTTAACACTTTTGCAGCCAGGTTAATTCAACTTGTTCGCGCAAAAACAGCTGGATCACACGTGGCTTTGCGCGGGAATTTTTTCGGTCTGTTAAGCACTGCAGACCCGGTTGAAAGCTCAAAAAGACTTGGCAAGTCTTTTGGTTTGCACTCGAAAAAATTTTTTGCTTGGGAGGTGCGTTTTTTTTGTGAGTGACGTCATAAATGGAGGACTTTTAGGCCACCTTGGCCAACTTCACCTGGCCCTGGGCTCAAACCGCTAGATGGTAGTATTTCGCTGAAGATTTTATTGGAAACTAGGCTACAATCCGAGTCTTTTGATACTTTGGATGACCTGCTGGGGTTTCAGGTTCAAAAGTTATGATCTAAAGTAACAAAATATTTGACTAATTAATTAATTAGGTAATTACTTAATTTGTTTATTTTAGATGGTAACTTCTGAATCAGACACGCTAGAATGTTGATCAAAGGCTCAAAAGAATCGGACTCGAGCCTAGATTCCAATGAAAACTTCAGCGAAAATACTTTGGCCTAGCGGTTGGGCCCTAGGCCATGTAACATGAGCCAAAATGACCCCAAAACTACTTCACTTATGACATAACTCACAAAAAATCTGCAACCCCCAACCAAAAAAATGTTTTTCGAGTGCAGGCTAGATGACTGTCTGATCCGTTTGAGCCCTTGAACAGCTCTCTAGCGCAATCGGCAGAAGAGCTATGGCGTTGGTGAGGCAGCCGACAACTGCTGGTTTTAGGCCAACTTCAAAGTGCAAATATATCGTACCCTGGCTCTCAAAGTGTTAATAAGCAGGTGCTGCTGCATATGTTTGTGTGCAGTTCCTGCTTTGTGTCTAAATAACAAGTTTCACTCTTGTATAACCAGTATACATGTCCACCACTGTCTTCAGCTATCTGTCGCTATACCAAAACCATGATTTCAGAAATTGATACAAACTAATTTTTTCGAATAAGCACAATAAAATAATTTGAATAAGGTTATAAGACTAACCAGTGGTGCAACTATAAATAATCGAAGGCTGTTGGCAACAAACTCTGGGGTGGTAGTTTTGAATAAGAAACATGTAAAGTTAACGCAACATTGGTCCAAGCTTGCTGAGATCGAAGCACTTGGGCCAAGGTTGTGTATACTTAGCGAGTTTCTCCCTCTACCATTTGACCTTATTCTTTTCACACAAATGTAATATTTTTGGTACCATCACCAAGCCTTTGTGCTTCTGTTGAAAATTTATCAATCTCATTGTTCCGTTATGGGAGTCCAGTGTTCCACGAATATTTCCACATGTTGTATGACAATCAGAGTGACAACAAAAAATAGTCTTTCCAAAGTTGACCCGCTATTGTGACAGGCATACAGCAAGCAATTTTCCTAGGACGGTGGGCATAGGTGCACGGGATGGCATTTTCCTAAGGGGGGCGGAAAAAATTTTCTATCACAATAAATTATTTGCACTTAAACTAGCTGTTTTAGTTTAATCCGAATGGGGCCTGAAACCTCAACGGCTTCGTCTACAATGTCAATTTGCCTAGAGCATTACATTTTGTTCGGTCCCGATGGCATCGTTTGCATGCATTTCAATTCGCTTATAACAGGGGTGGCAAACTATTTGCTATCGCGGGCCACTTTGTCAGTTACCATTGAGTAAGCGGGCCGCACAACTTTTTAGTCATACTATGAAACCTGTTAAAAACGAAAAAAATTGTTCATCAACAGAAACAAACAAAAAACGAAAGTAATAACTGCTGGTCTCGCCTGAATGCTTCGCGGGCTGCTTGAAATTCTTATGTGGGCCGCGGGCCACATGTTCGTCACCCCTGGCTTATAACGTCAATTTGACAATAATGTTCTTTATGCAATCCCTTAGAGGTGCCGTTGTAAGCAAATTCTGTAGTTACCTTGCTTGTTAACTCAAGAGTTTGCCCTAAAATTCTTCACTGTTTTGAATATATTTTTTACCATTCAGGATTTTTGAGCAACTTAGTGCTTGCTTTGAAGAACAGAGTTTGCCCTGAAATTTTTCACTGTATTGAATATGCTTTTTATTTTCAGGATTTTTGAGCAACTTGCCCTGAAAAACAGAGTGTGCCCTGAATTCACTGCATTGAATATATATTTTTTTTTCATTCAGGATTTTTGAGCAACTTGTGCTTGCCCTGAAAATTTTCACTGTATTGAAATATTTTTATCATTCAGGATTTTTGAGCAACTTATGCTTGCCCTGTAAAAAGAGTTTACACTGAAAATTTTCAAGCATGGGGGTCTGGCGCACTCCCGCCTCGTACGCCTATGACGGTGGAGAAACAACAACTGAGTCTGAACATGAACATTTAAATATTTAATGTCCCTTGTTTTTAATACATCATCCATAAAATGTGCATTTGTCTGGTATTTTTTTCTTTACAATGCTGTAAAGGTTTAGGCCGGCAAATAAAAAGTCTGCTTTCTTTCAATTGAAAAATTTTAAAAACTTGTTTTTAGTGAAGTTCAAAGCCTCTACTTTGGATCAAATAGAATATCTGCTTGTAACCAAGTACACAATATGCAGTGGGTTTTTTGAAGCCATAATTCCTGCAGTTGAGCAACATGTCATAATGGTTGCATCACAATTGCGCTTTTTAAATTTTCACACTTCTGATGTATCGCAACACAAGTTCAATCGAAGTCGAGTAGCGACTTTGCTCCAAGACACTGACTTCCAAGGTAGGGAAAAACTTTTGTGCATTTAAGATGTGGATCCTGTTGTCGTCTAATTCTTGAGCAACTCACTGACATATGCAGTTGATGAATGCCAATATATATTAGAGCAGCATTTCTTTAACATGATTGGTGAGTCACGTGCCTGTAGCATAACCTAATAAAAGTTACGGACTCCCAAGTTGAAACGTAGCAATAAATATTCAAATATAGGTGTTAATCATTGTGGTATTAATCAAAATGTCTGCAAAACCTATTAATTCTTTAAAAATCACAGACCCGTCAGGGTTTCACCAACCCCAGGTTAAAACCCCAGAACTAGAGTTTATTAACGCATTTAAAAATGTATGGAGTTTTGAATATCCGTAAAATGTTTTGGCTGCTGGTACGTTCAACCTATTTCTTCAAATATATGTAGCTACATTGAAGTTATTTATTTGCTAAATGAACTGACTTCACTGAGACATAGGCCTACTAAGGATAACTTAGCACTACATGTTATTAAATTTGTATAAATTGTTGGCTTCTAGAAAATACAATAACTTGCCTGTGAATTTTTAAGTCTTAATGGGAAAAGCTTAAACTAAAAATAATCAAACAGTTTCAATTCAATCACATGTGCTTTATCGAGAAGACAGGTTGTAAGTTATCTGCAAATAATAGCAGTGTCAATGCCCTCAGCACTTACAAAATAAATACCATCTGCTACTTATGTTTGATTTTGCTGTTGACTCTTCTAGTTGCAGCAGAATGATTTAAAATTATTTACTGTAGGGTAGGGTGGCAATTAACATCAGATGAAAGTTGAAACACTTCAAAAATATGCACAGATCAGACCCTGATTAGGCTACTTGACAATTTTGGCCAATATTTGATGCAACATCATTTTACAACATTTGAAGAAAAATGCTTTCATTTAAGCAACATTGCGCAAGATTTACCGCTGCTCACAGATATGCATGCTCCCACTCCAGCCCACATACTTAATGTGTTGCAGTTACTTGTTCAAGACTTATGAGAACTTTTGCAAATTCTTTGATGGTATTATTCACTCTGCATAGCTTTGCAACCGCACACTATGCGCAGAGCAAATACAGATTACTCTAATTGCATATCGGTTAAAAGCTGTAACCGTGTTTTCACATTTTAAACCATTCATTAGTGAAAAACATAATACGGTTAATTGCATAAACCAGACATTCCAATAGAAAAATTTTATTTGTAGACTTAAAACACTTCCTCCACGCCACTTACTGTGAGTGAAAGACACAGTTCTGAGATTAGGCAGCTGACTGTCGCCATTGGGATGGCCAGAAAGCAAAGTTACTATTATTCTTTTGTCGAGAAGTCGACATTGTATAGTGGCCTGTAGCTGCCAAGCTGCATTTAAAACCTTTTGTCTCACATTCATCAAAAGCGTGGCACAAGTGCAGTTGAATCATCATGAATATACATCGTCAAATCAAAGAAAAACATGGTGAGAGTAGAAAATAAGTATCATGCAGGTGTGCGGCCACGTTGCAGAAAGCTTGTCGAATTATAGATAGCCATAGTGATATCCCACGCTGTGTGGAGCTGTGTAAAGTGTATGCATTCATGTTAACACTTTGGCACCTGGCTGGATTCGGGGATTTTCGAAAATAAAAAAACGGGATTTCCGATCGCAACAGTAGTGTTAGGTGAAATAAATTTCCTAGTGAAAAGTTGCGGGTGATCCAAACCCTTCACTTGTGTGGAAACTAGTTACTTGAATCTTGGTTTGTTGGTTTGCCTTGCAGCCATTTGATCATTGTGAATAAGAAAGTAAAAGAGTATGGCAGCAGCAGCTCAGTGAGCTGATGTCAAAATTGATCAAAACCACCTTAAAAAGTTTTTTTGTTCAAACATATGAGCAACCCTTAACATCTTGTTCTGATACATTACTATAAAATATAACAAAGTTTTATTGTGATTTGTTTTGAATGGAAACAGGTAGCATAGCATGAATTGTTAAAATGTCATGGAAAATTACTGCTTCAACTTCGCACCACCCAAGAGTTAAATTGATTTTTAGGTTTCTGTGGTATACAGGTGAGCTAGACTTGTTGCACACATGAATAAAAATGGCTGAACTTTCTGACAGTGAATTACGAATTGAATTGACAAAGCTGGGAGAAAAAGTCGGGCCTATCACTTCAACCACCAGATCAATATATCATAAAAAGTTGAAAAGGATAATTGACAGGGTAAGTGTTATCAAATGATTTCTTGGCTTTATCTCCAATTTTTACACAATGAAGTGAATTCACAGTATGCTGAAGTTGAAGTCAGCTGACACTTACATGTTTGTTACTAGCTTTTTCACTGAAATTGTGAGCTGTATTGTGTTGTATATGCATATGTCTTAACATGGTTGTTACCAGTGTATGAGATACTCATACTTTAAAATCAAGCATTGAAGCACTATTTTCGCAACTCCGTAACTCGCCAGTCACTTCTGCTAGAGAGCTGTTGATAAGTTAAAACCTTCAAAAGACTCAGTAAGTCTTCTAGTTTGCAATGAAAAGAATTCATAAGTTTTTTTTTTGTGGGTGACGTCATAAGTGGGATAGGTTTTAGGCCATTGTGGCCCAGGTTACCTGGCCCTGGGCCCCACCGCAAAAAGGAAGTATTTTGCTCCAGTTTAGTTTTCAGTGGAAACTAGGCTGAAACCAGAGTCTTTTGAGCCTTTGATTGGCCTTCTAAGGCTTCTGGTTCAAATTTTGTAAAATAACCAAAATTTGGGTAAAAATCTTCTTGGCTAATTTTTACCCAAATTTAGTTTTTTTTACCATAACTTTTGTACCGGAAACTCTAGAAAGCCAATCAAAGTCTCAAAAGATTTTACCCTAGTTTCTACTGAATACTTGAGCAAAATTATTTCGCTCTTGCGGTTGGGGTCCACGGCCAAGTAACCTCTGTCAAAATGGCCTAAAACCTATCCCGCATGTGACATCACCCAAAAAACACCTGAAATCCAAAGCTTGAAAATTTGTTGTCATTGCAAACTAGAAGACTCGCTGAGTCTTAAGGGTTTGAACAGCTCTCTAGCATAGTTGACTGGTGAGTTATGGAGTTGCAAACTGGTGCGAAAATACAGGATTTAGAGGTAAATCCACCCAGCAGTGAAGGTGTTAAGATTACTGTAATATATTTAATGAATTTACAGAATGTGACTTTGTGCTTATGCTTGTTTTTTGGCCAGATTGCAAGACTGTTTCCTAAGGCTGACATGCATTGATGAAATTAAATTTTTCCAAGTGCAGAACATGTGAAAATTTGAGTGAGCATTGCAATGTAACAAATATCTTCGTGGTGGAAGGGCAGAAATTACAACTGTTGCTAAAATTATGTTAGCAATGTGTTAGGCAATGCTAACTATAAAGTAGGGTTGCACAACACAAAGCACGCAATGCCCAATTTGCCAAGCCATGTCTTTGAAAATGTCATGCAAGCAGTTGGGCTTAGGTCAGGGTCTCAAACTCAAATTGCTCCAAGGTCAAGGTTTCAAACTCAAAGATCATGACTTTTGAACCTGAAACGCTAGAAAATCGATCAAAGGCTCAAAAGAATCGGACTCGAGCCTAGTTTCCATTGAAAACTTTAGCGAAATACTTTGACCTAGTGGTTGGGCCCTAGGCCATGCAACATGAGCCAAAATGGCCCCAAAACTACTTCACTTATGATGTCACTCACAAAAAATCCGCAACCCCCAACCAAAAAATCTTCTTCGAGTGCAGACTACAAGACTGGCAGATTCGTTTAAGCCCTTGAACAGCTCTCTAGCGCAATCGGCAGAAGAGCTATGGCGTTGGTAAGGCAACCAACAACTGCTGGTTTTAGGCCGATTTCCGAGTATAAATATATTGTACCCCATCTCCCAAAGTGTTAAACAAAGGTGAATAAACATAATAACTGTTGATTATATGAAAATTCCCAAAACGCATTGCGGGCCGCATAAAATACCCTCACAAGCTACAGGGCGTTTGATGCCCCTGGTGCAGGCAGTAAAAGTGATATATAATTCATATTTGTGTTGTACATAAACCAACAGGTTTATACACAGGTGGCTAATTACTGTCAGAAACTGTAACTAAGTAAAATGCCAGTAAATTATTTGGTCGTGGTATATATCGTATGGGACTAGATTAATTAAAAAAAAATAAAACATAGGTTCCCAACCTTTTATAAAAATAAAGTGACATATGCACCCCCTGTTTCAAAAACAGTGCAGAAAAATAAACAGCACAACAGGGCAGTATCTTCATTTTTTAAATTAACACTTTGAGAGCCGGCCTACGATATATTCGTACTTCGATTTCGGCCTAAAAAACAGCAGTTTTCGGTTGCCTTACCAACGCCCTAGCTCCACCGCCGATTGCGCTAAAGAGCTGTTCAACGGCTCAAACGGATCGCCCAGTCTAGTAGATTGCACTCGAAAAAAAATTTTTGGTTGGGGGGTGCGGATTGTTTGTGACTGACGTCATAAGTGAAGTAGTTTTAGGGTCATTTTGGCTCATGTTGCCTGGCCTAGGGCCCAACCGCTAGGCCAAAGTGTTTCGCTGAAGTTTTCATTGGAAACTAGACTGAGTCCAAGTCTTTTGAGCCTTTGATCGACTTTCTAGCGTTTCTGGTTCAAAACTTATGATCTAAAATAAACAAATTAATTATCTTATTGGCTAATTAGTCAAATATTTTTACTACTTACATCACAACTTTTGAACCCGAAACCCCAGCAGG
>Ga0210059_1016699_pt1 | contig 10562 bp, 5 predicted proteins | sample Ectturendosymbi2_FD_188042 | JGI IMG/M metagenome (GOLD analysis project Ga0210059, IMG submission 188042) | Ecteinascidia turbinata endosymbiont from Florida, USA - Sample 2 (SPAdes) (version 2) | ecosystem: Host-associated > Tunicates > Ascidians > Unclassified | place: Key West, Florida... | reverse complement strand
CGAAAGATGCAGAAAATCTAACAACGTATGGTTACGTGCTTTGATGCAGTCAGATTGTTTGTACTCGTCACTATTCTTTGAACACTATAATCGCATTTTACTCTGTGATTGAGTGATCGAACTTTGTCCGTTTGATCGATGGCTTGTCAAGCCACAACGCTTTCGCATTTTACGTAGACTAGACCAATTTAGAAATTAACGCCCTACTCCGTAGTAGTGCTGTAACAAGTGTTACGTGTTAGCTAACAATAGTGTTAAGAATGTGTCTGTAACCCTATGGTTCTGTCTTCAACGCAGTTGCAAAAAAGTGTCTGTAACCCTGTGATTCCGCCGGCTTCAATGCCTTGTACTAAGTTCTGTTTTCATCAACCTGCGTTCTGCAGAGTGTGTGTGTTCATACTATGGACTTCGTGTCTGCTCACAAACAAATAAATTAAAATAATGTTTCAAAACATGAGTGAAAATTAGAATCTTTATTTGAATTCCTTGAACTTGTCTTCTTATTGCCCGCTTTAGTGTCTGTTGATCTGCAAGCTCACCACTCAGTTTGTCCCACTGTTAATCGCGATTTACCATATACATTCACACTATTTACTACTTTACTTCACATAGTAACGTTTCGTGCATTTTTCTGTGCAAGTTTTACGCTATTTTTTTGGGTCGTTGTACATTGTCTCCTCCCGGCGTCTTCCACGTTCACTGTCTCATAGTGTCACACATTTCCTACAGCTTGATGGTCACTACAACACTATGGAAATTATATTATATACCTAATCATTATAGCTCAGTTCTTTGTAGATCGCAACACTACTTTCTACAGACCCGGTTTGGTCATTCTGACTAGAAAGTAAAATGTTGTGACAGATTACGTTTTTTTTTTACTTCTACAACAGTGACTCTCAACCTTTTCGCTCAAGGGATCCAAATCCGGACATCTACAACTTTGTTGGAGAGCTGCACTAAAAATTTTGACACAAGTCAATTGACACGCTTTCTATTATTGCAGTAACGAAGTCTGTTACACAAAATATTACAGGTGTTACTGAAAGACTGCGAAGAGCCGAGCAAAGGATGCTTGGGAGATGCATGCAGCTCTTAGAACAGTGCTTGAGAATCACTGTTCTACAATCTACAAGTGACACCAACCCAGGCAGCTGCAATGCCACAACCTTAGCGATGATTAAACCAAAGAAACATCAAAAGCTTGCAGATCCATCGTTGCAGTCTGGTGTCGTAACTACCTCTCAAATGGCCATAGCTCCAGCTCTGATCCTGAATTTTAAACTGAGCTCCGGCGCTCCGCAGCCCTGGCCACAACAGACTTCGACTCCCACCTATACCTTTACTTGCAGCAAAATTGTCCAATGGGTATTTCCGCAGGGAAGCACTGCCACTAAGTGTCACACGTACACCCAAGTTGCCGCAGAAAATATTCCTCCACCCAGTCCACATATCGGTAACAATCATGTTGATGTTTTATTTGCATAGTTTTGTAACAGTAACAGCCACGTATCGGTAACTGTAACCTACGGGTTTGCTAACACTGTCTATACATATAACACTAAGATCAAGCGGTATTAGTTACAGCCGCGAGTGGGCGTGAAAAGCAGTTCAAAACAGCCTGCACTGCCTATCGCACAACGCAAAATATATGAGCTAACAAAGATAATCGTATGATTGATGGATATTAGTATCAACGTTTAAAGTAATTGTCAGCAAAATGGAAACAGGGGCGGATATTAAAATTAGAGGACCGAGGCAATCTCCCCGAAATGGGGACCCAAAACCACAAATTAAAGTTGTTGAGGGTACCCTTTGGCACAATCATGGGTGCAATTAGGTGGGGGACAGGGGGGACGCGTCCTCCCATTTTTTCAGACAGTGGAGATATAATTTGCCATGTTCCCCCACATTTTCTGTTTATGTTTTGTAATATATTGGTTTCACACCAACCTGTCCCCCCCACATTTTACAACTAAATTGCGCCCATGGGCACAATTACACATAAATTTGCTTTATTTTGAAAAACATGACTTCAGGGATAAAACAAACCTTCAGGGCTTATTAAATGGGGCTCTACTAAGTGCGAAACTCTCAAATGGAGTGGCTGGCCCACGGCATTTCTGAAAAAGGAGGGACGCAAGGCGACCGTCTACCCTAACATCCACCACTGAAAACAAAGACATTATTTCGTCACACTTTACCGTTTGTAAAAGCAAATAAATGTCCACCACCCAGTTCATGGAAAGAAGTTTGGTTCTGGCTTTAAGTAACATATGCGACGCATAATTCCAATTTACAATACTTACGTGCTGAAGGTCTGAACAACCTTTTCCGCGAAATTTGGATTATGTGAATCGCGAAAAATGTTTCAGATATTTTTACAAGGACTGTGATATTTTTTATTATACATTCTGATCAGTTTTAACTAACAAAAAACATGCTTTTACTTATCTAAGTTGCGTAACTTTATTATGCAAACCCAGTGCCAGCATGTGTACGCGCATCGGGAAAATTGTTATATTGATGCATTGCATAGGGAGGAAAACAAGCATTTCGTTGTAACTTTAGTTGCCAGCAAAAACTACTTAACTTCAAATGCGCAAAACGAACCCAAAACTGTGGAGTTTATTCAGAGTAGTTTTCGACAAAAGGGAAGTATTTATGACCTTTGTCATTAACAGATGGGCAAAGCCGCTGGCCTCGATCCAAACCAAATATTGCACTCATATTTTCAGGTGACAAGTCAAAATCAAAAACTCGCATATTTTCTTCCAACCTAGATGGCGTGACACTCTTCGGTATGACAGTTACTCCACGTTGCAAGTTAAACCGTAGAGCTACTTGGGCAGCTGTCTTTCCGTGCGTTTCAGCGATCTGCGCTAGGACAGGGTCGCTCAGCACCATCGGACCAGCGGCTTGAGCTGTGGGTCGATCGAAAGACCCTATAGGGCAATATGCAGTAATTACAATGTTGTGACCCTGACAAAACTTTATTAACTTATCCTGGTTGAAGTACGGATGGCTTTCCACTTGATTGACTGCTGGAACGTCAGTCGATTCTTTCAGCAAGCGGGACATTTGAAAAGCGTTGAAGTTCGATACTCCTAAAGTTTTTGCACGACCGCTTTTCGCAAAATTTTGCATTGCTTTCCATGTATCGACATAGTCAATGTCTTCGTCCCATTCAGCGCCATTGATGGTGGGTTTACATAGTCCCTCATATTTGTTAGCTTCTGGCCAATGGAACAAGTACAGATCGAAGTAGTCAACCTTGAGTCTCCTCAGAGATTCAGCAAAGCATTCTTCCATATGCTCTGGTCGGTTAAAGCTGCGCCACAGCTTGCTGGTAATAAACAGTTCTTCTCGTTGCACTGTGCCGTCACTAATTTTTGCCTGAATTGCGTCACCAATAATAGATTCATTTCCGTATACATATGCACAGTCAATGTGACGATAGCCATAATCAATGGCAGTGCAGACTGCTTTAAACAAATTGTCGTCTTTTGCTTTTGAAGTTCCAAGACCTAGGACAGGCATATTTACTCCATTATTCAACTTAACAGTAGGAATTTTTACGAAGTTCTTCATTGCTGAACTGGTCATGCAAAATGCTTCAGCAGATGAACAACTACATCCAACACTGAAATGAACAACCATTTCTATTTGAATAAGAGCTGATGATGCCTACTTTGTAGGCGAAATATACACTCTGTAAGATCTTAGTGTCTGATTCTGTGCTGAGAAAGGATTTCTTTCAATAGACAGTGAAATGAACAACTGTTTTACTTGATCTGCGTGTTACAGGCAAAATTTTAATTTAAGCCTGGTATATTTATAATATTTATATATTCAACAGTATACATGCTGAAAGGTTTATCAAGTTTCTAACAACACGGACTATTTCAGTAAATTCAAATGAAGTGTTGAGATGTCAGAGTCAAAAATAGTCCTCTTGGTTGTCAGTGTACACGTTCTGAGCTTTTTTTACATGAAAAAAAGCTTTTACATGAAAATTGATCACTTCAACTTCATTTAAATTGATCATTTGTTTTTGTTTCATAAAAGCTAAATTTTGCTACAAATGCTAAAGTTATTTTGTTGAATGCTTTGAAGCAATGCACGCTTCACTGAAAAATAAATCCATAGGCTTAATTTCACACACACTTCTAATTTTTCTGGATGCAGAAACTCAACTTTCACTACAATTAGGAGCCCGGTTGGTTTGATGAAATTGGTTTATTTATCTGATAACTTGACAAACCTTTGCATTTATCGGAAGCAAAGCAAATTTGGTTAAGTGTTGTTATAGGCCATGTAAAGTAATTTGAAACCAGTCTGTTTACTTCCATACAAAATCATGTGTAAAGCAGTTTTTCAAAATTATCGTTTAGGGGCAAAAGGAGTGATGTATATTCATGGTATAGAGCTAGTGTTAAAGTCTTTTCATACCCTACCTATTGAATTGGATCATACGGACTACTGGTGAACGTACTAAGTTAGTGATGGGCATATTGTGGTAATTGGGCAAAAAATGGCTTTTCTAAACATTAGTGATGGTACAATGCTCATGCTTTAAACATGTATTATCTGCATGATTTTAAACACACTGCAGAACTTTTCAACAACACAAATCAAATAAAAAATGTGCAAATTAACTCTATGCACTTTTACATATCACACTGAGGTAGGTTTAAATGCAACCGAGGTGTCGCTAAACTGATGGTGATGGTAAGGTGGTATTAGTTTCTCACTTATTTGTTAGGACTATCACTAATGTCATTTCCTCGGCTCTTAAATACTATCCTAGACTATCCCAATTATGCAAAATTTTTTGATATGTAGACCTTTATCCAAAAACATTCAGAATCATTCAAGTTTTTATGCAAGTTAGATAACAAAGTGGTGAATTTAGCATTGCTTTCTCGTTAACTTCTACATCATGATAGCTGTATATAATCTCATTCCCGCAATGATCCATGCTATCTCCACTAAGGGTTGCATGATTGAGTACTTTTACAAGTTCTTGGATGAATCAACGAATTTTTTTACAGAAAAGTACTAGATTTCATAAAAAAAACACTAGATTAACAAAAAGACACTAGATTACAAAAACAAACTTACACACAGTGAAAGTGCCCAGAAAATACGTTGTAATGCCAACCAAAGACATGATTTGTGCAACTCATTGTAAACCAGCGACAAAGAAAATGGGAGATAGCAACAACACTCGTGTTTGTCTGTACAGGTCACTGAAACTTTTAACAGATGACCAAGTGACTTCGCAGCAGTTTAACGCAAAACATATTTATAATATTGTCTTGTTTAAGATTTAATTAGGTAAATTTTTAGTAAATTACATATATCTAAAAGTCTCAATTACAGTTGCAATACACAAAATTGTGCATTTAATTACATTCTGCTCACTCAAAAAACACTACATAGCCATAAACACTAGATCTTGTAGAAAAACATTACAAGTGGCACCGCTGGGCAAAATGAGTGTTTCCAACCCAGGTTTTCCCTGAACCTGAAACCAGTTTTTTGTCAACTATCAAACCTGGATATTTTTTAAGGCAGTGGCTATAGACATGTCTGTGGATCTTGAAACTTGAAAACTTATTCATATGCCACCTGTGACGTTTAAACAGTAATGCATGACGAGAGTGCAGTAGGCTTGGTAGAAATGAAATAAACGTAAAAGATAAACCCTAAACCTAACCCTAAGTGTAGCCCTAACCCTAACCTAACATAACCCTAAGCTAACGCTAACCTAACTCTAACCCGTAAGGGTAACATGTAAGCCTGAAAAAAAGTAAACAAAAAAACAGTTAAGTCAGCAAGGTGAGAATCAAACCTAAAACCATTGGCATAGCAGCCGTAATGCCTGACTGCCACACACCACATGACCCATGCTGTTTGAATGACAAACTGACCCTTTTATTTCAATTGCGTCAGGCCAGGCGTATCCGTAGTCACTTCCATTTTTAAAAAAACTGGAATTGCTGTTGCATTTTAATATTAGTAGTTCTGATAACACTGAAGTTGCAGATTGGCACATGTAATGGCCAAATTAGCACGTTTGAACTTTCAACTATTATCAAGAGGCACTAGGTGCAGGTTTTGCTCATTGACACCATACGTTCGTTGTCGATCCTTTTATATTTTCATTTAGTTGATCTATTCAAACAGATTGTGACCTTATTTCGCACATAATAAGTGTCTAGGTGAACTTAAGTTTTTTTTGCTAGCCTAATTAAATAGCTACCACGTGAGGTAGTTCTTCAAAAGCATGCCGTAGTTACTAGTTAGTTCATTTATAAGCTATTATGTGTTAGCTACCATAAAAGCTGTGATTCTTCGCAAAATCAATTTGTTCCTTTTCAGTTTGCAATAAGTTTCTACATAATTTTGGCTTTCCTCTAGAAGCAACAGTTTGAAGACGCCAGTAATAAGAAAATTAGAAGCTTAGAGCCATTCCTGATACAGCAAGGCTCAACCAACAGCAAAGTGCAAATTGTGATCCGTTGTACAAAAGAGCTGGTTCAAGCAATGAAAGTTTGATGAACCATTTGAAATCAAAGCACATAATCCATCCATGTAGACTTGAGAGTGAAGACCACAAAACCATTCTGTCACGGGCAGAGATCCGATCACAAATTGTGAAAAAGGAAATCAGTCTTTTTTAGGCTACAGAGGTCAAATAACCTTGAAATACTGTTCCATGCTTTAATTACAATCACGCCCAAATCAGAGGAACCAGACAGGGCTTTTTCAGCCACGTGGCTATTTGTCGCAAACTTCTGAAATGGACTGAAAGATGAAAGTGTGCTTTGATTGTCATGCCTCAGTATTGTAAACATGATTGAAAAAATGTGCTTAACTTAATTAATACTTTGCTAATGAATTGCGGGAAGTGGCTACGGAACCACCCATGGATCTTCTTGTTTCAAAACTTATTCGACCATCCTGCCTCGTATGACGTGGTTCGAATAAAACAGTCAGTTTGTCATTCAACCGGCGTCGATCTGGCAGCCTACCAGATAGGTTTCAAGTCTGCCATGTCAATTGAACGGTTCAGGGTTCGCCTCTCGACTTGGCGCCTTACGTTTTTGTAATAGTGACTGCTTGCAAGTTTCAATTGGTGGCACCAGTTTTTCTTAACTTTTTTCAAAACTTTACAAACTTTTGCTTTTGGGGTTAGCGCTAGGTTAGTGTTAGGTTAGCATTAGGTTAGGGTTATGTCAAGGTTAGGTTAAGTTAGATTAGGTTACCGTTAGATTAGCGTCAGCTTGTTGTTAGCTTAGCCTTAGGGTTACGTTAGCATTAGCTTAGGATTAGGTTAGTGTTAGGTTAGGGCTACAGTTAGGGTTAGGCTACCTTTTGTATTTACTATGTTTCTACAAAGCCTGCTGCATTCTCTTCGTACGTTACTGTCACGTTACAGGAGATGGTCGAATAAAAAAGATTTCAAATTTAAAGATCCATCGATGGTTCTATAGCCACTGCCTTTTATTTTTGGCAGTAGCAGGAGTCTTCATGGTTTTTATCCATACAATTCCTTAAGTTAAAGCATTGCTGAATTTTGCTTGTATCAATTAGGGTTAGGGTTTAGATTAGGGTTGGGTTCTAAACCCTGTCCCTAATTCCTATCCCTATCCCCTTCACCATATCCCTGTATACCCCACCCCCTATCCCTAACCCCTTAGAAATATAAAGTGTTACCAGGCAGGGTTGGCAGATTTATTTTTTCAAAAAAGGCCAAACCTTCAGTAAAAAAACGCCAAAAACAGCCAACAAAATTGCTGAAAAAAGTCAAACACTCAATAAAAAAAGGCCAAAAAACAGCCAAATCCTTCACTTGACAAAGCCAAATTTATTAAGATTTGCTTCCTCACAACTCAAATTCACGTAAAATACATCTTACGTACTCACAACACCTCCACAAAAAGCAATTAATTCCAAACTATTTTTAGAATTTGTTACTTACAACAGAAATATCCCAAAGATTTTTTCCTTTTCAAAAACCCCTAACAAAAGTGCCTGAAAAATCAACAGTTACTTTAGCATCATCACTCAAGTTTTGTACACTTCAGAAGCAGAGCTTGCAGTTAACTGTAACAAGTCAAAATGCATTCAAACACAGGTTCATTTTCATTTTACGCTGACGCTGAATACAATATATAGCACTGGTGTGGCCAGCCTGCGTCCCTCAAGCCACATGTGGCTCTTTGCTCAGTTTCATGCGGATCTTATATCAGAAGTCCCACTGACTAAATAGCATGCATAACAATAAATGCCTTGCCAAGTTCTGTTATTGTCATGTTGATGGTGTTTGATATTTACAATAAAACTAGCCAAGCAAAAGTATGTATGTGAGTGAGGAAGAGATGGGGTTATGTTCATGTGTGATCATGTATAATGTACATGACGTGGCTGTTTGCTGTAACACAGTAAGAAATGTAGCTCTTTGGTCTCTGACTGGTTGGCCACCCCTACAATAGCAAGACACATTAGGCCTACTTCCAGACCACTTATGTCCAACCTGTGGCCGCAGTGCAGCCCAGTCAAAGGTTTTGTGCAGCCCAGTCAAAGGTTTTGTGCAGCCCAGTTTAGGTTTACGCTGTAGTAAAAGTATCTTCCAGAACATACTGACAACCTGTCTTTGTTTTGATAATTTTGAATTCGACATTTTTGATGCAGGTAGTTCTCAGAGCCACTTTATCATGCCTGTTACCATTGCAATTAGATTCGAACACTTTCAGTGCATTAAGGTTAAGCTAAATTCAGCTTGCTAAGATCAAAGTAAGCCATTAAATGTGCGGCCCTCATTAATATGTCTTTCAATGTGCAGCCCTGGTCAAGATAGGGGTAGGCCTGTACTTTTTTGCTCAGTAAGCCATTTTGATTAAACACAGGTTCTAAACGAATGGCCACTTCATAAAAAGCACAGGGATTGTGGTCATAAGACATACTGCTAAATAGCGAGCAGTGCGAATCCAAAGGCAGCAAGAAAATATGCACAGCTAGCTCAGCTAGGTAGAAACTAGTTGTGTGTCGCTACAAAATCTCAGTTAAAAAAAGGAAGTGACTATTCATCCGCCTGACCTGATGCAATTCAAAAAAAGGGTCACTTTGTCATTCAAACCGTGTGGATCGTATAGTGTAATGGTTATGAGCTACGCCTTCTATGCTTTAGGTTTTCGGTTAGAATCTCACCTTGCCGACTTTAGTTTTGTTTTTTTTCTTTACTTTTTTTAGGCTTACATTTTACGTTTACGAGTTACTGTTAGGTTTGGGATACGATAGCGTTAGGTTAGCTTAGGGTTAGGTTACGGTTAGGTCAGCTTACCTTAGGTTTAGCTTCAGATTAAGGTTAGGTTAGGGCTACGGTTAGGCTTTATCTTTTACATTCGCTTTGTTTCTACCAAGCCTACTGCACTCTCGTCATGTGTTACTGTCATGTTACAGAAGGCGGTCGTTGAATAAGGCTTCAAATTTAAAGATCCGCAGGCGGTTCTATAGCCACTGCCTTAAAAACAGGCATGGCATGTTTCCAAGATCATTCAGAAATGAAGAAACATTTAATTTCCAAAGGTGAACTTAATTTGCCCAAGTGTAAGCACCATTTGGCACTTAGCACAGAGTTTGAAGACATATAATGGCAACATAAAAAAAACAGTGAACACACATTGGCAATACAGGCAGTTAGCAATGTTAGGATAACAGTATGAAGAGTATGTTTGGTTACACGCTATATCAACCATATGGATTGTCACTAGCCATAGTAACCCTAGTCTATGGTCTGTTACAAGCCATACAGCACCGTTAAACATGTATTCACACACGCACAACGGCTTGTCCTGCAAAGTGCAAGGTCTCCACAACGCGGCAAGCACAATCGCACACTCACACTACCTTGCTTTCACTTATAATTCACTACACAGGGCGAAACGCACACAGAAGGGACTAGACTTGCTGTTGACAGTTTAGCCTTACAATATAGACACTCAAAAACGGTTAACACAAAAAATTTTTGGCCAAACCACCCTTACAAAATCAAATGGCCAACCAACTTGAGTATGGCCAAATTTCCAAAATTGACACCATTGCCAGTGCCTGAATTGCGCAGGGACCAACGATGGTAATTTCACAATGACATTGGTTGAGTTTTTATCACTCAAAATCGCATTCATTTCAAAACCTGGATTTTCCCAGATTTCTTTTCTCAGCTACCTGAAACCCGGGATTTAAATTTTTGCCCAGAATTGGAAACACTAGGCAAAACCACAGCTAGAGCAGGAGGTTTTGCCTTTTGCAAAATAAACACTTGTTTGGATCAGGGCTCTCATTCTGTAATTTCTAATAAACCCAGATTGCTCATGAAAAAAAACCCATTTGTCTTCCAAAACAAAAAAACAGAAATGCAAAAAGACACACATGAATGCAAATACATGTGGCAAAGCGGTTATTAAAATATTGATTTACTTTTAGCTCTTTTTTTAATTTGTGTCTCCAACGTTAAAATAAATATTTGGATCACTTCTGTTACTCAAAACATT
>Ga0210059_1016698_pt1 | contig 10563 bp, 6 predicted proteins | sample Ectturendosymbi2_FD_188042 | JGI IMG/M metagenome (GOLD analysis project Ga0210059, IMG submission 188042) | Ecteinascidia turbinata endosymbiont from Florida, USA - Sample 2 (SPAdes) (version 2) | ecosystem: Host-associated > Tunicates > Ascidians > Unclassified | place: Key West, Florida... | reverse complement strand
TTTTTGTTTAACAGCCACCAAAAACGTCTTGGGGTCAAAGGTTTGTTTTTTAGGTGCTTTAATGGTGTGCTGTGTTGCAAAACCTTTCAAAGCAGATTTTTCGCTTTCTTCAAAATTCAATTTTTTCGATACAAGTTCATGACTTTTTCTTGAAGGCTTCCCAAGCATTGTTGATTGGTCTTTTAACGGGCTTTGTAACATGTCGCTCAATTTTCCCAGCTTTTGCTCGAAGTTGTCATTTTTTAGCGGAAAGGGCGGCGGTGGTGGTGGAACGTATTGTGTTGGTTGAAGCGTTTGAACATTAATTTCTGGATTGTCACTATCGAATAGATTTCCTCGACCCGCACTGCCCGCTCCACTCGCTGCATGTGCTTGAACCTCAGCTCTCTTCTGTCGCCTGGCGGTGCTCCCTGCGCTCGCTTTGTTTATTTTCTGATAAATTCTTCTCGATTCGGTCTTATAATAATTTCTTCAGTGAAAATGTCAACTGGAAGACGTTCTCTCAAAAGAGTTTGCAAAACTTCTTTTCGGAGCTTTGAATAGTTTTTAATATTATTTCATTTTGCTACTTGTTTCAAGTATTTTACAGTTACCATAAAATATGGTAAAATTTTATAGTAAGTTTAGCAATCCCAAGAAAGATTGATGAACATACTCGCTAAACTCTCAATTATTATTTACATTACTTTTCATTTTTTTCCAATTCAAGTTACAAACTCTTCAGCTGCAATACGTAAAATAAGTGTAACATTTGTCATAATATTTTGCAGCCTCTGTCAAACTTGGAAAATATTTTGTTTCTTTTGTTTCAAGGTCAGTCACCTCGAACACTAAGGATCAATATATGGTAAATTTAGAATATAATATAAATTTTCAATATATTCTGTATTTTGAGTTACTGGATTTTCAGTTGCGAAATGGGAAATGAAATATTCAATTCTTCTATGATATATTCATTCTTAAAAATTCTTGTTAACTTTTCAACACATTCTTGTTTATTCATTTCGCTCACGCTCCAACTTTCAGAGAATTTTTCAAGTAATACTTTTTTATTTCTGAAAAATTAAATAAAATATTTTTTTAAACAGAAACTTTTCATCGCTATTTCGATTCAATGTTTTTCTTTTCGTATTTTATTATAGGGTAAAAAATTCTTTAATTAAATTTATCTAATCAACCAACACAAGATATTCTGGAATCACCTCAAGATAACACATTTAGAAGACCCAACTGATAATTTGGATGCTGTAAATAAGCACCATTTGGATTTCATGTTTAATCAAAAAACATTTAGTTATATAAATGGAAGTCCGCAAGAAGATTTAAACATGAACACGACGCAAATTGCAAATTTGGGTTTTCCAACTTTGCCTTAATATTGTGTTACAAGACAGCATGCAGACAGAATGTTAAATCGATTAAGAACTGAGTTGTTGACTCGAGAAGTTACTTCGGAACCAGAAACACAACCAAATTCACAACTTGACTCGTCAAGTCGGGCTGCTTAACATTCCCCCCACAATCTGAAAATGTCAAAATTGTTTTCACTCTGAAGCCGAGATTTTTTGGTGAGAGCAGCACAAAAGATACTGAGAGTTCTGGGAACTCTGCGGATTTTGAAGTACACTTTCAAAAGTTGCTGAAACAGTTCTCCGGTCTGGATATGTCTAAACTAATCAAAGAGTGGTTTGGTGTAGCCGGCGTGGTGGGTGCAGAGGATTGAAAATGCAGCGTAAATAAAAGTGTAAACAGATGTGTAAATGTAGATTTGAACAGAAGTTAATACAAAGTAAAAAATTCTTACAGTAGCAGATAGACGAAAAGATGTTGACGGACAAAAAGCTATTTTATGTTTTTGAGAGATACAGGGGACAAAATCCGAGAGAGATATTTCAAAGATTGTGGAAAGATTTTTGAATAAATGTAAGGGGGTTTGGAATAATTGTGGAATTATTTTGGAATCAGTGAGTGAGTGTGAGATTGTGTTATCAGTTGTTTATCAGATACTGATAAGTGGCGAGACAACTGTTTCGTGGATTTGTATAGAATTCTGATAGGTGTGGGTGTTTCTTTTGATTAGGCGAAGCATGGGTTTTTCCGATATTTTTGTCTTTTTTCTTGGGATTTGTCCTCCCGTGTCTCTCAAAGATGGAAAATAGCTTTTTGTCCATCAACTCCCTTTATCTACTACCACAACAACAGAAGGATCCAAAAGAAAACCATTGTGGGTTTATCGCCCTACCGTAGCTTGGAGGGATTATAGTGGATGAAAAGATGCATGTTAATCTGTCAAGTCACTTTGTTTCAAACCGGAATGCATTCAAAAAGCAGCAAAAATAAATTCTAACTGGTTTCAGTTGTGTCGTGACCAGCAAAGAGAAACGTATCAACTTCATCTCTAATTTCCTTTTCTGTTAATCCATTTCCTTCCTCGTCCTGAAAAAGTAATAAAGACTTTTAGGAAATCAGTGCCGTTTACCTTTCGCAACATGTACTGGCGGTCGTTTATCAAAGAAGATGTTTTACAAACTGTAACTAAAAGTGATAATCACAGAAAATAGTGTGAACAGTTCATTATGACGTTTTCTGTTTAACTGTTTGCATGGCAACAGGAAAAGCTTATCGTAATCATGTGGAATAATTTAAACAGGAAATACTCAAAATTTCCACCAACTGAACAGACTAAAATAAGCTGAAGCAAAGCTTGGATCAAAATTTTACTCTAGCAAAATAATTTGCATTCACAACCAGGAATTATAGACGTTGTCAACTTGCCAGGGGTGGCCAAAGGGGCAATGTCCCCCAACATTTTTTGGATATCTTGTCATTTTTTGTGTTTTGAGAAGGGGTGTTCCAAACAAAATACTGTTGATTTTTATTTCTTGCTGTTCATATTGCTTAAATTTGCAATATGTTCCCAACTTATTACAATCTGGTTTTTCATTCCTAAGTAGTGCAACTATTTCAATTGTTTTTGTGGCCTGCATCAAGAAAAAACGCACTTTAATGTCTTTCGACTGTGGTTTGAATGATGCAAAAATGTCGTTATCGGCATTGGTTATCGTCAATGAAAAACGAAAAGCATCAATATCAGCCCAGAATTTTGCTAAGATGTACCAGTGCAAAATATCCTTGTCTCAGTTGAAGACGGATTAGGAGGAATTTTCCCCAGAGAGGCTGACCTAATTCGTGGCAAAATGGCTTAAACCATACGAAACAATAAGCGAAGTATTTCAGTTTTGATGAAAAAAAACACGTGGCGTTGCAACAGTTGAAAAGCGATCCAACTCTAATAATCACCAAGGATGACGAAGGTAACATCACCACAGTCTTGGACAAAGAGTGCTACGACCACAAGATTAAAAAATGCTGGATGACCAAGGAACTTACAAACATCTCAAAACCAACCCAACCGTGTCCACAAACAAAGATGTCAATAAATGTGTTAACAACTTTCTCGAAATCAAAAAGAACACAAAGGAAGCAAGCTTTAAACTGAAACACCTAGATGCCACAACACCCAGGCTGTACAGACTACCAAAATTACCCAAAGAAAACATTCCCCAAAGACCACAAGCTTTTATTCACAGACTCACCTACCTACGGGTTAGCTACAGAATTATCCTAGCTACCAGGGGCGGATCCAGCTGGCAACCAAATTAATGTTTGATTTATTTCTAAAATTCAAATAAAACATATGAAAGATGAAGCAAGTAACTTCAGCAAATCACGCTCAGAAACGTTTCTAACAAAATTTTGATTAAAAAAAACTATTTGGGTGAAAAAATGTAAAAATTTGTGCTGAGTTTTAAAACTACGTGTACCAACTAACCCCTATTTTTGAAGTGTTGAGGACATGATTTTTTGTCCTTGTGTTTTATTAACTAACGCAGTGGTTCATAACCATTTTCTACCACGCCTCTTTAAGTAATTGCCTTTTGTTTCAAGGCCCCTGACCATAAGTTGGACGGATCGGAGGCAACACTTTCCCGTTCAGAAATTTCCCATACTGTAGAGTGCACAAAGACGTGCGCTCCCTGGAAATTTATTGACGCCCACCTGGAGGCGTGGCCCCAGTTAAGAACCTTTTAAGGAAAATATTACAGTACAGACCTTGTGTTTAAAAGAAGTACGTAAAAAGAAAAAGATCATTCGGATGTTGCGTATTGTTTACAGAAAAACACGTAAATGAAATAAAATACGAAATATGTAAATAAGGTAAAATAGAAACATGTAAATAAAACAAAGAGCTTGGATGTTGCGTATTGTTAGAAAAGTTCAAAAATCGCACTTGAGTTTGCAGCAGAATATCCAAAAAATCGAAATGAGTTCTTGTTTTGAGTGAAATATCCTTTCCTTCCATCGTTGATGAAATGTAGTCACTATCCCGTGTAGCTTCCTTCAACTGCTGACGACGATCAGATATAACCTGTTGTGGTGATCAAAATAATAACGAAATAGTAAAAAAAGATCACGTTGTATGCAAATCAACAGAAACTTTAATTGCTAGTAAAGGCGTGTGTCCTATTTATATGATTGTAAGCCCTGGCTTATGAAGTTTTTTATCGTTTCTTGCAACTTATAATCAACGGCGCCGTACCATGAAGGGCGGCTTGCATTTTTTTAATGTTTTTACCTTTTTGAAATTTTCTAACAATAAATAGGCATTAGTGTTCTTTTGTCATCTATGAAAAAAATCAAAACTAGATAGTACAAGATTTTGTTACAGTATTTGATGCAAATTTTAAGTTTTTTTTTAACAAGAAACCAGCTGGTGTAACGCTAAAGCAAACTATTTTAATACACATGGAAAACATACCTGCAACCTGCTTTGGATAATGTCAGTAGATGCCGTATGAAAATGTCAAAAGCTAATTGATCAAGCTCGTTTTTTGAAGTCCTTTTGCAGAAACTACAATTCCCAGCTACTATGAAAAATGTTACGCCACACCAATAATTAGCAAATATTGATTAGATGTTGACGGTGTAACCTATGACGAAAGCGTATAAAGTCCATGTCTCATGATGATGCTGTTTACATAAATTGTACAAAATATACAAATCTTGGTTCATTAGGTCGTTTTCACTAAGAAACTGACGCTTGACTCTTGTGGTGCCGGTTTTGATATGTTTGCATGAAAGGTTTACTTTTGTTGCGATCGGCATACCAGGGCGGCATGTGCGTAAAGCTTCACACTGTGGCGGCAAGCAGCAAAAGAGATCACATGACGAGAACACTCTATTATTGCTCGTTCGCCCCAGGTAATATGTTTTGTTCTTCGCGCACATCCCCTTCGTGATGAATCACACATTCAACGCAACGCCAACGGGGAGGTAGCAACACTTTCAGAAAATAAGCTTAAGATTTGAAAAGATTTTGTTGATAACACTCAAGATATTTTTGCTACTTTTTCAGACTAATCTGATTCTGAATCAATGTTCGTGATATACTGAGTGATATAACTTGAAAACGTTTCTGCACCAGTGACTCTCTCAGAAAACGAATCACTGCGCTGGTAATACTACATAAAAATTTTAACGAAAAGTTTTCAATTCAAAAACTATACTTTTATGATTTGTTTTCCTGATGCTTCATGCACCAACCTGTTCTGCATATTCATGAACCACATCGGCTGCTGCTTTGAAGCGTTTTCCGTAACTTGTTCTCCAATACACAAAATCAGGAAGCAACCAAGGATTACCAAGGCGGTGAGCCATAAGATCGTTCAGGGTTTGAACAGCTTCAAGGTAAGGTTGCTTTTCTCTGACGTGTGAAGATCAAGATGCGCCGCAATATAACAAATAAAAATTATGACAAAAAATGACATTTTTCAGACATAAATAATATTGCAAACAATTGCAAAAACTAACGTGATCTGGAAAAAATATGCAATTTTTAATGACTGTCACATGTGCAACAAAGACAAATCTGAGTGATCGGCTTTTTTCTGGGACAAATAACAAAAGCTTAGGATGAAAAAATTACTGCATTGAAGGTGGGAAATTCAAACGAATTCTTTTCACTTTTTCTTGTGCTTTTCAAAGCTTACTTGGCTTCTTGGCAATTGGTTTCTTTCGACATCGAGCATCTCAATATTGTATCCAGGGTCATTAAAGTTATGTCCGAACAGATTTCAATTGGTACATTTAGTTTTTTGTCCCACTTGTTGAACAGCTTCATAGAGCATTGGTTAACCACATGAATATATCTGTAACATTAAAATATTGGAACATTTTTGCAATGCAGATGAAATTTGACTTCGTTTTTAGTGCTAAAGACAGCACTGACCCCTTTAAAATGCTGAAATGAAAAGCTGGAGTCAGAAGACGACGGTTACGCTGCCATTTTTCTCCCTCACTCCTGATCAATCCTTCACCGACCCAAGGACGCAGAAACCTGTACATGAGGTCATCCTTGGGAGCTGAAAAAGGTAAAACCGAAATAGGGTTGAAACATGTGAAACAGAAAAAGACGCTAAAATGTGAGAGTGAAAAAGAAGATTGTAAATTTTTTTTCAAACATGTCTTGCCAATTTTTTTGTTTTCCTGCACTGAAATCTAAAGATGGTACTGAATCATTTGGAAACTATCTCTCTTGTGGTGTTGCAGAAGAATTGGTGTCCAGCAACCACTTCAAGCGGAAACGTGGCAGGAACAAGAAAAGACATTACTAGTGTTCCTCCTAACAAAATTTCGAACTGAGAAAATGTTTGTTTTGGTGCGCATGCAATTGCACAACCACGCAAACACAATAACAGTGCAACGTTTAAATCGTTGAAATGGCTGCGAAAGTAATTCGTACCAGCATTTCAAAAAATCCTTGCGAAGGTTTTCAATGCTGTGTTACTGTTTCTGGTGGTTCAACCAAGCGCAAAAGATAATATCATGAACTCTGAAATAAACTAAAATTCATGGTTTCACATGTCATTTTGCCGAAAAAAGTCATTGTGAAAACAAAACACTCCGTTCAACTTTGTGTGGATCTAAAATTTTTTGATACCCGAGCGATCAAAATACTTGTGAAGTGAGAAACTGTTGAAACACCCTGGCTCTGATTAATTTGGTGATACCAGTTATATCAAGGGTTCCCGACATGGGGTACATGTATCCCAAGGGATACATTTGCCTATCTGGAAGACCACATTTATTGTACAGCCGCAACAAATTAACTTTGAGACATGAAAAGAGGGTCTACTTTTATAGTTCTAAAAACCTAATAAGTTCTATAAAAAATGCAGTGGATTTTTGTTGTTTCACTCACCCTTGTCATTCGAACTTTTATGGGTACATTCTCATCTGTTAAAAAGCTGAAGAAATACATGATAAGAGAAACATTGGGAAACCGCGAGTTAGGTAGTTCTCTTTCTTATATCGCTAATTCTACTGCTAAGACGCAATTTGGAACGACTTTACCCCTGGGTTTGTCAAGCGGTAAAAGTCCTAATGGGGGCACGTGCTTGCTGGGCTGGATTAGAGCTGCTCGCACCGGGATTAATGGCAATGTGGTAAAAACTAACATAATACGGAGAAAGTAGTTCTTTAAGGATAGAAAGGCGAGTTCAGAAAAGCCAAGCGATTTCAATGTGACAAACCCTTGCAGCACATTTGTTTTTTTACTGATACATGGGTCATCTATGCTGTTCTCGGCAAATAAATTTCGATTTTTTAAATTTTCTCCATGACATGTTGAAACACTGATAATGCCCTGTAAATGATTTCGTTGAAGTAGCCCAGCTTATGGACTCATGTTTCTTGTGGTTTGTGTGAACTGATGTAGTTACTATGGTTACCATAAGCCTATTGAGATTCCAAACGATACAATCTGAGAAAAAAACTGGGGTAGCTTTCTTACTAGTCCCACCCAGTTAAAAAGTTAGATGCCGTTGCACCTTTCACGCTGGAAATTTCGTCCTTGCAGCACATTCTCACACAATGCATCTGCGAGATATGTTTGAATAAAAAAATAATCTGTCATGGTATTTTAAGTCTTTAGTATTGCAATTGTCTCATTCCAGGATCATCAAAAAATAGAGAATTTCTTGGAAAACAATCACCACTAAGTGTGTCTCAGAGCAGCGTAATTATTAAAACAAAATAACAAAGTAAACAATTGCTCAGGAATCGTTAAACTGTTGCGCAGTTTGGTGAGAAAATTCAAAACACCATAGAGCCTTTAAAAAAACTTTTTAATGTTTTTTTCCATTTGCTACCTACTTCAACATTTTTGTTTGCTGTACGTTGTACATTTTCGTGAGCCATAACCGTTCAATCATTTTCAGGCACGTATTTATTCAAATGTCGGTCGCGGCTTATAAAGATTTTTTTCATCATTTCGTGCGGCTTACAATCAAGGGCGGCTTATATTGTTTTCTTTAGCTTATGGAAAGGTCTAGCCCAGGGGTGGGGAACCTGCGGCCCGCGTGAACATTTGATGTGGCCCGCATTAGAATTTTCATTACTCAATTTAGAGTGCAAAGTCACGTCAAAACGAAGCTCCATGGGAAGCAGGCACTCAAGGTATGATGTAATAAGAAGCCTCCATCTCTCACAGGAAGACAAAGATAGAATTTTGGGATGAAATCAGTTGTTACTTGCGGCCCGCCAGCAATGATCCACAAGTTATGCGGCCCGTGATAGTAAATAGGTTCCCCACCCCTGTTCTAGCCTCTAGATAAGGCCGATTTTTTCCTTAGCTACGTTTTATTAACCAAGCTCTCTTTTCTCATTATCTTTCCTTTCTTCAGCATCACGTGCACACGTGCTCGCTCCGTCATAGAAGGGATTATGATGAACAGAAGGCAGTTGCAGTGGTGTGAGCGTAATTAACAGGGTTGCCAAATAAACGCGAAACTTCATATACACGAAGGTATCTCAGAGGATTAGGTAACCTATGCTCAAATCAGTCCCGTCGCCACGGGGTCTTTTGGGGGCTTAGCTCTCCCAAACAAAACTCCATGCCCCCCCCAAATTGAAACATGAAACACTATAAATCAGTTGAGTTTTTGTCAATTTTCAGAATGTCAATCCCCCCGCACAACCCAAAGCCCCCCACAGAAATGCAAAGTCCCCTATTGAAAACTTTCTGGCGACAGTTCTGGCTCAAGTGCGGTTTATATTTGCATTAATTCTTAACACCATTTGGTGCGGCTTACAATCAAAGGTGGCTTACAAACAAGGGGTGGCTCACAACCGAATAGATACGGTAATCAGCAAAGAAACACTTACCGTCGCTTTTTAAAACGGGTTGTACAGTGTCAGGATGGTGTACGGTTAGTACGGACATAAACGGAGCAATCCACATGTTGAACATAGCAGGGTGGCTTTTCGGAATCAATCTTGCAAGTCTGAGTAGACCTTGTTCGTTTTGAGAAAACTATGAAAAGATTGGCGGAAATGTTATCGCAGTTAAGCCTAACTAACCTTTGGATTGTTTGAAACATCCCTCCATAATGGAAAACAGTTATACATCAACATTTCCAACCTACCGAATTGGTAAACTTTTTGGAATAGAAAAAAAGTGAATTCTTTTAAATTAAAAAATATAGAAGCCAGATTCATCAGGTTGTGTGTAGTATGTGTTGAAAAAGTAAGGTAAAAATGCCAGAGGTTATACCCCAATCGTAAAAAATAAAATTGTATTGCTAAAAGGAAAAAAGTATAAAAATTCCGCCCAAGACAAAATTGTCAGATTTTTGTCACTGATTTGAAAAAATATTTAGATGCAAGGACATTTGTCAGCGAATCATCAAAAGCGTAAAATCTGCAAATATTGAGGAAAAGTAACTTTATTTTTGTGTGCAGTAGTGGTTGGGAAATACCCTGGAAAACGTTTTTCTCCCGTCATTTTTGAAAACAACACTTTTCTTGGGATTCAAGAAAGTATGTCATTTTTGGTGAAAATCTCAACAGAAATGTATTTCACTACCTCCACTGAAACTAGAAATGTACTTTATCTGATATAGGGTTTTCACATTTCCCTTTCTTACTCTGCACCCTATTTGTTCGCACTACTGTAAATCTATTTTTGCATCACGGTATAACATATCCTTGCCCCAAAGAGGTTGTTTGTTTTCTGTGGATAATGGCTATTTTGATGCATTTTTTGTAGAAGTGTCACTTTCTTGTAGTAAACTAAATGCTTTGAAACGCATTTTTGGCGTTTTTAGCTGAATAGAAACAACCATATGATTTTGCAAAAAAACATTTGTTTGCAGTGTGTCACTCAGACCACAAAGTTTGACAAAGCAATTCTTCTGTATACAGCAGCAGTACCACAAGCGACGGTAAATTTCTTTTGCAAAAAAACTGCAGACATTTGTACGGAAATGCTCGAATTGTTAAAGTAAAACAATAATTGCATTTGCAGCAAAATCCATGCTGAAATAGAAAAACAAGACTATTTTAAAAACCAAGGTATTCATTCAGGCTTAAATCCATACCATGCATGCATGCAGAAATGCCCGGACATGGCCCTACAAACAAATGACACAACAAAAGAGCATGCTTCCATGAAGCTACGAACCTCTTTGCGATGACCGAGCAGCCAATGTCTCTTCACCGATC
>Ga0210059_1016697_pt1 | contig 10563 bp, 7 predicted proteins | sample Ectturendosymbi2_FD_188042 | JGI IMG/M metagenome (GOLD analysis project Ga0210059, IMG submission 188042) | Ecteinascidia turbinata endosymbiont from Florida, USA - Sample 2 (SPAdes) (version 2) | ecosystem: Host-associated > Tunicates > Ascidians > Unclassified | place: Key West, Florida... | reverse complement strand
CTTGCCTAAAAATCGCGGCATGGTTTTTGCATTTTTGTCGCCTTGATTTTCTCTCCTACGTGTCGCATGTTTTTGAACAATGCACGTGTGTGACGACTTCTCTGTTACGTCACGCCTTTTTTCTGCTCAGCGCGACCGAATCACCGCGAACGTGTTTGAAAAATGTTCTACCTGTGCAGTGTGAGGATACTATAAGTGCAATTGCTTGTTTTTTTCTCTTGATCGCTTGTCTGTGCTGTGCCTGCTGGTGAACTGATCGGGATCGTTTCGCCCTTTTTCGGAGTTTTCCAACACAATCAGGATACGTTTCTGTCAAGCATCCGACAGACGCGGCCTCGACAACGCTGATTGGTCCCAATCCACGGACCTAGCCGTTTCGGGGATAAGACGCTGAGTGACGAAAAAAATTAAACAGTTGTCGTCACGTTTAAAGAAGTAGCACATGCGATATCTGCTTTTGTTCACGAAAACGCGTAGAACTCGAGGACACCGATCAAAAAAAGATTTTCAATCGTTGTGCTATTCCAGTGCAACCCCCCTCTTGCGGCCATTCCTTCATATGGTCGTTTGGCTTCTTGTTCACTCCGTAGCAAGCGCAGATCAGCGATGAAGGAAAACTTCTTTATCATATCATTCTTTGCGCCAACTGCCCCGCTCGCTGTCTTGCAATTGCTTTGCCTCTGATGATGCAATGGACCAAGGCAGTCCCCTATCTCGGTACGTTGTCGCGCGTCAGCTGCTTGTGCCTCGCGTTTTAAACCCGTGTTGTGTTGCCATGCCGACGTAAAATCCGTGCATTATAGGTAAAGCTTGCAAACGACCTCACTGACCTTTCGTACAATTGCAATGACACAAGCGAACAAACATTACATGAATGCAAGTGACACTTTTCTCCATGATTTCATACACTGGCCGCTGGGCACAGCGAAGCTTCGAAGCGAAAGTGTCAGTTGATTGGGCTTATGGCAATAACCACCTGTAGATCCGGTGCAATGTGCGCGCGTTCTGACCCCAAGTATGGTCGCTCGCTGTTACGTCATAACCGCTGATTATTGCATCACCAGAATTTATTCCATTGCTGCGTAGAAAACTTAACGGGCGTTTCGCGGCTGTCGTGTGCGCACAAAACTGCGGTGCTTGGCGCGCCTGTGTGTGACGTCACAGGCACAAGAACTTGGGTGAAAAAACAGGGAAAAACAGCGGAAACGGATCTGCATTTGCGCGGGAAAAAGTCGAGCCCATGCGAAGGACCAGTTTTGCTCGTTGAGCAGTTCGGGCAACCGTCAAAGTCTTACGCAGTACGGATGTAACCAGACGTTATGACGCGATTATTGACAACTTTAGTTATTTTGCCAGCTGCTTGTGATAGAATTAACGTTTTCTTCTACTGTGACTTTTGCGTAGAGGCTTATCGGCGCAGATGAGAAACATTCAGCCGCTGTTATATTTCCCAAGTCTCCAAAAGCTGCCAGATCGTTAAAAAGATAAGTGCTTGCTTGAGTCTCCCTGCTTCAAGAACTTGGACACAGAGCGTCTTGAAGACTCGGCTCGTTCCTTGAACACGACCACTTCGCAAAACTGGCTTGTCCCGAAGTGCAAGTGGCGCGCGTGCGGCGAACTTGCTCAAGGCAATATTTTGTGAAACAGGCGCCTCCAGCGTCCGTGTGTTCCTAGTGCTATTACGTCGCTGAAAGTTTTCCACGCTCGACCGGGGTCGCGACGCGTCCATTGTGCGGCAAGCTTCCCAAGAAGATGCTTTCTGCATCTAGTCGAGCTTTTCGACAATTGTGCGCTGTGCCGCGCTGTGATTGTCCGTAAATACCGCGAAACGACACGAGCTGCGTCCCCCCCACCCGCAACACAAGACCCCAGTTTCGCGCAGCGATGCTGTTGTGAAGGGGTTGGTGCTTACCTGCGATTTGTTTCCGCGTGGACATTACTTCGCCCCGCACCCGGTTATGTTTCTGCGATTTGTTAGCGTCGACTGTTTCGCACCCGGAGGGCGGTGGCATCGTCCGTGATAGTGTTGACAAATCTGCTTTGCTGCTTTTTACCTCCGTGACGTACACAAGTATCATTCATGTTTTATGACATTACATTGACTGTTACGTTTATATTGGCGTGAAATGCTTTCCACAGCTGTCTTGCAGAGTGTCCTGTGCAAAAGGCTTACAGGCGGGACTTCGGTAAGTCGCAACATTGCCTCTTTTCTGAAGTCACATCGACTTGTTTCCTTGCGATTGGACGAGTTGGGGCCAAGCCTTTCGAACCACCGGGACGTCAAAATTTGTCGCGAGGATAATGCAGCATTGTCCGTTATTTTGTTGAACGAACCAACAGAATAGGCGCCCGAATCCTAAGGGATATTCCATTGAAAAGGTGCATATGATTTTGTCGCTAGGCAACGGACGTTTCAACAACATGGCGTAAAAGTGATCAGCTAATATTTTAAAGCTCCAGACAAAACAAAACAAGCAAGAAGTGTTATGTTGCAATTGCTAGATGCATGCCGGCAGTCCAACATAGTTTACAGAGGCCAAAATACTTACCAAGATCAAACCATGTTGTTTACCGCCAGGAGTGCTCGTGTGGCCAAACTGCTATTGGGTAAACGTCTCTATCATTTCATTTATAGGTTAAATGAACAATCCAGCCGTTATGCACCCCAAATCACAGTTGTGACCAGGTATCTTTTCTAACAACGCACATCTTATCCATTTTCTCGACCCGAAATTTTGGCCAAAATTTTTGAGAACTAGGCCTACTTAAAAACGAGACTGTTGATTCAACGTTTCCATGAATTAAGCGTTGATGAGACTGCGATTGTCTTTAACTCTCCAAGCAACCCACGCGGCTTAACAAAAAACTACGGAATCATTAGGTCATTGTCCACCACGCACAGTGTTTGCAGTTGAGCAGGAAAGTTGTGGACAAAATGAAGAGACAGAAACATTGCTTTTGTAACTTTTCACTTCGGCTTTTACTTTTTTTTAAGAAAGAACAGTTAGTCAACTGTACCGGAAACTGGACGTAGAAAAATCGCGGAATCATTAATCTGACTGCTGTATCGCCCATTCATGCTCAACGCATGATGTGTTACTCACTTCGTTTAGCTGCTTAGCATTTACACTAAGAATAACACAAGAAGTCAGTCGGCCTTTGTGTTAAAGCATAGGATGGAGTTTGCTTTAAATATTAGGAAATATTTAAAATTCATGTCTGACATAAACTCGTTTATCTGTTAATGCATTGTTTACGCAAGTTTATCCTGTTTCTGTGATCGACGTTGCAAAAAAGACAAAAACAAACACGGTTTTGTTGTCACAGTAATTTTCTGACAAACAGTCAACAGAAAACACTCATTTTGAAATCGAAACAAACTTTTTTTTTCAAATGACTTCTAGCTTTAGATTTTGGTAAATGCGTATTTTGACCACATCACGATATGCATCGGGTTTTAAGATAACTGTCTGTTTCATCTTGTCAATACATCATCACAAATTATTGAAACCGATAGATTTTAAGAACTACATTTTATCAAAAGAACTGTTTGAGTGTAAAAATGCTAAGGATGTTTGTAGTTTGTTTCACAACCACACAACCGGCCTTTGGCAAGATTCGGACTCTGTCCACCTTGATCTTGACCAGTTGATCTTGTCCATATCCTGTGGGCTATCTACTTGCCTGGTAATCTGGTTTGCTGCGTGCTTTACAACTTGAAAGAAGATTACCGTTACTTAGTCAAATGTTTGCAAGTTTCGATTTAAACTTGTAGCATCTTAGAACAACATCTTAGTGACCAACAATAGGACCATGCTGGCATATCGAATGTTTTTATGAGCTTATTTTGTTTCAAATGAAAAGATGCCAGTGACATTTGTCAATCGAAGCAGTTGGTTTCCATCAACAAATTTTTTATGAGATTAAGTTTCGTTATTGTGACTGATAGAGACGGATGAATTTTCTTTGGGCCTAAAATTACTTTTGCAAACTTGTTGAAATTGTTTATTAAAATTTTTTTGTAAAGGTATTTGCACCGCATCCGGTTATCGTGTCGCAATACTAAGGATATAATTTTTCCAATTGCAATGCTTTCTTTAGTTTGTAATTTGCAAGTTTTTCTGTAGACGCCGAAGGCAAAGTGGGGAAGTCTTGCTGTAATCAGTGCAGAAACGTTACAGCCCAGCAGCCAGAAATTTGGAAAATTGGTTGGAATATTGACACTGGAGACACGGTTTTGTAATGCTTGCTGTCATTTAGCGCATATATCAAGTCCTGGTACGAGAATTGAGCACGTTCGATAACGTTCGATAGTTAGGAAATTAATCGTTTTCTAACGAGAACATTGCTTACTAGCAGTGAGATTCATAAACTGTTTCTACTGAAATCTCGAGAGCAAGGAGTATCTAGCAAAAATGCACAACCTGCCCAAACACCATAGCACGGGGCCCCTAAAAGCGCGGGGCCCAGTGTAGCTGCCAGTGGCGATTCTAGAATGAAAAAAAGTGGGGGGGCCACTACGGGCCCAAGGAAAAAGTAGGGGGGGCAACATATATGTTTATTTTGTATGGTGATTTTTCTTTGTTTTGAAGATTAAGTTGCTATGATTAATCCTATCAAACCCAACATAGGCTTGTGAATATCGTTCAATATAAACTAACGTTATTATTCACTAGAGACACCTAAACGCCACTGTAGATGCAATCACACACGTGCATGGGCGTCGGAAGGTGGGGGCGAGGACACCCTTGGATTTTGAAAATTTCGGCAAAAAAAGGTTGTTTTCTTAGTTTCGAGTGGGAAAAAACAAATTTCACCACTTTTTCCCCCCCTAGAAAAATCCTCCCCCTGGAAAAAATCCTTCCGGCGCCCATGCACACGTGTGCTGCTACGTCGAATATTCTGTGCTAACCATGCAACTTACACAGCACTGCGCATGTAAAACAAAACAACTATTTACCGCACACAATTGTACCGACCTCACGTGAACGAAAATAGCCCCACAAAAGAATAATTCACATAAAAGTGAAATGGTTCCAACCACGAATTCCAACTTGACACAGAGACAAGTCGGCTGTTCATAGCCAACTAGTTTCGTCGAAATATCCTTACTGGAAAGCACAAAAATAAGCCATCTGGCAACGGATTGGTCACTACTGACTAATCCGTTTTTGTAGAAGCTTACTACTGACTAATCCGTTTTTTTTGTGGACATTTTGTGATTGTGGTGTAACCATAACAATATTATGCAACTACTATTACGAGTTTAATGCCCTTTCTTCAGCGTGGATAGGGTGAGGACTATTCAGTGCAGTATGCAGTTAACAGCAGCGAGGTTTCGGCACGAACTGCACTTAAAGTAGCATAGCAGTGCATCGGCGTTTAGGGCGTGTACATGATGGCAAAATTTAACAGCCGGCGGAAAACTTATTTTGCAGAATATTCTCAACAAAGTCGTTCATTTCAATATTGACACTTAACTTTCTTCTGACTGATCCTCAAAAGGTGACTTTTCAACCTTGCGTTGATTTATGACTGTCTCGCCATAAGCGAAGCACGCACTAACTCTAAACCTAAAAAGACTCAGGCAAATAGACAATAAGGAATATAATACTCACGAAGACCCCTGCACAGTTGGGTTGCAAGATGTGTTTTGTAAAAATACCAGCTATTTTGCCAACAGTGACAGACCTTGGCTGCATTCGTAAGCGTGTATTGCACTGGATTCTCAAATAACCTTTTTTTAAAAGAACGCGTTTTTGACAAGGCATTTATTTTTCATGTAAATTTCTTTACATTTTCATGACGTTCCGAGAATAGTTGGTTTGAAAATGTTTCAAATAGTGTGTAAACGTACGCTTTGTGAGCATGGTCTGTAGTCCTATGCTAAACATTAGCAAACTTACCTACTTTAAATGACAAACGACAACTGCAGTGTTGAATGTGAGCGGAAGCGTTTTCTTAAACTCTAAAAAATAATGCACTTCGTAAAATTCCAATTTTACATTAATTTCTGAAGCGAATATCTTCCCGTAGGCTGCAGTTTGATAGCATTTGCTTTTCTACGGTAGTATTGCCTGTACAATTACCACAACACAAATAATAATTTCTTGCGTGCCACAACCACTTCATTTTGCAACAAACATTTTGTAGCTCACCTGAAACTCTTCAAAAAATTTCTCACTACCTTCTGGACCACAAGACTGGCTGAGAGATGACTTCCTGGTTGATTCGCTGGCCCTTGCTTGAGCCAGCTGTAGCTCCTGACGAAATAATTTGTCTGTTCAATGCAGCTTGCGTGACTGTGAAAGGTTCGCTATTCACTACAATGTCACTGTCGTGTGTCGTCCTGTCCATTTCTGTGGTTTTCCTGCACTCTGCCTGCAATAGCCTGCTGTAGTACAGTAGTTCAGACAACAAACCCACCTGCGTCAGTTACACGGTTAATTGTCAGAAGAAATGCTCATACAGATCATGTTTAGGGCTACAGAAGATGCTAAGCAGCGCCGCAACCAGGAACAGGCAAACCGGGCAATCCCCCCTTGCCGAAAATTTTGCATACATGATGGCATTCACTTACTGCAAACGAAAAGTTATTTCTCGAGACTGCGTTACTTCTACGTGAACTTCTCAATACCATTTTTTGAAAATTAACCAATCAATGTGTCATGATAAAACCATCAACCAATCAATGTACCATGCTTCCGAAAACACCCAACACAGAACAAGAGACAAGCTTTGAGGCGTTAGTTGTGAAGTGAAACCATCCATTTCATGAAAGTGACGTTGTGGTTGTGACCTCAGTGCAGGGATCCATAGGCTATAATTCCAGGCTACTCCTACGCAGTGTTGGCATTTTAGCTGATTTGCTGCTAAATGTAGCAGAATATTATCACTGTTAGCTGTAAAATTTTGCAATATAGCAGTTTACTGATTTCCTAGCAGGATTTTACCAACCATTCAGCAGGCAACAAATTCCTGATCAAAATTTTGTTTCAACAGTTTATCAAGATAAAATTTTTGCACCTTCTTTATCAAAAAATATGCCTCTGAAACTTTGGCAACACAAGGAGCAGGTACATCCAGCAGCTGCTTTCAACCATGTGCAATTTTTTGGTCGGTATGAATGTTGTTCTATGTGTTATTTGTATAATGTGTCGTGTATTCTTTTGTTTCTTTTTTTATATTAACTGATGTCTAAGATTGATTGATTTATTGCTTTTAAATTTGAAAACTTGAAAAAGACTACTGCTAAATTATTAACAGAAAGCGTTTGCTGAAAAAGTATGTGGGATTGGTAATAATTGTGAAGGAGCTTATGCATTTCTGAATTTATCATCATTTCCTCTTTCTTGGTAAGCTGATCATCACTGGTGCCAAGCCTGTTGATTTTTGGGCTGATCTAGTGATTTTTCACTGTAATCTAGTAAGTTCTTGCTAGGTAGCCTGCGTGCTCGAAGATTGGATGTGTTGTTTCTAACTTTTCAGCCCGCTTTTTCAGAAAAACAATTGATTGCGTGAATCGTTGTGTGAAGATTTTCACCTCCAGAACAAACAAAATTTTCTAATCTCAATTTCTTATTGTGTTCACTTCTGTGCTGTTTATTAATGCAATGTTGGCTACGATGTTCTCTCCATTTCTTTCAGGATCAGTGCAGTAGAAACATACTGATTAAATGTTAGGTTAATCGATCTCGCCTACAGTAAAATATTTCGTTAGTGTTGTCGCTTCAAGCTCTTGAAAGAAACCTGAAGCTTTCCGACAAGATTTTCCACACTTCAACATGATCAAACTTGAAAATGGTATTAAGGTTTTTAGTCGATAAAATACATGAATAAATGATTTCGAGCGCAACTGTTAACTTTAACGCAGAAATTTTCAATGTAGTGATATTTTTACATATCTAGTTTTTTGTGAATCTAGTGATTTTTGCAAAAAAGTTGCATATCATAGTTGACTGCACATTGATGACGTCATAATTCTTACCAAAAGTGACTTCTGCCCCCTCTGAAAATGTTCGCTGGTTGCGGCCCTCATGCTAAGTATGACTAAACAAAGCAAGAGGGACAACGGAGAGACAGTAAGTGTTTTTAAGGCACGTGTAACAATTTGCCCTTATATGAACTTCGCTGAAGGGACTGTCCTGACAAGAATCACTACTATAGTCATCATAATTTGAAAAGTTCTGCGTTAGTTTATTTTTGCAGTTGCGGCAAATTATTTATTTTCAAAATACCGGCTTCAGACATTGGTTTTTAAAATACCGGCTTCTTACCGGCTTCTGCTAAATTAGCAGTAAAATACCGGCCAGGCCAGTGAAATACCGTCCATCTGGCAACCCTACTGCAAAGTCTACGATAGAATTTTATATCATCATCACCTCAACGTAACCTAATCCTTCGATTGTAACGTCCACTGTCAAATTCATCAACAAAATTATCCAGGCCTAAATCTATTTTTCAGCACGTACCTTTCAAATGACAGTAGATCAATATTACCCAATCTTTCACTGGTCATCGAATTTCTGAGAAATGTTTTCACTAATTTCATTTTTGAAAAACTTCTCTTGCATGAAGCGCTGGTAACGGGAAGAGTTGCAGCTACGAGTAACCATCAAACGCAGCTTTTTAAGTAGCTATAAATGAAATAAATTGTTCGAGCAACATAGGAAGCTTCGACTCCTTCTGAAGCAAATTCTTTGCCAAAGTTATTTGATGTTTTAAATCATTTTCACTAAATGAATGTGAATTCTTCCAAGTGATTGACTGATAGAAGTGTTTGAACTCCGGGGCAAAGAGCTGAAATACGCGAAAGAATTGATTCTAAGTCATTACAGAAAATCCGTACAAAATTCTATGAGGTTGCAGGACATGTGTGGGTAGAGTTAAAACTGTAGTCACGAACCAATTGCGTAAGATGTTTCGAAGTCGTATACACAAGGCAGCAGAACGCAATACTGCAGCCATGATAAATTCTGATAAATTAACTGAAACCAATTCTTAATGCTTTTACAAACCTTTTGCTATTGGGACAAGCAACAATCTGCTGACAGTACTATAAACCAGTTCCATCTCACACTGAAATGCACCAAAGATCAATCTTCCCATTTCTGCCACTATTTCTGAGTTTCGAAATGAATTTTTCAACGTAATAAACCGCGGTCTGACTAAATTACACCCAGGACCCGAGCAACTACAGGTGTGTCGTCATAAACATCTCTAGTTACCCGACCGTTTAATAAAACAACACCACAACTTATCATGCATTGGGAAATATTAAATGCAGGCTAGACTAGAGGATTTCTAAATTATCGTTTAAAATATTGCTGGCCGAAAGTTATCTACTGTATAATATGTCAACCAAACGAACTTGAATGGGAAATTAAGAAAAAAACTGGGGGGGCAAGCAGATGGCCAACCAAAAATCTGGGGGGCCATGGCTCAGCCAGGCTCCCCCTTAGAATCGCCATTGGCAGTTGCATCAGCTTAAGGCCGGTCATGCATACACACTCAGTTTTCACTTTCGTAGCCGCACCATTGAACAACAAGTATCAAGTACAGTAATAATATTGCCCAAGACCTCAGCAACACAAATAATGCATACGAAGGACTGGAGCCGTCAGTTAAGCTATATAAAACCCGGATACACAGACAAACATTTTCTGGGGAATTCTTTGATTCAAGAAACACCATAAAAACAAACAAAAAGTAAAAAATGTTGTCCCTGGTAGAAGGTGGATTACGAAACCGTATTCGCTGTTTCGTGCGAAATTTTCCAGTAAATCCAGGACGCTGCCATAAACGCCCTCGGCCTATGTTTTACTGCAGAACTATATGATCGGTCAAAATCATTCTACCGATTTCCAGTTGAAAAGATAAAATACTATGACTTAAAAATTTTCAGCACAATTGACCAATAGTGATTTAAGAGCAGTCCTACTCAAAGCCGATACCAATTAATCAGTGCTGGTGTAAGTGTGTCAACGTATTGACAATGCTTATTGTAGAGTTTCTCAACCTGTGAGCCATGGCCCACTAGTAGGCTACGGAAGAATTTTTGCCGGGCCACGCCCTTGTATTAATGAAATTGAATACGTTTTGCAAGACTAATCGAAAACGTGGGTTGCTTCTGAGCTAGCAGGCTCAGCCTTTGCATTGATTGTAGCCCAAGTTGTGTTATTAAAAGCTTTTAGTTGTTTTTGTTTCTGCTTTGTACATGGGCAACAGTTGTCGCATTGGAGAAGTTTGCACAGTCGGTGGGCCACGGACCCTCTGTTTGTTTATTAATTGGGCCACATGCTTGAAAAGGTTGAGAATCCATGGTTTATTGCTTTAGACACTTGACCAACTGTGTCAGAGAAGCGATGAACCTTGTCGGCGAATCGAAGCCATTAGGCTATCTTCATCGAGAGTGGACACCACAAATTGCGCCCAACGGATTTAGAACAAAAACCTTTGCAACGAATTCATCGTCTTGTGCTGATCAGACCACATGCTGGTAGGTCAATGGCCAACCGCTTTCCTACGGGTAACAAAAAAATCAGGCTTTATGCTATTGTGACA
>Ga0210059_1016696_pt1 | contig 10563 bp, 10 predicted proteins | sample Ectturendosymbi2_FD_188042 | JGI IMG/M metagenome (GOLD analysis project Ga0210059, IMG submission 188042) | Ecteinascidia turbinata endosymbiont from Florida, USA - Sample 2 (SPAdes) (version 2) | ecosystem: Host-associated > Tunicates > Ascidians > Unclassified | place: Key West, Florida... | reverse complement strand
AGTAGTCATTTTATGGGGGTTCGATTCATATAACTCAATCATTAAACATAAGAAATTTTAATTAAGAAATTTTGTCTGAAACAATAAATTTTAGTGTCAATAAAAACTTTATGAAATATTGATTAACGTAAAACAAACCTCATTGCGATATCTCATCATTTCATTTTTTAATAATTTTTTTAAATTGTAAAGAGACTTTATGGACACCCTGTACAGTACACTGCATTCCAATCGGTTGGCCAGCATCGCTTACGTGAGGCAACAGATGTAGCAAGGCGTCGCCGATCAGCGTACCGACGGCCAACGCTACCAGGAAGGACAAGAGCCGGTTGAACTGAACGGAATGCTTCATGAGGGGCACGAGCAGGATCCCGATCACGCTCAAAGCGCTGATGACGGCCACGGACAGGATCGCAAAGCCCCAGACTGCAAACAAGAATCATTATTGGGTATAAGTCAAGTAGTAGCACACTGACGTGATTGTATCTAGGAGTAGGTGGATGCCGCCATGGAAACATGATTGTTACTACGACAACAGCAGCGTTTGAGAGATAAGCGTTGAACAGATGCCGGCGCAAGGCCCGGAGCTATACAAAACTCCGCTAGGGTATCAGTGACTCGCATGCCTGTCAAATTTCGAGGAAACATCTCGACTTTATCTCCTCTGCATCTCGGTCACTCAGACGTTAACGCAAAATCGAGCGTAGCGTTGCGTGTTTTTCGTTTCAAGTTGTAGATTTAATGCCTTGATCTGGGTAAACATGAGTTTCTTCCAAGTTGTTACTTGCCCTACTGAATCTGCCTCGTAGTATGGTTACTCACGGGTATCACTGGTTACTCACGGGTATTTGTGATATCAAAACTAATTACTTGCATCTGGTAAAGCTCAGAGGTGTCAAATTTTATCTGACAATCGTTGATAGAAGCATTGATCTGAACAGACCTCAAAAATGACATAATTCATGACCTAAAATACAGTACATCTATTCTAAAGTATGCAGCAACCCAGGAAACAGGGATATGTGTAACTAACGTGATCAACGGGTAGCACGCGTTCATGGCCGCAAACCGTAGGCGCGACAGTGCAACAGCAAGATGCTGAGTCAAGGCTCAAAGAATTGACATATACTCGAGATAAAAAAAATAATACACATATTTTCTATGAGAAACAGCACTGTTCTTTGTAACGGCCGGCTTATATCCTGAAAGCCTGTATAGTTACTTGGACAGCAAGATACGTGGTGGTCGGTAAAATAATTCGATTAAGGGTGGAAGGGACATTGGGCGCCCTGCCCAAGCGATGTTCCTGGTGAAAAGGCGAAGCAGGCTGGGCGGCGTGCGAGGCACTATGAGTCATAGGACTGTTGTCGCCAAGTTTTTTAAAAGAAAACTTGCTTGTGATAAAATGATTTCTTCTTTTTTCGGGCCCTTACATTATGGGAAAAACTAAAAAGGCTATTCACACGTTCAGCAACGAGGAAAATGCTTGTTTACTTCAGGCGATGATTTCGCAGATCTCGCCTGGGTAGAAGTTATCCAGGTTCGCCACCACCTTGACGTGAAAACCACACTACGGCTTACGCACGCGAAGCCACACACACAAACTGACGCAGACGAAACTGGAGGTGCTTATCGCGGCCGCCTAGAGAGACAAGCAAGCGGCCTTGGCTTATCTGTTCGCAAGTAAAAAAAAACCCTCCGAGATAGATAGGGAGACCTTGGTTAATACCGCCGGAAAACCGAGAGCTGAGAGTGCCTCCAGTTTAACTCAAGTGCCACGGAATTTCCAGATTTCGAGAGGCCTATCCAGAAAATGCTAAGTGCAGCCGAAAGCTGCGGTTGTGTCATACAAGCATGTAAATCTGATTGCGAGATCACAGTGAAAAACAAGTAAAGCTCACATTCCAGCAATGCTGACTACGCATGCATGCAGAAACTGAAACGAAGATGACGACTGTCCTGAAAAACCAGGTATTATGCAATTAGTAGATGCACGAGAGCGAAAAAAATATCGGGAAAAATGACACTTCGCTCTATACGGAATGGGTCTCATTTAAGCAAGTAGAGCATGTGCGGGAATCGGGGAAAAGGGGACCAAACGCGAACGAGTACCTGAGACGATGTTTGAAGGCAACTGGAGGATACCGGTTATTTTCAGGATATACGGGGCTTTCATGTTTGCCAGGCGAACCCCTCAAAATTGAATGCTTTCCTACTTAGAGTGCAGATACACGGACTTTAAATAACGTTTCTTCCCAAACAAAGTTACTCGATTTGCCCAACGTTTTGTCCAGCATGTCTTTTGAAACCGTGATGCAGGACATTGCGATCCTTCCGTAGATGATGACGCCCTTCTTTAACGGGAAATGACAAGATAAAATCGTTTTTTGGTACGCCCATACCAATAACCTACACAAGATTTTCACAACTTCCTGAACCAGCCAATAAATTTTAACGGAATGCTTGTGCGGCCCCTTTGCCACATGTTTTTCGTTGTAAAAATCACTCACCTTCAGCTCTGTTCTGCTTCCTCGTCGAACTCTCTTCGTGTCCATGGTCATCTGTGCGCAAAAAAATGTACATTTTAATAAATATGTGAACGGACCTTTTTCAATATTAACGTCCGCGTCCGACAATTCTATATTAGTTATGAAAGACAAAAAGCTTGAAGTTTGTGAAAGGAAGAAAAATAAACCTTTTCTTTTTCGTTGAAAAAGCGAAGTAGTCCATCCAGGGCTACAGAACTGTCGTACAAATGAAACACATCCGGCTCGGGAGATTAATTTTTTTGCATGAACAAGGCTTCGTTTTTACACGTTAATGTTTAATTGTCTTGCTGTGCTCCAAGTTCATTGGAAAATGAAATATATCTAGTACATAAAACCAAATGAGTATAGTGTATCACACTTACTTGTGTAGGTTAAATGTAGTAGTTTTGTTATAATCAGCGCGCTCAGCATGAAAAAATTCAGCAAATAAAACAACAATCAACAAGTTTAGGCGATTCAACGACCAACTGCAGAAACGTTGCTCACTCAAGTTAAATTCTGGAAAGCTATTCACTGATTTTGCCGTTAATAAAACAGGAACTTTTGTCATTGATTAAGACCGGATTCAATAAATCTTTAGTATGCCAAAGCCTTAGAAGAATCAGACACCCACAGATCCATTGTTGTGGTCTAGCATCGTAACAATCGAGATGTGTTGTGATAACAAGAGCACTGTTTTCGGTGAAGAATAGCTTTCACTACATTTGTCAAAACCGTTAGATCTAGGACAGGGCCCCGAACCGGAGCTACCTCATAAACAACCGTAGCTGCGGCTACTTGCAAAATCAAGGGCCGAGCTCCGAAGCCTTGTTAGTTTTACTGGAATTCATTAGTAAAGAAAAACACTAGTCTCTCTATTAATTGCGACAAGCTGACTACCGTTACATCAGTGAACCAACTGTAACTGCTGGCGAAAGAGAAGGGCGTTTCACGTGAATGAAAACAATCTTTAAAAATCGAGAACACGAGAAAATTGTTCCCGGAAGAAAATCGTGGGATTTTTTGAATGCAGCCTAGTCTCAGTTACTGAAGAGCACATTTCTGCATGTTACACATGCTTTCAGAAAACCAAAGCTACTTAGAATTTAGTATTAAAATGGTCAGGTTGGTTGGCATGCTGCACCGGACAACCAAGAATGCGGCACGGGCTGCACATAATGCTTCCGAAACACGTAACAATATCCTCAGGAAGCTGCATGATTGCATTCGACATGCAGGGTACGATTACGCAACGGCAGCAATAACACGTACCGTGGTTGGATTCGTCACACTCTTTTGTGTGCAAATCGAACAGCATCCTTGGCAGGAGCAACCAGAACTCTGATAAACTGATGTAGAGCGATTCCATATTGCCGTGCTCCGCTAGGAGGTCCTGTTCCGTGTTAAGACACTGCCAAAAAGCAAATCAAACACTTCGTTTCACAACGCTTCGCATTTGTGAACGAAAACACTCAAAAGCAAAGCGCTGCGAGGGAAGGAACTGCAGCAAGGTGAAATGACTGCCAAGGAATGATTGCCACTGGACCCCGATTTTTGACAAGCAAAGTTAATATCTAAAGGGTGCCACTGGCCAACAGAACCTTTTTTACCGTGCACTGCAGCAGCGTACCGCAAAGCAATAATGGCGCAGTAATCATTCGGTTACTATTGACCGCGCACGCGGCTGACTGATCGCGTCGGTGTCTGTGGGCGTTAACCCGGCGTCTGTGGGCGTAACCCAACCGTAAAATCAGCGTCGTCCGTCCGTCAATTCTTTTGAGGCTTTCCTTTAACCATTGATTATTATTATTTATACAGAATGAATGGCGGAACGCACGTGATCTAAATCGGGCAACGAGTCGTTCGTCATACAGCGTGTAGATGGACTTGGCATTTGACGGTTGAGCAGGAATAATGTGAACTGCACGATTATCGCTTGGGACTGTCCGATCAGCAACATTATTATTGGATACCTGTCGGCAAACATCTCTCATTGCTCGTTTGTACCCTGGGGCTTCTAATTCGAAATAAATGAGGTCGGTGCGTGACGCTGCGTCGTCTGTTACCGGTAATGGGCAAATCAATGAGAAAACTCTAGCGTGCGCCTGATAGTCAGCAATGTCATTTACACAATACTGCCTCGCAAGATTATTTGCGCCCCTTGACACATTAGGATTTCCCTGTCAACCACACCTGGCATTTTAGTTTAGGGAAATGTCCATCATCCTATACAAGAACGATTTTTAAGCTTTCCGCTTCCCACTTTAACTACTTTGCATCAACAAAGCATAGGCGTGCAGAAAATACCCAGGGTTGTTTATCCAAGGGAAGTTGTCCGTAAAGCGCGGTGTCACTGAATACCACGTACCGCGATACTGACGCCATGTGCTTGATTGTTGCTTCTGCCCTGCCAGCAGGGGCGGATCCAGTGGGGGGCGACGGGGCGATTGCCCCCCCCAAACCTACGAAAGCAACTTTATTCACCATGATTTTGTAAATTTCGGAAAACAGCATTTGCGATATAAGGCCATTTTGCCATCCATTGTTTTGTCTCACAGCGGTATTGTGAAGCATACTTCATCTCTCTTGCAGTGGTGAACCCGTACGAGGCTCGATGACCAAATATTACTGAAATCGCCCCACCCCCTAACATTATTGGATGGATCCGCCCTTGCCTGCCAGTGAGGCGCTGCTGGCAAAAGTGTCGCTCCCAGCAACAAGATTTTCCTTACGTTGCTGCAGTGTTCCGTATTGAGCTAAAGTAAGTCGTTTTGAAAAAAGCAAATCTTTATCCTCACTTTGATCTTGTATGACGACATCTGAGGCAAGGCTGCTACAATTTGCCACAAGACCACAGCAAGCCGTCAACACTTAAGCTCACTGGCTCAAAAATATAATACTGGCGTCGAAGCTTATTGACAGTTCGTAATTTTTGCTAGATCTTTTTGCGCAATCTTATTCCATAAAAGAACGAGTATTCTCCAGTAATTTAGAACAGGATTCTGACAGTTCTTATAAAGGCACTATTCAGCCAACGTATGCAGAGTACATGGTTTTGCACAGGCTTCTCCCAGCGTATAAAGGCAAATGTAAACGCACCACTGATTCAGGATCGTCTAGCATAGTGGTCGACCAATTGTGGGGCGTTTGGCACTATTATTGGGCCGCGCAACACTTTGTGAGCCGCATGGTACGTAAAAGCTAAAGTCCTGCGCTGGTTGCGTGAGCTACAACTTAGGCTATTGTAACAACTATTGAACATTGATTGACGTTAACAAAGCATCGTTTTCGTCATTACACAGTTTATGACACTAATAGCATTGTTATTTAGTGGTAACTGAATACAGCTTAAGATTGAAATTGGGCTTTAAAAAACAAGCACGGGCCTTTAAATACGACTTTAAGGGCAGTTTGGGCCATCGTAATGAAAGTTTGCCGATCACCGGTCTGGTAGTGGTTTTCAACCTTTTTGTGCCGTGACCCATCATAGCAACCCACTTTAACCCAACGACCCCATCTAAAACTCAAATAAACCGAACGTAATACAACTGTGTACACAAAATATCTGCTCGCGACCCCTGCCTGCAGTCCAAAAATGGTTCACGGCCCCTGTGGTGTAGCGACTTCCAGGTTGAAAACCAATGGTCTTAGTAACTTGGCGGTAGTGGATGAAAATTAACAGCTGCTTCCTCGACTAAGAAAGGGGTTGCTCTATTATTAAAACGCGTGAAGCGTTTCTGTTGATGCCACGCCTATTCAAGAATCTGTTGGAAGCCATTGCAATAAACTCGAGCCAGCAACCACGCACCAGCCGCAAAGGCAACTTTTGATGGAAACGTAACTTACAAACGGTAAACTTTCGCGGCCACTTCTTTGAATGGCCAGCGTGGCAGTTGGACTGACAAAGCTCATAATTGTTTGGGCATAGAAACAGGCCAAGTGAGTTATAATTTCTGGCCGGTCACGTCCAGCCAATATTAAAGCGCTTAAAGAAAAAAGGCAACACTGAAGAAATGAGAAAAAGTAGGAAATACCTCCAATGAAGGCTGCGCGAAAGACTCCCGATTTACGAAACAGACTGGCGCAGCAGAGCAGCTATGTACTTATTTTGCATTAGCAGTCGATTAAAAAACGCCCGATTCTCATTTAAGCAATCAACACTGTAATCAATGGGTATCAATAATTCACCTCGTGTCCAACCTTACGGCTACTGATAATTTCGCACTTTTAATTTAAATCAAGGATAAATCCATACGGAGCATTAAAAATACTTCGGGCAATATTACGCAGGGATTCTAATATCTGCCATTAGCTGGGAAATTATATCGAATAATAGAGACCGTTTCCCACAATTGCTTCCCATCTTTCTTTTTGCACGGCAACACAAATCTTTTGAGGATCCACATCTGACCGTCGTTCTCGTGATACTATCTGTAGCTTCTAAATTATTCAAGGTAGCCTTTCGCTGCTACAGAAACCGTCAAAATTAAAAAAGCAAACATGGGAAGGCTGAGTGTTAATGAAATTGTGCAGATGTTGAAGTGGTAACTGTATGTGCAACTCCGCACTGAACTTACTCCGACCAATAATTTCTGTCCACTTGCAAGAACTACCTACGCTGGTTTTTCGAACAATTCGACGACATAGCTTAGTGATAAACAAGTCGCAAATTGGGAACAAATTCATGAACTTTCAGCGAAAATCTGAGCTACTGAAAATAATACATAGGTAAAAATTTCCACGAATCTTTGTTGCAAAAAAGCGCTTACAAGTAACTATTGCAGTGCTGACGGTAACTACAATTTCTACAAGCACATGATCCATACTTAAGCCAAACACGGACGCCAGCATTAAATGTCATTTAAGGTACACTTCACCCAGTTAATCCGAGTGCGGAAGTGCCTATCACTAATACAACGCACAACCTTGAATAGCCATGCCTGCATACCATTGTGGAATTAATCAGGTCCGGTTCTGTAAGGTCATATTCATAGTTGTAATCGAGGTATACATATTCATCGTCGTCGTGGCCGTGGCTCGAATGGTCATGTCCAGCATGAGGATCTGGCGAAGAGCTCAAGATACCAACCCGCGTCATGAAGTCCTTCAATCCATCTGGACCCATTTGTGTGTTGTTCGTGTGGTCCACGAAAAGGGCCTCCGTATACTTCAGCATATTCACTACGGCCTGAGCAGAATGTGGATCAAGCGTAAGCTTCAGACGTTAATCACTCATCCTCATATCCCATAGCTAACTAGTAGAATGCAGAGAAGCAAATTCTTTGCAGGGTTGCACATGAGGCTATAAGTCTTGGAAGTACTGAATCATGACGAAATAACATTGCAAGATGCAAACAATTTCCTAGCCAGAAATGATTAAAGAAACTTTGGCGAAGAATCTTTGCCTTGGTGGATTTGCATAACAGTAGAATAGCATTTGAAGTCATATAAAAACAAAAAATGATTACATAGCATAATTTCACTTAAGAATGTCTATTTCAAAAATCTTTCTTGTTTATAACAGTTTTTCTGGAGGTTTAAATTAATATTTTAAAATGTTCTTTTTACTTTTTACTTGAGGGGAAAATTTTATGCTATGCCAGTACAGTGTACACTAGAATCAACATATGCCTGCATTCTCAGCTCATAGCCAAGCTTAGTCAATTATAATCAAGAAACGTTCAACAAGTTGCCAGACAGGATGTTATTGTTTATGTATTCACTGCTTATCTATCCATGAGATGGTCGATGAAAAGAGCCACTTTCAATCAAAACTTCAGTAACAAAACCATTTCAGGACAGAGATACCGTAACTACAGTAACGGTGCATCAAGAAGCACAATATAATCCAGAGCAAACCAAACCTGTTCCGTAGCATTAAACTGTAAGGTGCACATGCCATCATGACAGGCGGATTGAAAAGATGATGACAGAAGACCTGAAAGTTGCGTGTTGGTTGCTGATACATTTTCAGATCCCAATTCAGTACTCTGAGCATGTGCAATTGCTGAAATACATAATGCAATGCTTTAGCCAAAACAAAATAGTAACTCAATGGTATTTTTTAATCTAAAAATTAGCAAGGCAGTGCTTGACTGGGCGTGCAAATTTAAGTGATCTAGAAAATCTAATGACAATCATAGAGTCTTTTAATGAACAAAAGAAGCCACTGTAATGGGTGGTTAAAAATAAAACAACTATTAACAACCACCATCCAGTCTTATTTTAGCAAGAGCAAGGTCCAAGTGACAAAGTTTGGATACAACTGCTTAAATATTCCAAGATTTATCTAAGTTCAGCTCATGTCACAGGAAACTTTACACAACAATCAAGACCTTCAACAAATCAAAAACTTACTAAGAGCAGAGAGTAAACCAAAACTTAAAAATGTAGAGGAGCAAAGAAGTTGGAGACTGATGCTCAACCTAAAACACAAAAAAATTCACTCAAAATTAACTTAATGCATTCCAAAGAAGTAAACATTAGCTTTCACTATACTAAAAAGGTAATTTACCCAGACCAACAAAATAACTCAAAATATAGTACTGTATTTATTTTTGGCATTCAGTTTTTGCACTGCTACATCTCACACATGTTTAGTAATGTATGAATGTTTTATCAGCTCTTTGTTTTGCACTATGTCTTAAAATATAAAACTTATGAAGTGTTTTTGCAAGTCCTTCCTTTGAAGATTGGTTTGGTCATCTTTACAAAGTTTCACCTTCGTTCTCACAGACCTGAAAAAATTGAGACTCCATGTTGCATTTTTAATCTTCGCAGTCTTTTCAAATAAATGAATAGAATTTCCAAAGAGACCTGAAAATACACAAAACTACAAATTTGAGTTTGAACCACATTAACATAATTTAACAAGATTGAGATATAGTTTGGAAGTATTTCATTCCAGCAGTGATTGTTTGGATGACATGACTTTTCTGTGCTAGTATGAAATGTCATGCATCCCATGGTACGCAATATGACACAGTGGTATCAGCATAGAGCAGTGATGGACAAACAGTCTACACAACCAAAAGTGATGGCCCAGGAACTTATTGCTGATGCCTCTGACTGGATGAATCACCTATCATCCATGTCATCTCCCTGGTGTACTTTGCCCCTGCTACTGCATCTCTACAGGTGACTTTTACATACTGGATGAACAAATGGCCAGCCCACATTCTTGTCATAACATCGTATTATCAAGGCTGCTGCATTGCCTTTTGATTGCTAACCCACACTGCCATGTACTTTCCCAACCATGTGCCATGTCACCCTAACTTTTCATGTATTGCTTACTAGACTTTTGGTGGATATGTTGTCACTGTTTTGTCTCTTTCTCATTTTGTTAAACAAATAGCAATGACTATAAACATGATCACATGACAATGGCTCATAAGGTTGCCCACTAATCATTGCTGCCCTAATGGGTATCTAGCACACAATTGAGGTGAACATCATTACATATTATAAATACAGCAACAAATGTGCAATTTTTCAGTCTTGCACGTAACTCCTTGGCGTCCGCTAGGATTCAGCAATTTTCGCAAAAAAAACAGCAGTTTTCGGTTGCCTTACCAATGCCCTAGCTCCTCCGCCGATTGCGCTAAAGAGCTGTTCAACGGCTCAAACGGATCGGCCAGTCTAGTAGATTGCACTCGAAAAAAAAATTTTTGCTTGGGGGGGCTGGTTTTTTGTGAGTGACGTCATAATTGGAGGACTTTTAGGCCACCTTGGCCCACTTTGCCTGGCCCTGGGCGCCAACCGTTAGGTGGTAGTATTTCGCTGAAGTTTTTACTGGAAACTAGGCTACAATCCGAGTCTTTTGATACTTTGGATGACCTGCAAGGGTTTCGGGTTCAAAAGTTGTGATGTAAGTTAGTAAAAATATTTGACTAATTAATTGATTTGTTTATTTTAGATCATAACTTTTGAACCAGAAATGCTAGAAAGTCGATCAAAGGCTCAAAAGACTCGGACTCGAGCCTAGTTTCCAATGAAAACTTCAGCGAAACACTTTGGCCTAGCAGTTGGGCCC
>Ga0210059_1016694_pt1 | contig 10563 bp, 8 predicted proteins | sample Ectturendosymbi2_FD_188042 | JGI IMG/M metagenome (GOLD analysis project Ga0210059, IMG submission 188042) | Ecteinascidia turbinata endosymbiont from Florida, USA - Sample 2 (SPAdes) (version 2) | ecosystem: Host-associated > Tunicates > Ascidians > Unclassified | place: Key West, Florida... | reverse complement strand
CGTGGTTAAAGCATTTCCATCAATTCATTCCAGTGGATGTCACAAGCTTCTGACAAGGCGCCACAGTCTATTTTTTCCCGAACCGTGGACGAAACAAGTTTCAGCTGCTACCTCTGATTGGGCAGCAATTAGCCGCGAGTGGGCGACTGACCGATAGTTCATTAATTACTCACTGTCTGTGAGGGTAGCACGAGGTGGGACGAGCCTATCTGTGATTGGTCTGTTGTGATGGCGAACCGCTGCACTGGATAAACAAATGGAAAATCCGCCACGCGAAGCTTTCTTCTATTATTTCTCGATATTGAATAAAGTATTGAAAAGATTTGTCTGTCGGATAAATTGGCGTGGTGGGTCATGTATGGCCCGCGGACCGTAGTTTGTCCACCATTTGTTTTGTCGGTCCTCGAAACTATGCGTCTTCACTGCTTTGCTATAAAAACAAACTGTGTTGTTAAGCAGGGGTACTGTTTCACCTTGCTTTCATCCTAGAGATTGGTCCGATCTTCAACGGAACTTCTGAGCAAAGTAGTCGATGAAATGTCTAAAAGACTCGACCAATTGCACCTGAACGACTCGTCGTCAGGTGAGTTCGGAACATTCGACTACTGAGAACGCCTGAGGTTGAATTAATATTATCAGGCGCTTCCGTATCAAACTCCATCATATACCTAAGGTTTTCCACTGTTTAAAAGTTCACCTTTTTGGAAATCATACTCCTTTCAACCCAATCTGCGATTTTTGTCACCAATGATATATTCCTACAGTGCCACAATGTTTGCGAAATTATATGTGCGATCAAAAAGTTTTGGCAGCTTTGTTATATTTTAAGCAAAATTTTAAAAACATTTCATTACTAGTTTTGTGTAATCAGTACAACTTTCTTACTGTAGCTTTGTTTTTCTTCTTTCAGAATGACCAGCAACATTCGAAAAAATTATATATAAAAGCCCAAAATGACACATATATAAAAGCCCAAAAATGACGTCTTTCCTTTTGCTGAAAACAATTAAAAACTAATACAAAAAAAACAAAACCCAAATAGACTCTAAATCGCTTTTGATTTATTGCAATAATCTTCAAAGCTGAGATTGCAGGATTTTAGTTTTAGAATATGTGAACGCGAGTTAGTAAAATCCTACGCTTTGCTGCATCAGAGCTACTTATGGCTATTTGTAAAATGGAAATAAATTTGATTGACAAGCAGGTGAGCTGATACCTTAGTTGTCTGAAACAGTGATTTGACATAAATATGGGCAAGTATTTCTTGGTTGAATTTAGGATGGTAATATATTGCTTTTATGCAGTCTACGTTTCTCAAAGTAAAACACGATTTCGTCTGTTTCAAGGCCTTTTCTACATTTTGACCACGGCTGGTTGTTACAGCTTCAATGTCAAAACCGTCGCATGGCGTGCAGAGGTTTGTACATGTTTGAATGAAACTTGACATAAATGTTTGGTTCCAACACTTTGTCATTTAAAAGCATGATTTTGTAACAGTTTCTGAAGTTGCATAAAAGCGTATAAAGTACCATCGCATAGCGATTGTTTGCTATCGCTGTCAACTTTTCAGTTAGCCTTATCAATTTTTCAGTTAGCCTTATCAATTTTTCAGTTAGCGTATAAAGTACCATTGCAATGCTCATGTGTTTTTATCTTATCGCATTTGCATGCTCTAACACTAAGAAGAGCTTTTCACTTCATGCAGCTGTCATGTCAAATGTCTTCAGTTTCCAATTGGTTTTCGGATCAACATTTCAGTAAAAATACCTTAAGCTTTCTGGCCGTTTGCAAGAGTACTGGCCAGAATGTTTTTTGCAGTACAATTGCTATGTGGGTGGTTTACTGACAGAGTTGTGTTTTAAGATCATGACAGCAAGCACGAGAAAGTCCTAAAATGTTTTATCGAAATTACCTTACTACGCGGTAATCCTCCTTGCTTTCACTTTTATGCTAAAAAGCTGGATGCGTGGACTTTGCATTAACACCTTTTATGGACAAGATGAAATGTGAAAGAGTTACCACCACAATTTATGAAAGGAATTGGATAAGCCATTTTGCTTAATCTTTGTTAAAAGAAAGTGACGTGTGTCTTGCAAAATAATTTAATTACTGGCGTGTTCCATTTCACTGCTCACAGTCATGGTCATTCTGACTGCTAGTAGCTAAACCGATAAAAAATTGAATTTACTGAACAAAATTTCAAAAAATTATGATACTTGAATTTACTGAATAAAATTTCATGAAAGTATGGGTTTCACAATAATTTGAATCCTCAAAAATGTACCATACGTTGCAGTGCTGGATTTTTGTCTCTCGCTGCTGATGAGTTAAATCGTTTGATTGAATTCAGCCCGATAGTGTCCTTTACATTATTGTGCAGACGTGCTACACGAAACACTGTACTCTACCCGCTTTTGAGTGTCACGCGTAGCTTTCGTTCGCCTATTTCCACTTTTTCTGCTCTAGATGACACGTAGCTTACTTTTGTTGCAACTGCTACAGCTGCTATTATTCGCAAGGCATCTTTCGTTGCACCCATCCATTTTCTCCAAGACTTCACCTGACCGGAGTTCGAACCTACCCCACACGAGCTATAGATATGTATTGTATAACATCTTCATTTCTACACGCAATGCGCTAGACTTTAAACATGCGTCGCAGTAACAAGGAATACACAAATGCATGAAGGAAGACGAGGATATATACGTGGCGGTAGTTGAAAAGTATAAGCTTGATGGCGCTGATACATTTACTTTGACGAAACATAAGCATTAAAGAGCACACGGATGAATGACGCCATCACCATATGCATGCTTATGAATGACGTCATCACGCCATCACGATACGAATGATTGGTTGCCAGGGGAAAGCACGAGAGGATTGTCTTGCAAAATTTTAAGCATTCGTACAAGATAAGAAAAACATATTATCTGCGTTCGCAATTGCCCTTCCCGTCGCAGGCAAACTATAAAACTACACAAACATTTCAAAAGTCGCGGCTGCGGTTACGCAGTAACTAAAATGTCGCAGACACTGAAATTGCTGTTTATGCTTGAAATCTTGAATGTTTATAAAAAAAGTGGATGCACTGACCAACAACCTCCTTTCAGAGTTCATAAGCAATTGTATTTTACCTGCATAAGCTCTCTTTTTATATGTCAGTATAAGATTCAGGTTTCTTGCATCCCATTAACGTCTTTTCTAGGTTCTCCTTGTCATTTTTGTTTGATGGCAAAACGAAACCACTGTCGTTTTTACTTTCTTTCATATCAAGTAGTAAAAAACCTACACCCCTGACTTAACGATGCAAATATCTTATGCACAACATCCGGCTGCTGATCGATTCCTGCAAAAGCATCAGCAATCTGATGCAATTTCAGATCTTTAAACAAGACAGAATCCAATCGAAGTCGTAAGAAATATGCGAAGAAAAGAATGTTTTTTGTAAATCTCTCTGAGCCAATAAGGCAAAATGTTGTTTCATCGACAAACGTTAAGTTTGAACTGGTTTGCCACTATAAAAGCTAATGACTAAAAGCCAATTCTGCTAAAAATATTGGAACGAACTTTTGATTACGGAGTGCAAACTGTTAATATGGGTCTTTCAAAACGTTTGCTAATCGTAGGAAATCGACAGTTAGTAGCAATCTTGCTGTTTCCACATGACAAGATGATAACTGTTTGTGTTTGTGGAACCTCATGAAGCTTGTTTGATTACTCAGAGCACCATTCCGCAAAAATCGTCTCTGCCTACCTTGAACGGATTCATTTACAGAGCTGGAAGCCTGCCTTACCACTATCCATCGATCTTGAAAGCAAAAGACCAGGAACCGCTGGAATGGGTCCGCACAGCTCCGTTTCCTGGTAGTCTACTGTTCTTTTGAATTGGAATCAGTTCGATGCCAATTACAACATGTTTATGAAAATCGAAAAAGGTTCCGGTCAACCGAACAGTCCTTTTGCGTCGAATGCCTCAAAGTGTTTCTTTTTGGAAAATCTGGTTTAATTTCTGTTTCAACAGATGTCTTAGAACTGGTGCCACCATCGTTAGAAGTCATCGACGGTGTTCTCTATGCAGGCGCTCAAATCAAGTGAGTTACATGTTTGGTCTGTGTGTAAGACAAAATTTGTAAGGGCTATGGTAATGGTAATAAGTTCAATATTATGCATGGAACACTATTATCCTCCCATGGTAACTCGTGACTGTCCCATCTCATGCGATTGTCGCGAAATTTTTAATACAAAAAACCTTAATGGTGAAGCACATTTCTCTTGTGTGCATGTTTAATAATTGGCCATTACAGAGCCGTGGTGATGGTACTGTTGCAACCTCTCCGGTGGTGTTGCGTTGATTGTGTGATTCACCACGAACGGGATGTGCGTGAAGAATAACACCATTATATATGTAGCGCGAGAAAGCAATAGTAAGAGAGATTGCAACGTGGAAGCTCTTCCGATATTAACGTGTGAACGATTGAATATGATGACTAGCGTACGCGAAGAGAGATTGCGAGCATGATCTCTATTGATGCTTGCTACCACGGTGCGAAGCTTTGCGCACATGCCGCTCGGGATTTCCGATCGCAACAGTACCCTAAAGACCGTACGGTAGTTTGGGGTCCAATTAAAATTGTGTGACTTGTTTCAGTTTTCACCTAAAAAGGGCCCAACAATCCTGTTCACTTGGTCTCATCTCACTCGGCCATGGGATTGAGCTTCTACAACTAATGCTTACTGTGAGCCTTAATAATGGTATTCGACTTCAGAAAGCCCTTCTTAATGTCATATACCTCAAAATTACTGACTGTTGCAGATGGGACAAATTACAACTCCACTGTCCAATCGTATATGACAAGTCCAGTGGGATTCCATGGAAATCCCACGGACAAGTATGGTGATGTTGCTAATACGTTTCTTTTCCTTATATTTCGATGCTTTTCTTCAAACTTTCTCCCTTTGCTTTTTTGCAGAACAAGACTTTCGGATGTGGACAGGGAAACGAGCGCTGCTGTCGTTGTTTACAAGTACCTCGCGGACATTGACGCGTGGACCACGCTGAGCAGGTTCAGCGTCCCGTCCAGGGAGGAGCACGAAGACAGCTACCAGTCGGAGGCCTACTCCTCCGATCGAGCCTACATGTACGGACGCCCTCCTCTTCTGCCACCGCCAGACGCCCACTTGTGGCAACTGTATCGTCATTACGCGAACTTACCCAGCATGTGAAGGCACCGAAACTATTTGCGCTTCATCTGCATTTAAACGAAAATATTTTGATTTTGTTGTTGTTGCATCACATTTGGGACAGTAACAAACTTGAAATTGATTTTCTCTCGGAGCCAATGTGCGCCATGGAGTAACAATGGATTTTTTGTTGTGTTCACCCTGCGCATATTTTGTATTTGTTTTATTCCAACGAATTTCCTGACATTTCGAAGTATCTTTCGTCCAAGTACGGTTCTTAGCTGTGCTTTGCTTAAATGGTACAAAATGTGAGGCAAAGAAATGTCTACTACTGTACCTCGGAACATAAGTTCAGTTGCAACAACGAAGTCTATTAAAAATTGATAAAAAAATAATTCGCCATGGACTTTTGCCTATCTTGTAAATAGCTAGAGAAGACCCTACGGAGCAAATTCGTCATTCCACAAAAATGGACCAGTTTCCACAAAAGAATGAAATTTTTCTCAGTTACAAAGAGCTCAGAGAAGCCGAAATGAACAGGATTGTGAACGTGTAATTGCCAGACTGCCGCATGTTGCGTACGCACCTTACGAGTTCATTGCGTCCAGACGCGAAACCTCAAAAGTTATTTGGAGGGGGCGAGAATTGTGAAGTCTAGTAAATGATTGGTTTTACACGGTCATGATAACTTTTGCTCAACAGTTCAGAAAAAAGTTTGAGTCATCATTGGCTGCGCCCTTGCATGCATCTACAAATTTGTGACCTCGAATTCCCTACGGAAACAATGTATGGAGACGGGAAGGTGATCAGTGCAAATGTCTGTTGTCACAAATGAAACAAGTTTTAGATAGCGATTCATGCGTCGAGAGCAGTTTCTGAAACATAACCGAAGGGAAATGAAGAATTACTACCAGTGGGCTACCAGCGCGGGTGAACCGCAGCTTGTAAGAGTGACTACACCATCAATAAGGTAAACACATGCGTATATTTGCAGCGATTCAAAACACTCAGCTGGATTTTTAATTACATGTTTAACACTAGTAAGCGAAATGAAACAGCACTCTAATGCTCTGACTGCGAGCAAAAACAAGACGTAATGAATTACAGTAGTTACGTACAAAACAGTGTGACTTCCACGGCACAGCTTTCCACGATATGTTTGATATCAGAATGACTTTCTGTTCCGATTGATCGAATTTTAGTGTTACACTTAGGGCCGAAAACGTTAATGGCGATTAATCGACAGAAGATAAATTTATAGCGTCTTTGCACAAAGAGTAGACCCTACATCTCGTTATACAATATAAAGTCTTCTGATAAAACATGAAGCAATCGATAAATTTGCACTGACGGGTGCAAGGGAATAGAGAAATTTTGATGGTCGAAAAACGCATTTTACTAAATTGCGTGACCAGCGTTTAAATGTTCGCAACTGAATTTGTTATTCTGTCACGCCAAACCGGTTTGTTGCACATTCCAATATTAACTGCACTTATTGCGTGCAACGCTATTACTTGTGTGATGTACAAAGTTGAAGGCTGCCATGACAGATTAGAGATTACATTCATTTTCTCAGGATTATTTCAAACTCAACTTGGAAATAAAAACTGTGATTGTCAATAAACAATTACGTTTTTCAGTTACGTTTGCTTTTCTATGATTTTCTCTGTTATTTCAGTAAATTCAATTCGGTCTTGTAGCAAAAATCTCGATCATGACAAGAAAAATGGAAACGAGAAGAAGCTTTGCCGGCTTGCCTTGTTTGGAAGCAGCGGCTGTGGTTGTTGTCGTAATTGTGCTTGCGGTGCTTTTGTCTGTCAATAATAAAACGCATTTCAAAGCACAGCAAAACCAGCATCGCATTTTCACCCCTTAAATGAACAGATGTGCCGGTTCAAAATTCTTATCCGGATAATTTGTTTCATATAACACAGTGCGTTGTTGCCGATCAGTCGCAGTCTAACCTTGCGGTTATGTATCAGATTAACACCACTGTCTTCACCTACCGCAACCGTCCATACGTGTACGTTGAAACTTTTCATAAACAATCATTGAATATTTAATTTCAACACTTCTTATCAGTTTCTTTCAGGAGTTTCGGGCGCTATAGCTTTACGTTTGGGCCTGATACTTGTATCATATATAGGGAATGGTCTAACATCTTCAACATAAAAAATGTTCATTTTCCTCTCAGTGGGATCTATTCATTAGGCACAGCCTGTCACCTAAGGTCATACGTGTTGCCCCTCTAACCTTGGCGGACATCCTTGGCTTAATGCTGGAGAAGAAGGCTGACTAAACGGCTGATTCTGCCGCTTCCGAAATTGCTAACCTCCGTACCGATTCGGCTATGATTGTCCATGTGATTTGTCATCATCATGGCCATTCCCGTCATCCGCGATGATGGGAACGGCGGCGCTCACAATCCTCCACGTATGATTTGTTGGATTTTTCTTTTCCTCAGACTTACACTCTCATTTTTGTGCAGGCGAGTATTTTCCACGCATTTACTGTTACGGTAAATGCGTAAGTCACGCTTTGCCACGTCCTGAAAACGTAATTTTGGACGCCCAGTCGGTTGGGGATCATTGTGTAGCTCGCTATACAGAACTTGCTTTGGCAAGTGGTTGTACTTCATCATGGCCATCTCGTTGTAGACGTCGATGTCTGATGAAGGTTATGAGGTCGCATAGGAAACCGTCGCTTGCAGTACTGAGTTAGTGCGCACTCGGTCCCTCCAGGACAGCCCCATGACAGAACGAAGACAGCGCAAAAAAAGAAACGTCAAGACGGCGCTCTTGGTTCCAGTGCGTTGTTCACGTTTCACAACAACAGACAACCACACTGACAACACAGGCCATCTACACCTGGATTTCACCTCGGATGGAGAGTTTGCCATTAGATCAAATGTGTGGACGAAATTGAGCAAACATTGCTTATACGAATTTCAAGTTCCGATTTGAAGGAGTTTGTTTTGTTGAATGTTGACCCCGGATAGCAGAACTTGTGCACTGACTGCAGCACAACTCCGTTTATGCTGATTTGCGGGGAAAAGCTAGGTCCCTGAGAGAGGACTGCGGTTTTGCTCAGGCTGAGGTAGTAATCAATTTTGCACAGGCACTAACGAAGGAGAAGCAGAGGTTTTGAAAGATGGATGTGGAGGTTGCCACAAAGGCAGCATCGTCCGCAGAGAGTGGTTATCGAGCGAACAGTCGTCTGACTTTCGACCATGCACGAAGACGGGAAAGATTAAACAGTCATCCAGAGGTGCGACAATGCAATAATACTCCAGACTGAACAAGCATTCCACGCCGTTTGCGCAACAGCGTTTGCGGAAGCATTATACAGGAAACCACGAGGAGACGTTGCTGCGAGCAATTTGTTCCAGGATAAGCCTACCGTTGTGTCAACGGCATGATTGCGCAAAAAACAATAAAACTGAAAAGAAGACTAATGACGTGCTGTCGCTTTGTTTGTTGAAGTGGCCTTGAAGGCAGATATAAGGTAAGGATCAGTTCGTTCACACCTTCCTCAGATGTTGCTTAATATTAAAATACTACATGAAGTAAGGCTCCAAAAGAATTATTTTGCATGATGTCACGAATTATTTCCAAAAAGGTACTTTGAAATGGAATTTGTTTTTCTCCAAAAGAATTATTTTGCATGAAAATATTAATAAACAAGGTGCTCATTTTTAATTTTGGAATTTTCATTTCCTTCCTTGTATTATTCGGAATGAAGTGGATCCTCTTAGTACTTCTCAGTCATGAATCATGCGTAAAGGCTTATTACTTGTGATGAAAAAAGTGCAAACAGCACAATTCACTATTATCGGTATCCGTTTGTTTTACTGAAAAAGCAAACCTATTGACATATAAATGTCTACTAAAAGTTCTGTTTGGAAATGGATCACGATTCCTCATAACACAAACATCCTCAGAGATTTATGATCAATTTATAACGTGTGTTTAAACTACTGAAGTTCAACAGAAAGTAGCATCGCCAGTAACAATTTGGAACACTAATCAAAACTCCTTTTACTTACCATCATGTGTTGGTCTCATTGTTGTAACCGACTGTGATGTAAACACTGAAATATGAAAATATTTGATTTGTTAGCTTTGGCTTGCTTGTATTAATTTTCGTGTCCTTGAATTTTATTCAGGACTCATCACTAGAGACTTGCAGTTACAAAGGATTTGCAAAAGGTTTGTAATGAAAAGAATGCCGTGACGGTAAAACGTTCAAGTTCCGTGCAAAGCATCACCACCTTAAAAAATAGCAACACTAATCAAAAATACTTCTTCCCATCATGCGTTGGGGTTATTGTTGTGACAGGTTGTAATGTAAACACTGAAATATGAAATAGTTGATTTAGGAGTTTTGGCCGTTTTCCATGTATTTTCTTGTTCATGAATTTCATTCATGGCTCATACAAAACCCATTAGAGTCTTGTAATAACCGCGAAGTTACAGTAAGCTTTTATAATAAAAAATATGCCGTGACTTGTGTTCATAAAAGCGTATGGAATGTAAAATAAAAGGGGAAAATGATTGATTATGCTAGATGAGATCCCCTTAATTTTTTTTTAGTATTTGTTCTTGAATTTTATTAAAACATTTGGATTCAGACACAGATTTTCTTAAATTCCATCGGCAATATTTCAAAACTCCCATTTCCATTTAGCAGACTTAAAAAAAAGCTTAGCCATTCACTGAAGCTGATTAACGAAATACTAAAGAATTGACAAGAAGGCACATATAAATAAAATTAGTAATAACACATAATAGGCTATTTTAGATGCTCTTGCCTGAATCGATACGCTCATTTTTACTAATCAAACCACAATCAACTTTGATTGTGAGTATACTTTACTTCACGACATGCATGTATGTCTTGCCGTGTTGTCGAATGTTCACCCAAAAAAAATTGTTTACTATTAGCAAGGATTTTTCTCATGTCATGCCGTCGTCTTCTAATTGTCTTACACGATATCCTTTCGACTTGTTGTTTGTTAGAACCGATTGTAGAAGAGCGTATTTCGGAAGTTTAACAGCTCATCATGACATACTGCATTGATATCCATTGCTGCTATGTGCATTTTCGGTTTATTTTGCTACCAACGAAATTTGTTGAAGTATCACAATCGGGGCTCAAACTCCACGTCGGTATAAAATATTTTCAGCCACTTTGATTTTCAAGTAATTTTTTGAAACCTATGTTTATGATAAGACGTTGTTTTGTTTCACTGAAGACTCCTGGTTGTCTGCGGTTTTATATTATACTTATTTTAGAACCTTTGGTCCAAAAGTGTTTTGAAAAACTTGCAACATTACATTACTAGACATTATCGGGGTTGTTGTGAAACTACATATACTGTCC
>Ga0210059_1016693_pt1 | contig 10563 bp, 7 predicted proteins | sample Ectturendosymbi2_FD_188042 | JGI IMG/M metagenome (GOLD analysis project Ga0210059, IMG submission 188042) | Ecteinascidia turbinata endosymbiont from Florida, USA - Sample 2 (SPAdes) (version 2) | ecosystem: Host-associated > Tunicates > Ascidians > Unclassified | place: Key West, Florida... | reverse complement strand
TGCTTGGATGCGGTACGCACCGCTGTTTTCTTTTTCGGTATTCCTTCGTCCCATTTGACGGTTACAGGCCCACCACATGGCGGTTCCTCTTACCCAAGTTTCCAATGTTTTTTCGCTACTCCGGTACTTGCCGCATTGTTTACTGAGCCACCACACACCATTTTCACTAAGTCAAAGCCAGCATGCGAAGTTCTTCCTTCACTACAGTTGCAGATGATTGTCACAATAGCTGCAGAAAAAACGATAACCATGGCATCAGGCAGATTTAGACACAACCACTGTTTGACGAACGAAGCAAAAGCTCAGCAGAATCGAAGTTATTACCGCAAGATAAAGGTTTCCGTGAGCTCAACACACACAGTGTGTTTGACTCAGTGAAGCAAATATTAAGACACTTAGGAGAATATTCTGCGTTGCTTTACCAGCAGCGTCCTTGCCTTGCGGACATGACCCCGTAACGCTTGACTAGTTTCTTCATGCTGCCATCGCAAAGTGGTGTAGATTGTAGAAAATGAATCCTCTCTTGCCTCGTGCAATTCTTTTTTAAAAAAGCTTGCAACGGACTGTATTCGACAAGCATGAGATAACCAATTTTTGTGAAACAGCCGACGAAGATTGAACGTCAGACGGATGTCAACCTTTTCTTTAGGAGTGAGTTCCAATATTTGAAATTCGATAAAACTGTTTCCAAGAACTTTCAAGTCTTTCACGATTGGAAGTGATATACCGCGCTTGTATCAAAAATGCTTTGTTGTCATCGCGGAGGCTTAGATCCCAACTGCTAGTTCGAAGGAAGCCGTTACGTAAAATTCCTCAACGCCTACATACAGAGATGTTTGCAGTACACATGTTTGTTAAAAGCGGGCTATCGCCTCCTCACTACAACCAAGGTTTCGTTCTGCGTCACTACATTGGTCCGGCACTTCAGCCCGGTTGTACATCTTCAACTCTCCTAAGACTTTGCAGCTAATATCACAATGACAATTCCGTGTCTGAATGTAATACAATCATCAAATTTCGCTCTGCGAAAACAGACGTCGCTAGGTTTTAGTGGATACGGTGGGCAACATGACATCTCTGGAAAGTATAGAAAGCTATCAATGAAATTGTTTTACATCCTTCCAAGCGGAGGAAAGATCTCTTGTGTATGTGGACTACTTTGCTGAAACAACGGAGGTGAAATCAAGCGTAACGAGATCACTGACATTTTCCTCCAGCCTGCAGAAACAAATTTTAGCGGATTATTTAAGATGGTCTATTTTCTAACTTATACTTTTTGTATTGCAGTTGGTATTTTGAAAGATTTTGTTCCACAAATCGCTAAAATCAAACCATGTTTATCATCTGCCGTCCGCAAACCTCGATAGTTGCTGTGACAACCACCTCCCATAACATCAGCAAGACTGTCTGCAACGTCAAAGTTCTCACAGTCGCGTCAAACGTGGCTTGACGTCATCTTACAGCGTTTGCGGGCCAAGCTGATGTTATCCTGTTGGTAGCTTCAGAGAAGTTCAAACAAAAAAGACTGACGGTTCAAACAAACGTTTATGTCAGATAAAGGAGATCAGCAAGCAATGAACATGCGTAACCACGGGCCTCTTAAGCTTGCTGTTTTACAACTATTCTTTATTATGGAAACTGCGTGCAAGCATGCCGGTTGTTTGACACTGCAAATCACTTTGTGCGGGAATCAAGGCAATGTTTCCGCCTCTGGTCTCCGGGAATTGTGGAAAGCTCTTCCCTTTGATTGTAAGTCGTCCAGTTTGTTGCCTGGTCCACAGCACGCTGCTGGTTTACCTCCTGCATTCCAAGGTGTCCGCCATTCCAAACTACCTGAAAAAAGTAGCGGTGTTGTTGAAACTGGCTGGGCCTCTTTTCGCCAAAAGCAGTGTGCATTGGAACGGGGTTGAATTCAGTGGCGTAACTAGAGGTTTGAGCTAGGGGGAAAAACTTAGCTGAAGGGGTCCACTACCCAACACTCAGAAGAAAAGTTAAAAAATAATAGTAAATCCGGATGTCGTGTGAATATCTGTACTAGCTAAAAAAACGATAAAAACCGCGCAAAAGGCAAAAATAGCAACAACCTGCTGAAAACCAAAAGAATATTAAATATCAAAGTGTAAGCTAAAGTGGGCCCAGTTTTTACATTTAATTTCCAGGGGAACGCCTCGAACCCTTTCCCCTCCCCCCCGTTAGTTGCGCCCACTGGTTGAATTTCTTTTAGAGGCTTACATAATCTTTGCTCTCCAAGAAATGACCTTTTGATTTTATACGAACCACCACCCAAGCAGCTGCGCAGATGGCGCCAATGCTTGCAAAGACCCGATCTCCGTGTTTGGTAACAAAGGAAGGAGGCTCCGTGCTTAAAGATCAGAAAATCTGGGTGTTTGCTTGCGACGTACGTGGTAGGCATTTATAAATGCTGCATTAGCTTCACGTTGAATGTCTACAAATGTCCGCCTCCCCTCTGGCAGGTGCAACCTGTTAATACGACGATGTATGCGTGGGTTGAGCAAACAAAAAATATTTAATCGATATCCGTAAACGACCTTATATGGGCTTCGTTGTTGGCGGTAATGAGCCCGTCTTCCTTTACAATTACATGTTGGATGGTCAGTGTAAATACCACAGCCATTTTTGTCCTTTTCGGCACTTCAAATATCCTTTTGCTTAATACGCGTTTGCTTGGTCAAGTGCTGCCCAAATGTGGAGATTGTATTTTCAAAATGGGCGTTAATTGATTCCTGTGACAAAAACTGTTTTCAGAACGCCCTAAAGTTTCGGTAGCAGAATGAAAAGCTCTTGATTGTGATCCTGTAAAAGCTAGGTATGTTTGTGTGTAGGCGTAACATTCAATCCATCGACCTCCGCGAGCTTCGTTGTGACCGTGCCGCTTCTTTTAAGAGCAACCTTACGACTTTTCTCAAAGACCCGTCTAAGATTCGAACTGAACTCTTTGAAGATTCAGTTGTATCATACAGGTTATGAACGCCTTTTCCGATTCACCACTCTGCGGACGTGAGCGTCCTCGCATTAATTTTGTTTCAGTTCTGTGTTTTCGATAAATTTTGTGACGTCGCAGATAGTAATTATCGACTCCTTGACCAACCGATCAATAGTTGAAAGTGATTGTTGCGAATGCGAAAGATCCTGTGTGCTTTTTGCAAAGGACGATTGCAGCAAAACGCTTAGATATTCCAAGCAGTCTTTCCTACGCCAGATCATTAGCACATCAGGACTGAAACATGACTTTACCAAAGTGGTTTTACGTGCCGTTGTGATTAAAGACCACTTTCTACGCGCAAACAAGAAAGTTATAATCAGCATAGGAACATAAAAATTATCCGTTGGTCGTTGACGCGATGTCGAGCATCCGTTCCTACGATATGACCAGACAAATCTGCTGAACGTTGTTGACGGGAACTTTGACCTTACAGACACGTAAAGGACCTTGTCGTGTAGCTTTCTACTTAAGCAGAGATTTCGTTGAATCTTCGCCAAACATCGCGGTGAATACGCCCACAGCAGAATGCTCCACCTTGCCATAATATTCAGGTCCTCGTATTTTGAAGAATCGTAACAGCTCCGCTGTATTCTCTTTTGTTCAATATCTGCTTTCTTTCTCAAATTACACCGTTAAGCTTCCCAGCTCTCATTTCTTCTCTTCTGAAAGTATTGCGATGAAAACATTTGGACACCCATAACCGTGAATCTGACCGCGAACGAAGTGTGTGTGGAAGCGGCGTCTGTGCTGGTGGGGGTATCCACACTATCCAGATCCCAATTTTCAAAGCAGCTGCCATGAAAAGAGAAGTCTGTCGTGCTGCAAGTACAACCGTTATGTGAGTGGCCAGTTGAGCTTGCTGTTCTGCAGCATTCCGACGCACCAACCTTTTTAATGCACTGGGGAGAGACTTGGTTTGGGAGATATATGGAAAGGTTTTCATAAAAATTCAGGAAGAACTTTCTGTGATTAGTTTCTTTTTTGTAATATTGCTAAATTTTTTGCGCTTCTAAGATTAAACAACAAAAGCAACGGCTTTGGTGAATCCCCTGAAATCATTGATTTTACATAGCCTTTTTTTTCACACAACTTTGCATGACTTTTAATTTTCACTCTTTTATTTGGGCTTGCTTGGAGAGCTCCAGTTGCTTTGCCTAATCGTTTAAAAAGCAACACTGTTACGAAGTCGTATTCTATTAAATGAGCTGATTATTGGCAATACCAGAACGTTTCTTTTCAGCTTCTTTGAACAACGGATTCGCTCTCCACATCGACGTAGTTCAGCCCCCTCTGCACCACCCAGCACTGGCGTTCTTGCGCCGAGCCACGAAGCATGTATAGAGCATCGCCGGACACTCGCCGTCAAATTAATTTTCACGATGAATAGCAAGGAAATGGCAGCAGCTTACAACGACCATCTGAACATTGGTGAGTCAGGCCAGGAAAGCTCTTGCGGCAAACCGCAAAGAGTTCGTCACACTCGTAGGTCCAGAGTCGGACGACCGTCTTGTTGTTTCCCTCGCCGTCTGTCGGCAGTCGGACACGCGCGGCTGGCAAACCAGCAAGGTGCGCACGCGCGTTTCCAGCACGCGCAGTCGCAGTAAACGTTTCCAGCCGGCCCGAGCAGTCGCTTGAAGTGGCACGCGCTCTGTATATCCGGACAGAAAATCATGCCAGTGAATCACAATGTGCAAGTCGAGACACTTCGCTTCCTGTGAACGTCACAATGCCACAAACCATTCGTCATAATCATACCTTTAATTACTGCACTAGTCTTCAATAATACGAACATCTCGATAATATGGTTTTCAACAGCTGCTTTGACTTCATTGTGGAAAGCTTCGACTCACACCAACGCGTTAGACATCAAGTCGCGAAGACAAATGTACATGTTTCCAATTAAGCGACACTTTCGTAAATTATTTTTAGAGAAATTGCAACTGCTCTGGCGGCTTCCGCGTGGTTTCCCAAAAAAACATTTGTTGTTTGCTTCATCATAACAGAAAACCTACAGTATTAATAACGATTGCTAATTAAAAACAAGTAAATTACATAGACTTTGATAGACAATTACTATACTTTCCATCAAGGGATTGACTACGCTATTAGTTGTGCCATGATTCGAACTTGTATATTTACAGCTGAAATGATATTTTAAACTTATTTTGCTAATCTGCCCAAATCGCTTTGGTCTCCTGTAATGACAGGAAAATTAGACCCAAGTACGAAAGAAAAATGCATTTCTCCTCCACAAAACCTTTCAAACTTGTTGCAAATTTTAACCAGGCATTAAGTTGTCAGAGAAGTAGTGCAGTTTGCTAATATCCGGATTTGATTTGAAAAAACACAGTGCACCCCCTTGTATCGCACCGCTGCATTTATTCAACATCGCAAGCCTCTCCGTTGTGCTGGTTCTTTTGTCTAAAATCCGCCACAACAACTCAACAATAACAAAAAGAACTCGCCAAGGCTGAATTTTCGAAAAAAACGAAAGGTTCTGACTCAGCTTTTCATGTCTTTTTGTCAAAAGCATTCGCAGGTGGACGTAATAATAAATCATTGTCAAGACAAAGGCGTGATTTGCGACGAGGTACCACAGCACGTTCTGTCAAAACTCAGACGATGTGAATTGATTAAAGCTTTGTATTCAAGCTGCGCAGCAGGCTTCGTGCGAAAGACGAGAACGAGTTCGCAAAACATCATTTTCGAAACGACGCATGCGTTGCCCAGAGCAAGTCGTGAATTACAACTGGAGAAAGTATTGAAATATTATGACACATTTTCTGGTAACGCTTGTTTGGCAGCTTGATAAACAAAGACAACTTACGGCGATGGAAGCATCTGAATCCCTTGCAATTTTCAATAAATGGCTCTGTTTAGCCCGAGATGTAGTCCCAGTCGAGCTCGACGTGAGGCTTAAAAACGCCAATAGTTGTTTTGGGCGGATTTAGAGTTAAAACCTGCGACAAACTAGGAGCTTTATGACTTTTTGCAATTGCATTCAGCAGCAAGTCTGTCCACGAAGCATGGCCACAATGTTTCGATAGGAAATACTTCTGTTTCGATAGGAAATAGTGAGCGCTCGACATGTTTTCTAAAACTCGTTTTCAAAGTGCAGTTTGTTCTCTGCCTGTCGGAAATGACGTTTCCATCGCTCTTAAGCTTCAATTTTTTCATCACGCGACAGGATAGCAAACCTTCGTAGCGCCAGGTATCCTTGCAAGCCTGTGGGGGGGGCAGGGATGTCCAGCCGAACCGTTAGCTGTGCGCCTCCATAACAACGACGCTCCGTGGTTATGTGAATCGTGCATGACAATGTTTCTTCGATTCAGCGACGAGCAAACTCTTCACATTTTCGTCATGCAGATTCGTTTGAACTGTATCTGTTCTTTGGTTAGTTCCGAGAAGGTGGCACCCAGTGGCGACTGGGGCACTCGGGCCCAGCGACAGTCTTCGATTACGTTTACATTGGTGAACGCGAAATATATTTTCGTTACTTCTCTGCCCTCTCACGCTCATGTTGCAGGTGACCTGTATCAAGAAATGTCGTTCGTAGTTAGGCGTTCTCTCGACTTCGTTCGCTCGCGCTTTACTCGGGCTCATCCGTTAGAGCCCGAGCTGCCATCTGCAATTAAGTATTTTTTTAAAATATAATTCATATCAGATTGTTTATTTTTTGAAGCAATGGATTTTCATAGAGCAGTGGGTATTAACCGGGTGAATGGTTCAACCCAAGTTGAATGAAATTTTTGGAAGGATGAATGAAAGAAGAGGGGTGAATAAGGGTTGAATGATTTTTCTGTTCCTAAAGTTTGTATCCTCTGGTTATCGCACTTATCTTGTTTTTTCCACCCAACACATATCAACAATCGTGAATAAAACCACGAACTTTAAGTGTTCTAACATTACGTCTAAAGCAGTGCGCAACTTTACACTTCAGAAAAATCGTATTATGGTGCAACAAACTGTGTCTATGACTTAATTGGGATAAATATTACCAAGGTGTGTCATGTTTAGTTCACCCTGGTGAAGGAATCTTTGCTGTGCTCTGCACCAGCGTCCGGTGCTCCTGTGCAAAACGTTATCTGCTAGAATAGCAGTACGTTTGAAAGTTTCATTGTTAATCTCGAGTGAAAACCAGACACATGAAGACTGATCAGAGCAGCCTTACCAGTCGAAGTACAGGAATGGCCTATTTGTGATATTTGCATGTTGCCACTTTGATATTGATTCCATCATATAATAATACATGTTTATATCTCAGGTAAAACCTGCAGAATGTCTAAAATATACGTATAAAAATGCTTTGTTTTGATAGAAGTACAGTAAATGCAAATCTGAAATAGATCAGGACATGCCAGCTTTATCGGCTTCGCAATTTAAAGAACCTGGTTCGTAAAGGAAGGTTAGCGCCCAGAATAAAATCCCTTCAGCAAAATCTTTATCAGAGCGTCTTTCAAAACATATATCTATTGTGGAGAATATTGGGTTGGTTTGCTTGAATCCTCAGAGTATGATGAAAATGCATTAAATGCTTTGCAACAACTGGTGCTCATGACTACCACGTACATGTCAAAGAAAAGGATTTTTGTGTTTGGTCAAGCTGAAAACTACAAAGCGAAAAGCGTTGATTCGTTGATGAGGGTGGCATTGGAGGAATTCATTCATCTACATTTTGAACAGCTGATCACTAACGTTACAGAACAACACAGTTATTGGTAAATGATTTTCTGTTGTAAATATTTGTAGTTTCCTATCGTTTTTTGTGGTTGTGTTATTGTGTCTGCAGCGGCAGAGGTCTGGAGTTCGATTCTCACTGAGCCCATCGCTTCCAGGTTCTGTGTCGTCGCTCACAGGATGACTACATTTGTTGCTTTCATAGCTTCGCATTTCTTGACAGTTAACGCGGATTCGGCTGGTTTTAAATGAGTCACTTAGCTTGTAAGTGGATTTTTTATAAAAATCAAACTCAGCGATAACATTGTAGGCCATGTGGTTAGGGTATTATTGTCACATATGCCATGCATTGGCAATAGGATGAATGGAAATGCAGCAATCGATAGCAGGAGTGTAGGAAGCCGAAAATGGTTAAGAAGCACTGGTACAATCAATGGACAGTTACAATTCGAGAATAATTTCAAAACCAACGATAAATTGTCCGGTAGCTCGGGCTAATATGAATGACCTTGTATGCAGAGAACTAACGGGCGTTATCATTGCTCTGTGACGGGCATAACGTAACAATGGGCGAGTTCTTATAAGAACTTCTCTTTCATTGTTACGTAACACACGTCACAGAGCAATGATAGCGCCAGCCAGAATGATAGCAAATGGAAATTTCAGTGACGCAAGCCTCGAACGGTTGCATTCAGGCAGTACTGTATAATGGCGACTTGTAGATCAATTTGCTTTGCAAAAATTTTTTATTTCTCTTTTTAGCCTTAAATTACAAACGGAGGAAGACATATTGCTTAAGTAGTTTGGGAGTAGAAATATTGCGGAAAAGCGAGAAGTTATACGAACAGGAATGAAAACTAAATTTGGAAAGGACTGTATAAGAAATACGTGATAAGCTCGAGCAGGGCGCAACCAGCTGATCGGGGTGGAGATGTCCGATTGTCCCCCACCCTGGTTGCGGGTCTGAGCCCGAGTGACGCTTGTTGACCTGGAGTCGCCTTTCGTGGCACCTAATAGTTTAAAGGGAATATATAGCGTGATTAGATCATAATCCAACTATTTCGTCTTTGGAAATACTTCACTTACCAAAACTGCAAGCTCATACTCAGTGCAGTTTAACCGCAACATAAGTTTGATTTGCCAAAATAAGACTTGTCCAAATCACAGCAAGAAGCTTTATATTTGCCCGACAAAATCGCAAACTTAAGTAATTTGATATTTTGCAAACAAACACTATTCTATGTTTTTGTTTGCAACGATCTTGTATTTTTGACCCACAGCGAAAATGGGTAAGATTGAATTTTGCGAGTGTGTTTCATTTGCAAACTGTTGCCAGGACCTTTACAACTTGTTGCTGATACGGAATGTTGATAAGCCTTCCCCCGGGGGCAAGTAAGTTTTACTGCAAGGGCTAAACACGCGCACTGGCTGCTGCCAAACTTGCTGTGATTGCGGTTGTTGCCATGGCAACCTACGTAATCCACGCATGAGTGTGCTGAAGTCGCTGCGCAACTGACGCAAGGTTTGCGTTGCGACGTTCGATGTTTTGAGACAAACATTGCGTGAGAGTTTGCGCAGGGTGGGCTTTGAAAGGAACTGAGCGAATGGAACGCTGAGTCGGGAGCGTTTCATGTCTCGTCCAAAACTTCACGAACCATTGTGCGCGCCATTATTCCGAAAATAATTCCCTGTCTTCTGTTTGCTTAAGGTGGTTTCTGGTCCAACTTTTAAGTTTACGCGAAATATCGCCAAAAAAAGCAAGGCAGTGAAATGAATTTGAACGCGATGCTTCGTCTTTGGAAATTTGGGTGTGTACAGACAAGCGGTATTGATTGCAGCGACTGTATTGATTGCTGCAGCTGGACCAATTTGTATGTATTGTCCTGCGGTAGAAAGCCTTTCTAAGAGAAGAAAACACAATAGCAATGTTGAAAACGTAATGACCTTTCTGCCACCTACTTTGAGACACAAATGTTTTGCTAATAGCAAGCAAACATAATCATGAACCAAGCAAATCATGCAAGATCAGACAAGACCAGAATCAGGTACAAAAACACAAAAAAGAGTATTGCTTTTCGTGAAATATTACAAAAACCTTTAAACTGTGGGAGACCTTTTTGCTTATTGCAAGGTTTTGCAAAGATTTTAAAGTTTTGCTCACCTGCAAGATAAACGTCAGCGGATTGTTGCCTCGAGAAGAAAACGTACTGGGAACAAGCACAGAGCTTGGTGCATAAACGGAGAAAAGTGGAAACGTGCATACGGTAGTATATAATTATGACGAAGCAGCCTTCGCATTATTCGTGGAAGCATACATTTGATCTCTTCGCATGAGACTGCTGTGCTCATTATTGCAAGCGGATGAAGCGCCTGTGTCCCCGCTTTTACAGGATTTTTTCCAAAACAAAGAAACTGCTGTCAAATCAAACAGAGGCACAGGATTTAATTTTTCGTGCACGTTTTTTCCGTAAGAAAATTTGCGCTTACAAAGCGGTAACTTTAACCGATGCGTTATCTGCAATTTTGGAATTTATTCTTCTTTCATTTGACCCATTTCCAAACTTTTTCTCTTTCTTGAAACATTTTTGGAACTACTCCTCGACTTTGTAGAGTCGTTTAAACCCTAGAGAGGGTTGATGATTCTGAAACCAGGCTTGGTTTATTAACTCTGCTCAAAATTTCAACCAATTCAAAAAGTCTCAGGCAGTGCCGTGGCAAGGGTAAGTGAGGCCCCCCCCGAAATTTCACGTGGGGCCCCCCATACGCTATTGGCCTATTATTATGAATTGCAGTAAAAAGTCGTAACCTCTCTGGCAGTCATTTTCTCCTCAACAATATGATTCTTTCGTATCTTTGAAAACAAGAAAAAAACTTCATTTATT
>Ga0210059_1016692_pt1 | contig 10563 bp, 3 predicted proteins | sample Ectturendosymbi2_FD_188042 | JGI IMG/M metagenome (GOLD analysis project Ga0210059, IMG submission 188042) | Ecteinascidia turbinata endosymbiont from Florida, USA - Sample 2 (SPAdes) (version 2) | ecosystem: Host-associated > Tunicates > Ascidians > Unclassified | place: Key West, Florida... | reverse complement strand
CGCATTTCCTCTGGCAATCACGAATAATTTTGAATGTATGAAAACAGCACGTGTTTAACGTGACATAAACCGTTTTCTTCTGGTGGCTTTTCCTTGCTTGCAAATGCATTTTACTTCAATTTACCATATAACCGCTTTGCATATATTACATTTTATACCCAGAGTAAAAGACTTTTACTAACTATTATACACTGTTCCCTTTACACTGAAAGCAGCTTCGTTCATGGGAGGTCTGCGGCCTAGATGACCCTTGGTCCTTCGCAGCCTCCAACTCCCTCATGCATACTATACATCGATGTACTTGGAAGTCATTGCAGTTCTTCATTATCATAATCATGATGGCGTGATTCATGCGTGTATTTCAACAAAATGCATTAGCGCCATCAAGCGTATACTCTATACTACCGCAATGTATACGACCTCATTTTCTTTCATGTATATGTGTTTTTTCATTTCTCTTTACTGCGATGCATGTTAAAAGTCTAGCGTTTGGCGTGTGGGAGTGAAGACGTTACTCAATACAATCAATTTTTTTGAGAAATAGAAATAGATTTTAGGTTATCTAAAAAGAAACTAGTGGATTTCAAGCAGGGCTGTCCCTAGCTGGTGCGGGGCCCAATGCAAGACGTCATCGTGTTAATTCAACCGTGTTACGATCGTGGCAGAGCGCAGATATACAGTAAAACACCCACACGAGAATTGAGCACCTTTGCTAACGTTCGAGAGGAAATTTGCTGGTTCTGACAAGAGCGTTCTTTGTTAACAATGAAATTTATATAGCGTTTCTAGTGAATTCTCAAGCGCAAGGTGTATCTGGCAAAAATGAACAATCTACACAAATACCATGGCGCGGGGCCCCCAGAGACGCGAGGCCCAATGCAGCTGCATCGGTTGCATCGGCTTAAGGCCGGCCCTGATTTTAAGGTTGTCTAACAAAATAATTAAATAAAATGTCAATAAGCATATTTCATAATTTTCATACCTGCAAATCCTGTTAGGGATTGCGAAGAAGATGGCACAGTATGTTTGGTTTTCTTTAATTTTCCTGCAATGGAAGAATGCAATACTTCTTTTAGTATTTACATTACTTTTGCTCATTTTGACTAAAAACAAATCTTACGAGAGTATACGAAAAAAACATTTTATATTACAATGATTTTGCGTAACTACAGTAAAGAAGCTATAAGTCTACTGTGATGAAGTGCTTGATTCACCGTATAACACAATATATCCTTTGGTTAAAACATAATATTTGCTAATTTTTCTTTTCACCGCGTTTCCTGTAACCACATATTTTCAACAAATAGATTGGTATTAAATTTTGTTTTCTTGCTATTGTCTGCATTGACTGATTAAGGAATAATGACAACGTTGTTCTTGGATTTTATTTCTAAAAAGTTACTATAATAAAAAGAACGTGTATGAAAGTCGACCTTATTGCACAAACACGAGACAGTAGCCTAAAAGGCCTGATAACACAGGTCTTTAGCTAAAATTGCTACAGACCATATGTCGTCACTTTACCGTACTCAAAATTTATAGCTTAGAGAAATTGAAAAGAAATGTTTTTTTTGAAATTGGTGACCGTAAGTCAGTTCACTTTCGCGTAAAAGGTTTCATATGTAGGCCCGGTCCCCATTATACTTTCATTGTACTGTCCTTTAAAGCTTTCGTCGAAAGACCTGACTTCTTGGTGAAATCTTTCACTTTGTTCTTCTGAGTTGTCTCCCATGTAATCTTTGAATTCATCAATGTGAGCATGAAGTACATATAATTTCAGCGACATCCTGCAGCCCGACTGGCATGTAAAAGTAGGCACGATAGGCATCGTTTGCACGGATACAGCTCTACACCCGATTCGTTTTTGCTTTTTTGCAATGCATACCTGACCAAAGAGCTCATGTGACATGCTGCTGTAAGAAATTTCAAAAGCACAAGGATAAAATTCTCAGTCTGCCGGCATCGCTGAATTTTTACGTAATTATACCCATTATTAAGTAACTATTGCTAGAAGTAAGTTTTCAAGATAGTCTACACGCTTATTTTCATAAGAAATAGGAAAAAAATTCAAAGTCGTCTTCGGAAAACAAACCCCAAATTAAGATGGCATGAAGGTTTTTCATGGTTTTACGGCATAAGAAAACATGATATAGAAACTATTTGCCAGCGACAAAGAAAAATTTGTTACATGGCGATCCACCCACTCGTATTCCACTGATTCTTAAGCGCCGTTGTAATCAATTAGTTACGGACTCCGAACACTGTTTTCGTAACGTTTATTTGGTGAGCATTCACGCATTCGTGGTGAAAGACCATCCCGTGGCTTCGTGGTAAGTGCCAGAGGTGGCGGGAGTCACATTTTCAAACTCCGACTTCACTCCTGCCGCAAAATGTTTGAAACCGGATCCGGGTCCGAAGCTTTTTCAATTTTGAGAATCCGACTCCTGTTGAGACTCCGGTAACCATCGATGCTACTGAAATTCAGCAATGTTTGTAATTAAGCAATAACAGCAAAGACCATGCAGACTGTTGCTTCTAGTGATAGCATGATACGAGACAATGACTCGACTCGAGTCACGTCGAGAAACGATATTATGAAGACTCTACTCAAGTCACAATCAATGTCTAGATACTAGAATCATTTTTACGAAATCTCCATACATCCGATTGACAAACCAAGTTAGTTTGCACAAAAAGAAATCAGCTCTTGTTGCTTCAGTGATGGTTGATTAATATTGGTGCAAATTTTCAGTTTTGACTGTGTCTCCTAGCGGTGTTGTGCTAACAATACACTAGAAACATCGCCGTGATTTAATGTAATATTTACATTCGTGATGATGGAGGTCGGCCTCATACTTTCATTTCGGGACTTTTGCAGAGATAACGGATTTATGTTTTCACAAATCCGATCCAACAGCTTTATTTCAAAATCCAATCCAAGTTCAAATTCAGAAAACAAATCTTCCTCAGTGATGATTTGATGCTGACTCGACTCGAAACAATTTTAGATGGTTCTGGTTCGACTCTGACTTGAAGGGCTTGCGTCTTGACTCGTGACTCGACAAATGTGACTCGGTCACATCACTGCCTGTTACTGCCGAAAATGAAAAGTGACTCCACGCCCGACTACAGTTTTTCACAAATTGTTTTCTCCGGCTCTGTATCCGGGTCCAAAAATACGTAGAATCCTGCCGGCGTCGACTCCAGCACTCCGGATCCCTGGCAACCTCTCGAGAGTGCGTCCGCTTCGTGCTGGTAGGTCTCGATTTCCACTCTCGGCCAGGTCATACCAAGGCCTGGTTGGTGGGTTGGTACTGCAGCCTTCTTATCAGGTGCAGGGTTTGCCGGATAGCTACGAGTAGTGCCGGACTTCAAGGCAATACCGAGTCCAATGATGCCATACCTTACAAATGTCAGCCCGGTGTTGCAGCCACAAAATGGTGCCTCACCTTGAGCCAACTAAACAACAAATCGAACCCAAGACCCTCCGCATAACAGCAACAGAGTTTCCTCATTCGACCAGGCTTACTCTGCTATTGCTGCCACGAACTTAGCATTATACGTGGCGTAATCAAGTCGACACACCTGGACCTTCAAGACCGCTTTGTCGTCTTCAAAACGCCATTTAAAACATCGTGGGAAATTGTTGATGACTGTCGTGTTCTCAGTTTTACGCCGAGAGTAAAAAAGTTGCTGTGTGTTAGTTGCAGTTTCGTTAATCTTTTACGTTAATAAAATTTGAATTTCGGTTTTGTAATCTCGTGTAAAATTTGTGACACCTGTATTACAAGGTACATTTTGAGAAAAGTTGAAAATACCAATCTTTATGAAACTTAAGTAGCTCTAAGTATTGAGTCATTAGTTTTAATGCAGATTTTAATCGGCAGCAAGATATTTTAACCATGTTCATCTAGGCCAAGAACATTTATTATTCCTGGTGGTATTTCCTCTATGTATTAATCACAAAGATTTTAACAATCGTGTAAAAATACCATGTCGAGCTTTTTCTAACTTAGAGCCGTCATGTCGACCGAGAACCCACTTCTGTAAAGAAGATTATCTGATGTTGTAAATGAAAGTTATTTTTTGTGTCACTGTAACTGTGGGAAGCCAATGATCAAGCCTATAGGCATTTCTCGTAGCAATATGGAGACCAAATTATTAAAATGACACAAAACAGTTTGGTCGACTGCAAAATACTGTAAGCCGAATTCACAAATCCTGATGTCATGCATCATTGGTATTGCAAATGCGGTCTCGAACCAGTATCTTCACTCCACTGGTGAAACAAGCAAGAAATCAATCGCAAATTTTTAATAGGAGATCGATTTCCCGTAACGCCACGCATCGTCAGTCCTATCATCTTATTCAAATAGAATCTCGAATGGTCTCGAACCATGACTCGAGGTCTCGAACAATGGCTATTCAACAACAGTCTTACAGCATATCTGAAAACCAAGCTTGTTCTCAAACGAAAGAATGTAACATATTTCTACACATCGGCACAAGCGTTTTCAGATAACGCACTGGCAAGGGTAACGTTTGTAAGCTTGGATAAGACTGCGCTTTTGATCTTTCTGCAGTATCAAAGTTAGCTTTCACAAGAAAGATCTGATCATCCTGTGAAAACAAAGTAATATATGTTCACATGTCAAAGTTACCATTATAGGATGAGAGATTCAGTTTCATTTGCCATAATATTTTTTATTTTTGCATCAGAGGCTTTGTTTTTCAATGAATAACCAGTCTTTTGTTAAGTCCTTGCACACGATTGTGGAGCAATTATTGGATATGCACGTGTTTGTTCGAGGGTGATCGCTTGATTGGCACATTCTGTTCCGGCTTCCTTATGCGAACGTTCTTGCTTGTTTGTTGTTTGTTTGTTTGAAGTTAAGTAACTTACAGTAGAATGTTTTTTGTTAAGGAATAAGTCCAGTTGCAGCAAAATAAAGCATACTGAAAAAGCGTGCGGTGTGCAAATGTTACAGCCATCACTAAATCGCTTTGTTGTGGTGACACACTTCCATAAGGGTATTTTTTATTATTCCGACATATCTGACCTGCTTTGAGATCCAATGTCTTCCAATGACATAAACTTTGTAATCCGTTGCTCTATTTAACATTTCGAGGGTTTTTTTCATCTCATTTTTTGACGAAAATCCGATGAAAATGATGAAACCAGCAAAATTGATTTTTTTGAACATATCTGGTGTTTATTTGGATATCAGCAACAAGAGCTTTACAACAAGTAAAGCACAAGCTGACTTCGCAAATTGAGGGGCTCTTATGCAATGTGTAACGTTTTATTAACCTTCTTTAAACCAAAAAATTAAAGATACAGTTCATCGCCATTTGCACCTATGTGAACCATCTCCAATCAAATCATCAGCTGCAGAGCTCGACATTTTCGAACACTTGTATATATTTTGTAAATTGCTATTCATGTATGTATAGTGGATGGAAACCTATCTATTTTCGATATGGTGTTTCGAAGCTTTTCACTCTTTATCTCTAAGTCTTGACTTGCTTTTTTCAACCCGTCATTGCGCCAAGGGAGTTTCGCCACATGTGTGCTCGCATGTGGATCTGGTGCGCTGGCCTCGCCCTCGTTTCATCAGCAGGATTGTATTTCTAGTGCTTCGCGTGCAAACCGCGTTTTGCTGTTCTGCTGCCATCGTCGAAGTATTTTCTGCTGATGATCTCAAGCCTCACGTAAATATAAATTTGTCCATCAGGAATCTGTGAAACTAAAGCCTTGCTTCGGTTTAGCAGCTTAAAATATCGGGTAGTTTAGTGGAGAGAAAAAAACAGGGTTCATAGAACGACTAAGAATCCTTCTTGCTCGTAGCGTATGGAAACTTGCGAATTCGCATGTAACGACCTTCCATACATAGGTGTAGGCAGGGGGGCCAGGGAGCCAAGCCCCCAATTCTTAGCACATATAGTCATTTTACGCTTTGAGACGGGGCATCGCAAACAACATAGTATTATTCGCCTAAAATCAAACATTTTGGCCAACCCAGATTTTTGGCCCCCCCAAAAGGTTTGAGCTGGCTACGCCACTGCTTCCACACAAGCAACGCTATATTGTTCCCCATACCTCTGCACTGGTTCCTCAAACCGCTACGCATGAAAGTTGAAACAGTGAAAGCTTGAGTGCTGTAGTTAATGAAATTATTGTCAGTTCATCCCTGAAAATCTCGTTTTTGAAAACTCACGTCAAACCAATACAGATGCCAACAATGTTAGTACTTGAGACATTTCATTTATTCGCGTTTTTCAAGCATCTCTGTTGACAAAAAGTAAAAAAGATTGCAAGCGCTGATGTGCTCAGGTTAACCTAGCCAACTTGGTAAAAACTTTTTTCAGCTTAATTGCAAAATTGCTCAAAGTAATTTCAAAGCGTGGAGTTATTCAAACGTTTAAAAATCTGTTTTACAGTATCTGATTTATATGCAGTCTGTCGAGCAGTCCTGTTGAAATCTGCATAAAATTTGCTAATTTTCGAGTAGGGGGCATCTGCCCAATCTGAAGCATGATTGCCAGTCTTGAGACAGCAAATGCTGTGCCTAAGGTAACCATTGTTGAATTATGGACAACAAGAATTTGCATATTTACGTGAATGAGCAAGACATGCTATGGCGTAATTAAGACACACAAGCTCTGGTGATGACGAAATATGCCGGCTTGACGCGCACAGCTCCTGTACAACTTCATCACTTTATTGTGAAATTGGAGTAAGCATCTGACGTGGTTGGGATTATCACGACTTTACTGCTTAACAGCATGGCAATTGCATTTGCAAAGGGACTCGATCTGATTTTGTGCTGACCAGTTTGTGAAATTTGATTTGTCAGTAAACGCTTGCACGTAGATGAAAAAAATCTAGCAAAAGATCATATGAATTGTTAAATCTTTGGGCGATTTCTATGACGCATTTAATAAGCATTCTAATAGGTTTTCACTTATATTAGTATGAAAGGCAGAGAGGTCTTATGATAAGTCTAGTTAAAAGTAATTAAAGGCTGATGGAGAGTACGTATTTTCAATTTTTATACTTTTCCATTCAAACATCCGCAATCGACTTGGCACTGAAAAAGCTGGCATGTTTGTATTTATGTACAGGCTTTTCAGCATGCCATCAGTGTCAATAAACTTGGTAAACTGATGGTGTGAGTATTGTTATTTCAGTACATATTTCATTTTTATACTGGCACTGATATTATGAATTGATTTTCATTAAGGGATATTACATGAGCGCAAAGAAACTATGAATGAACGTTCAGCTGTTGCTAGCTGCTGTACTTGAAGTTAACAAAGCACAAAACAGTTGCTTTGTAAAAATTATTTGCTTATTTAAACTTTAAACTTGTAAGTGTTAGGTGACCACCCCTTGCACATTAAAAAATCATAACTCAAAAAACTGGTTGAAATGAAAAATTCTGTTCATTTCGTTAAAAAATCGATTTTTCTGATGTAAAAACATCATGCCTTTTATCACCCCTATCACACGAGCATTAATAAATGAAGGGTTAGTTTATCAACTTGTTTGTTATTGATATTAAGCCTCAACCAAATTGATAGACAAAGATTGTCTTGAATCATTTGGCCAGAGGTTATCTTTTATGCTTGAAAATAGCAAGAATGTCTTGAAATTAACATTTGTTTATGTCTCCACCTAATTTTCTTCGGTTGCATGTAGAACCCCAAACTTTGAGAAGATTGGCAGATATTTTTGCTTAATACATGTTTTTAGATTGTGTTTAGCACGCGTACCTCCCACACTTTCTTTCCGGAAATGGCGTTTGTTTTCGGCATAATGAAAATGTTTTGATATGCAACAAGTTTGTTTTTTTGCGTCAGATAAGCTTGACAATAATTGCTGATTTTCTGAAAACGTGCCTTTGCGCCCAAATCTTCGTAGTTAGCCCTTTCCGGTATTAAACACATTGTGACCACTTTGGATAGCTTTTACTAACGGTGAAAGTGTACGAAGCTTACCAGAGAGGCAGTGCAGCAACCTTGCTTTTGTCTCTGTTTCAATGAAACCGCTGCCCTGTCTCAACTGCTACTATACATCAGCACGTTGACAAATAATATTAGGGATATGCCAACAATGCAAACATACTCGTAAGAACATATGTACAAGACGTTTATGGTTATACGTAAGGTGTTGGCATGAAGATTTGAAACAAGTCCTCTTACCGCAAAGGGGGATATAGCAAAATTCTTTTGGTCGCTGCTGGTCGTTAGTGAAACAGTAAGGCTTAGAATCATTGGTTGGGTTTCTGCAGTAATTCCCATCCAAGTTGGCATAAGGGTAGATGTCTGATGTGCTGTTGACCAAAAATAGTTCTATGGTAGTTTTTCTTGTCTTCTAAGGTTCAGAAACTAAAAGAAAATTTTCAACGTTGATTTTAGTTTCCTTAATGCAAGTAAAGCAACCAAAAGCTATTTGTGTTATTACGAGGAAATAAACGAAAGAATTATTCCACTGCTATTTCAATGAGACTACTAACAGTGAAATCCCCTTTCAGATGCAAAAAATAGACATTACATTTTCTAAAAGCACCCGATAATTTAAGAGTGTTTCGTTATGCTACAAAAGGAAAAACAACACATTTGACGCTGTCTGAAAATCTTACACGTTATGTTTACGAGCAATTTGCGACGACCAAAGTTGACAAACTTTTCCAGTCTCTGTCACAGAAATCGTTCCATTATAGTTCCGACCTCTATGCCTTTTGCCAGGGAGACAGGACCCTGCAAAGAACATAAAAAGTAAGAATTGCATGCCATTGAACAACATTTCATGATAAAAAGGACGGAATCAAATTTTGCGCAGAGCAAATAATGCTTTAGGAAAACAGGCTCACTGAAAATGCAAGTGATCGTGCATTTATATAATTTTCTGCCGCTAGTTTGGATTAATTCCTAATTGATACATCAATATAAACCAACAGCTCTTAGTGACTTTTATGTGATTTGCTTTGATCGACGTCATACGTTTGTGTCCAGATATTATGATTTCGCAATCAAGATAATGTTTCTCTACGCTGATGTGCCATTAGTAGGGCAACCAATTTATTGACCTAAAAACTTCAAATTTTGACTTTATAAATTACACATTTTGACTTCATTTTGACCTACAAATTTTCTGCGTTTGCAACTGCAAAATAATTCAGCCTAAGGTGCCGAGGTTAATTCAAAAACGTATTCATACACTCTAGGCTTCAGAAATCATAAAAAATTTGGTTGTTTAACTTCGGGGATGATATATTGATAAGTGCATTAGTAACTACAGTAGAGTCAAACCTGAGAACATCATAAAGCTGAAATACTGTATGCATGATGGATTGAGCATTTACCAAAACAAGTACCGTAAAACCACATTTCTCGACTACCATGCCTATCCTACATAATATTCAGTGGTCCAATAGTGGGCAACAGGGCCGGCCTTAAGCCAATGCAACTGCATTGGACTCCACGCTTCTGGGGGCCCCGCACCATGGTTTTCAGGTAGTTTATTTATTTTTGCCAGATAAGCCTTGCGCACGAGAATTCAGTAGAAGCGGCTTATAAATCTCACTGCTAACTAACAACGCTCTTGTTGGAACTAGCGATGAATTTCCTCTATTGTCAAACATTAGCAAATGTGCTCAATTCTCATGCTAAGGCATTAGTTCTGCGTTCTATCATGGTCGTATAGCACGGTTGATTGAACACGATGATGTCATAGAATCACTGCTCAGAGGGGCCCATCCTCTAGGTCTTGCATTGGGCCCCGCGCCTAAGACGTGCATTGGGCCCCGCACCTGCTAGGGCCCGCCCAGGTGGGCAAAACAACATTATTATGTCAGAAATCGCTATAAACCCAGTTATTATTACAGAATTGGAACTAAACTTGCAAAGGCATATCAATATCTGTTGTTGTAGTTTCAATAAAATATCAATATTACAGAGAAAAATCTGTGCTGCAAAAATAGTTTGACCTAAGAAAAATTTTGTCCTAATGACAAATTTTGACCTTTTTTTTGACCTAATAACTTGGGATTCCCTCATGGTATGAGCGTGAAATTTGGTTTGTGGGCGTTTCATTAACTTTAGAAAAGGCAGAAAAATCTTGACTTTATTGACTTTTGGTTGCCCTAGCCTATGGATATAGTGTTACAGCAATTTTTAAGTTTCTTTTTCGCTTTGAAAGTTTCCAATTCCACTTTTTCTTGAAATTCTCTTCTTGAGTTTTTTCCCCTGCTTTGTCTTGAGTTGTTTCTCTGCTTGCCATCGAAATTTTGGATATAGCGTTCAGGTCTGTTTGAATATTGTCTTTCACGTGGACACAGCAGAAGCACTTCGTGAGAGTTTGTATATTTGATGTTTTGCGAAACTGCACTGCGTTACATTGTATGAGCTTAAACAGCGTTTTTAAATTCAGAGAAAGGTGCCAATGTGTTTTGTGCGCCTACTGAAACATTGGTACAAAGAACAAACGATGCAAATAAAGTGGGGCAAGCATTTTTCTGAACTGTTTCATGTGTCTAATGGGATTAGACAAGGGGGAGT
>Ga0210059_1016690_pt1 | contig 10564 bp, 6 predicted proteins | sample Ectturendosymbi2_FD_188042 | JGI IMG/M metagenome (GOLD analysis project Ga0210059, IMG submission 188042) | Ecteinascidia turbinata endosymbiont from Florida, USA - Sample 2 (SPAdes) (version 2) | ecosystem: Host-associated > Tunicates > Ascidians > Unclassified | place: Key West, Florida... | reverse complement strand
ACTTTTTCAGACGGTGGGATTATAACATGCCATGTCCCCCCACCTTTTTCTCTTTAGGTTTCGTAATATACAGTAGTTTCACACCAAGCTGTCCCCCTCACATTTTATAACAAAATTGCGCTTTTGTTTCCAAGATCAACACATATAAAATACCACATATGTAAACAGATCGTGTTCATAATAGACCACGTACATCCAGATCTGAATTAAGGAGGGGCAAAGAAGTAATTTTATCGAACCCCCGTTGCCATGGGGCCTCTGCAATATGAAGTAAGTTGTTTGTTTCATGTTAATTGGTTCTTTGAAAAAGTTGATATCAGTCTCGACTCCTCTGCAGTTTTTCTTGCTATCTTCTATGTTAGACGAATCAGAGATAACTAAACCTTCTGGAGTTCCAGCTATCTCTGATATGAGTATATCCCGTAACTTTAGCAATGTGTGCATCACGTCATTTACACAAAACTAAAAAAATTGAACTAAATTCCGTTTAATAAGGTTCTGCTCCGCAACGGATATTATTGTTAAGTTCTTGCCTACAGGCAAAATAATATATTCGCGAAGCAGTCAAGTTATTAGGTAAATAGCAACATCTGTTTGGTCATAAACGAAAAATCTGAAGAAGAATTGCTACTTTCACCCCGTGCGTCGCATAATTTCAATGTCTTGTCTAGACATAGAAGCATTTCCCAATTATAAGTTGTTTAAGACAACTGTTGGTGTGTGGTCCACAAGTGTAGAGCTAGTGAGAACAGAGTGCAAGGAACTGCGAGCTTACTACAGCATGGGAAATGACGAGATCGATTGTAGCATCAAGAGCTCAAAAGCTCAAGGTGGCTACGGAGAAAAAACAAAAGGATCTAATGGTATTAGCTAAAATGCCTCCACTGAAGCTCTCTCTCAGAAACACTGTCTTCACTTTAAGAGCTTTCTGAAGTCCTCCTAGGAAAGTTTGTGGCGTACGCGGCAAGCCGCGCCTAGACTACAGTAGCTAAGATAAGGTAGTCAGTGTTGCCATTCAGTTTTGAAGAAACCCCCCAGAATTTACCTTGAAATCACCCCAGAAAATAATAAAAAAACCCAGACATAAAAATTGTTAAAAAAGTCAAAACCAAGCCTTTGAAATGTACGTTACAAGTACTTGTACATGAAAAATTAAGGTCAAATGCATTATTTGCATCAAATTTTCAACAAGTTCAAGTCTATTTTCAAACATTCTGACAATATGGCTAGTCAATGCTTAATCTGTAAAACATTAGATTTCGAATAATTTTGTTAAGCCTAGCCCTACTCAGCTGCACTGGCTGCTGACTCTACACACCACGCCTATGAAACCACTGTACTCTTCAATGAAAAATCTAAAATTTGACCAAAGGCAAAAAAACCCAGATTTTCAATAAAAACCCCAGAACCCCAGATAAAACAAAAAAACAGATCTAGTGAAAATAAAACAGCAGTGGCCACACTGAAGGTAGTGCAGAGCTCGCTAATGTTGCACATGCATGTTGAGCTGTGCCAAAAAAGTGATTGTTGTTTTTACGAAAATAATCACTGTCAAAATTTCTGAATTAGTGAATTCAAGCGACGTACCTGATGTTTGTGTCGCCCATATGGAGGTAGAATTAGCCACATCCACGGCGAAGTGTTTTGGTAATGGTATGTTACGTAACAAAACACTATCATTGTACAATATTCTGTGCTTTCAGCATCGTTACCGTAAGGAGGAATATCAGCAAGAATTGCTTCACAGCACGGCAGAAACCCGTAGCTTGCATTTTTCTGAGGTATAGTGAATCGCCAGCTACACAAACTACTAACCCGTGAGTCTTCAATTATATAAGCAGTCTTCTTCAGCGTTGACATCTGTGATCTATTATGAACACAATCCTTCATGCCAGTGGTTTTCAACCTTTTTTGCACCGCAACCCACTATAGAAACCCACTATAACCCAACGACCCATCAGGCCCGTAAGCAGCTTGGGATACTAGGAGGGGCGAAGAGGTTTTTGAGAGGGGCCCAAATTTTTTAAACTATGTCCAATATTTTTGAAACGTCCAAAACACTTTTCCAGGGAGGGCGAAAATTTTTTCTGGAAGGCTTCACCCCTCCTGCACCCTTTTAGTTACGAGCATGGACCCCATCTAAAACTCGAATAAAGCAAATGTAATGCAGCTGTGTAAATATGCACTCGTGACCCCTTCCAAAATGGTTCAAGACCCATAGGTTGAAAACCACTGCTTTATGTATACGTAAGTTACCAAATAGTCTATTGTTTAGCCCAGGGGTGCAGAATTTGGTCGCGCACTCGCGTCGCGCGACCAAAAACGTGGAGCGCGAACGTTTTTTCACATTGTGTACTTCATGCATCTGAATGCTGTATGGCAAAGTTAATATGTGTCGGCTACTAAAAATTTCTGCGCGCTACTAACATTTACAGAAAATTTTGCACCGTTGATTCAGCCTACTGATCTCATAAGAACATGGTCTGTTAAGAAAGTGTTCTGTTATGTAATAGTCTATTGTGAACGTGATCTGCTATAAAATAGTATGTTATGAAAGTTGTCTGTGACGAACTGATCTGTTATGAACGTGGTCTACTATGAACAGGTCTGCTTTGAAAGGGGACCGTTTTTCAAATATGATTTCTGCTCTGCGTGTTTTTGCCAGTAAATCTTAATGAGTTAGATGAAGAATCAAAAGGTTACTTATTCCTATGCCTTCTGCTGGTATTGTGCTAAAAAAGTGAGGCGCGCTGACACCAAAAGTGTGATTTTTGACAGCGTTGTCTGTTTCTGTAATACGAATAGACCAATAACGTTATTTGTGGGTGAGTGACGCTCTGGAAGACCATGGTATGCGTGAGTTGTATACTTCGTTGCGCGTGGGTGTAAATACATTAAACAAATTTATCTTCCATAATCTTCGTATGGTCTGCGTATAACATCTTAACGCCTCTTCCGTTCTGGCCTATGCTTAGTTTTTTTTGTGCTGTTGCGCAAGGAAAAACTGGGATGCCACGACCAAGAGGACATTATGCTGATTTCGCTCTCCTGTGACTATTGGGACTTTATTTCCAAGCCGTGAAAACCGATATTACAAATGAGCTTTTCTGATGTTTTGCAACTGCATGCAGCGTGTGGTTTTATCAACCAAAAACTAAAGTTACCCACTCTTGATGAAAAAACGCCACCTGTTTGCATTTTGAACCCTTCTGAGTTAGGACGATCGCTTTGAGAAAATTCTTAGCCTGAGCAAGGATTAGGGTAGCTGAGCTGCTCTGTTGCCAATCGACTGCCCTTTGCATCTCCCAGAGACTCCAATGGAAAGGCATGGCAATGACGTTGGGACCTATTCAGCTGCAGTGACTGCGTGGTTGGGGAAATTATGCTAACCTTCATAGCGGTTCCCTGCACACTATACCTAAAGTGATTGCCTGATGGCTGAATGGCTCAGTCTGTTCTTGAAATAGACTTTGTGATCCACAGCTGGGGCGTTGTCAGGCGCCATCGCTCCGGATCACAGTGGGCTAGGAAATGATGATGGCAGGGGTATACTAATTTCCCAAAACCTCCAGAATTCCCGAACTGCAGCCCCATCGCCAGTTGTACTTTTACGTTGTCCCTAAGACTAACTAAAAACAAAAAAGCACAAGGTGTGCAGTCAGTACCGACAAAGTTCTTAGAAAAACTGACATACTTGGCATAAGGTTTCTCTTTCCCCACTCAACGACACAGATGTTCAAGGACACTGCTTAGTGCACCGTTTGGCGTATTCCCTTCAATGCATCCTAGGTAGTCTCGTTGTACCCTTCCCCAAAACATCTTCTCAGAATGGCGGCAGCTACTGCCCTACACAGTAGCATTTTCTTCTCACCCAGTTGGATGGATGGAATGATCTTTTCTGCAGAGAGTATAGACCATAGAGCGCGAAGCTTGGTTTTCAACCTCTCTTTGCTTGGTTACTCGCGGGCAAGTGCTTTTCCAGATGTAGCCTATGTTGAGAACGCCATTTGTTTTGGCCCAAAGTCTCACAGAGGGAACCAAAAAGCTTGAAGTTCAGAGTTTCAACATCCAAGTCTAATTGGCATCTCTTCAAACTTTTCGCTGTAACCCGGTTCTGAGCCCACATGACCACTTTCAACGTCAATCCGACGACTCACTTGTCGAATCACCGGTTCGACTACGTCGGAAGCACATATTCTTACTTGGAAGATCTCAAGGTCAGCATTTTCCGTCTCATATCTAGTCGAAACTTCCCAGATGCGATAATTTCGTACTTTCTTAATGTAGAGTAGTCCTACTCCAAAAATTTATCAGCGTCAGCTAAGATCAGAATTGTCACTAAGGCCTATGAAACTCTCTCCAGTTTTCCGTGTCATTCGCAACCTTACCTGCCCTTATTTTTCCTTGCTTTAGCTCTCTTTCATAATCATTTTGCCCAACTGTTCTTGCTCTTCAAATTCCGGTAAGACCGTGCTCCGAGTTGCATGCAATGTACAATACAACTTTTTTAACGCTACTTAACCACTGGTCAACACACATTTTCGTGGTAAGAACGTTTCAACGGATTCAGGGTATTTTGATGTCTCAAATCCGAAAATGACATTGGTTTTCCGAATTGGTTCTAGTTTTTGAGTTATTCCGTATTTTTTCAAAAAAGTGCTAAAAATTACGCAGATTTTAACATTGGTATTGTCTTCATATGCTACAAGTTTAATGAGGTTATATCTGTCTTTTCAAGCATGTCCATACGGCATTCTTTCTTTTGTGATGCGATAGACAGCAATCGTTATCGTAGAGAGCCTTCTACATGCAAATCATGCTTCACGTAAAAATCATGCAAAAATTCAGAAAATTAGGCAATATTAGCAGTAAAAAACACACATTTTTGTAATTCCAAAGCATCTGACGTTAAAGCACAAACACTACTTTTAGTAACAATCAAAGTGAATTTCGCAAAAAGTCTGGCGGTCATCAAAAATGCTTGCTTTCAGCTTTTCGATCGTCTAAGCAGGAAATGCTCTGCAAATATAGTTGAAGCAATCCACAGTTGAAGGCAAGGCATTAACAAACTGCTTCATCAAACCAAATTTGATGTGCAATGGTGGAATGATGATTTTTTCTCTGACAACTGAAGGTTCATTGATGATGTTAGCCTCAGCAGTAGGTGGCAGCCCGTGTTTCACCCAGTGATCACCACGCGCTTGGCTGTCTCACATGCAGATAAAACATGAATCTTTTTATAGTCGCTGTTCTGGCCAAGCAAAAAAATTACCATTTTCAAGTCAGATAAACCATTGTTGAATCTTGGTCTAGTTTCTGTGATACCATTTTCAATGTTGTGCTCTTCACTTGGTTTTGTTGAAACTAGAAACGCCAACTGGGAGAAATGCAAGTTTTTTACCGTTATAGCAATACACATTTTAAACTTTTTTTCGTACTCTCTACGAATTAACACCACTGTTCAGCTCTTTATTGTAGAACTCACATTTTCAGCAGAAACCTTCGATATTTTTGCAGTAAACAAGTTCTTGTTGGCAAAAATTGGGAAGTAATTCTTTTTCACTCGGTAGAATGTTATTTAGCGTACGTCCAGTTCAAAGACAGTTTTGTGTTTGAGTCGGGAATCGGGTTGCCAAACTTTCTGCTGTTTCTTTAGGTAAGTTGAAACCCTAAGTTTCTGGAATTGCTGAACTACTTTGGGACACAATTCCATCGCTGTCACTTTCAGAGCTTACTACCTCTATTAAACTCATCATATTCCACTGATATGTCATGTAAAATCACTAAGGCACATAGGTATATCCTAACAGTGCAGCACAGGTCGCCAGAAGATTCTAAATCTCACCTGGTTTACTGTCTGATAATATAACTATAGACCAGTGTTTTAGCGTTTTTCAACCTTTTTGCTGCAACGGAACCTTCCTCAAATGTTTACGTTACTCAAGGAACCCTATGCAATGATCCAAGTATCTATATTGCTACAACCGCATAGAACTGTGGTTGCGTAGTTCGTCCAGGCAATTTCGGTCTGTTTCGGCGGCAGTGGAGTACGCAGAAAATTTTCATGGGGGAGCTTTGGTTCAGGGTCATAGGTGGCCATTTGTATTTGGTGTGCGCTGTTTGTGACGTCACAATTTGACGTCATTTACATGTTTCCAAACCAACGTTTTGGCGAAGTTTGTTGATATAATATGCACATTTTTCTACATCCACACCCCTTATTTTATGTGTCATTGCACTGAATATGAATATAAACTATGAGCGCTCCAAGTTAGGCTATCGGATAAAAACAACATCAACGGTACGACACAGCAGTTCATAACTGCAAAAACATCAGGCTGCGCGTTAACACAGGGGAGTGAAACACACTCATCCCTACGTCAGAGCAATTTACAACTGCAAATAATTTACCTTAGCTGCGCTAAGGTCTCGTCAAATACGAGCAGTTGAGCATTGAAGGTGTGCGGCTGGACTGGCTGGCGCACACGCTGGTTTGCGAGATCGAATTTTACTAAACTACACAAGAACTGAGAATGCGCAAAATGCACGCAAGAAAACGTTTGTTTTTTGTGATGTATAGAAGTCCACAGGTCCGTGCCCAGGGGGGGACGAAGCTTCTCCTAGAAAAATTTTCGTCCCCACAGGAAAAATGTGTTGGACGTATTTTGAAACTATCAGACATAGTTTTAAAAAATTGTCCCTCTCCTAGAAAACTCTTCGCCCCCCCTGGTGTCCAAAGCTGGTTACGTGCCTGGAAGTCCAGCAAACGTTTAGTTTTCCTTTTTCCATGCTGAGACATTATCAAATGCCTGAATGCGTCTGTGTTAACAACTGCGGTTTTTGAGCTCGTGCAACAGTTTTTTCATGCTAGAGAAATTTGTAATGTAGCTAATGCGGTCAGCGTTTGCGCTGTTCATCCTTAGCAGACAAAATAAAGGCAATTGTTTCGGATAAAGTGAACTATCGCGGAACACAATCTTAAACATGCGTAGTGGACGAAAGGCCTGCAGAAAGTGGTTAGATGGTTTCTGGACGCAGACGATAACGGAGATTCCCTCAAATCTGATTATTACTTTTTGGCCCATTTACAATGTTCCTTGAAATTTGCATGCAAATTCATTCCGTGGTATTTACATTACGTCGACAAATTAACAAGCAAAAAGTATGCGATAACAATTAATCTACTTTGCGCAGGTAATAAGGTTTTCGTAAAATATCAAGCTCAATGGGTTTAACCCCAAAACCCCCTTGCGCACGCCCTTGCTGAATATAAACTATCAACCCTCCAAGCTAGCATATCGGAGGAAAATAAAATCAACGCTATGACACAGCAGTTCATAACTGCAAAAGTATCAGGCTGCGCGTTAAAACAGGGTAGCAAAACACACTCATCACTGCGTCCGAGCAATTTACAGCTGCAAAATGAAGCTGCGCTTATGTCTTGTCGAATACGAGCAGTCGAGCATAGAAATTGTGTGGCTGGACCGGCTGGCGCACACCCCGGTTTGCAAGATCGAATCTTGCTAAACTACACAAGAATTGAGAATGCGCATGAAATACGCAAGAAAACTTTCAATTTTTTATTATGTATAGAAGCAGAACCGTCGTCAGAAAGTGGTCAATAGGGGGGTTTTACGTTTGTGCGGGGGGCTTTACCTTCGTTCAAGAGGGGCTTGACATTCAAATTTGACAAACATTCCACTATTATGTAATGTTTCATATTTCAATTTGGGGTGGATTGGAGCTTTTTCAGGAGGGGCTAAGCCCAGCAAAGCCCCCCGTGGCGGTGGGACTCTGTGGAAGTCCAGCAAACTTTTAGTTTTCCTTTTTCTCTGCTGAGGCGTTATCAAATTCCTGAATGCTTCTATGTTAAAAAAGGCTGTTTTTGTGCTCGTACAACAGTATCACGCTACAGAAATTGTTAATGTAGCCAATGCGGTCAGCGCTTGCGCTGATCAGCCTGAGCAGACAAAATAAAGACAATTGATTCGGATAAAGTGAACTATCGCGGAACACAATCTTAAACATGCGTAGTGGATGGAGGGTCTGGAAAAAGTGCTGATGTGGTTTCTGGACGCAGACGATAGCCCGAATTCCCACCAAAACATAATTATCACATGTGGTATTTGCGTTAAGTTGACAAGTTAACAAGCAACAAGTATGCGAAAACAGTTAATCACCGTTGCGCAGGTGATAAAGTTTTGTAAAACATCAAGCTCAAAGGGGGGTTTTAACCCCAAACCCCCCACTTGCGTACGCCCTTGCTTGGCAAGCTTGGATAAAGTGTTAGCCACCTGGTTACGCTATGAGAAAGAAGTTTTTGGTACTCGATATCAGCGATGTAGTCGAGACCGTAACCTTCGAGACCGAGACCGAGACCTTCGAGACCGAGACCGAGACCGAGACCGAGACCGAGACCGAGACCTTCGAGACCGAGATCGAGACCGAGACCAAGACCGAGACCGAGACCGAGACCGAGACCGAGACCGAGACCGAGACCGAGACCGAGACTTCATCAGAAACTCCGAGACCAAGACCGAGACTTCAAAATTTGTGCATTTTGCCGAAATTTTTCAAAAAAATGTCGTCGTCACTTCTGAACATGGGCGTCCTCAGGGGGGCAAACGGGCATTTCTCCCCCTTGAGATTGAAACTAAGCACCAAGATTCTGTAGAAAAGATGAAGTTAGTGGCTCAATTCCGATCAATTGATTTAATTTTTGTAATGCCACTGTATTTTCCTGTATGGCACTCACACTGCACAACAGTCAAGTTCACTGTTCTGGTGTCATGCAGGGGTGAGCTTGCAGTTCACTCGTGTTCACTCTTTTGTGTGGCCACACTTGGGAGCGAATTTTTCCTGGTGTTGGTGTTTAAAGCGTAACGATATCATGGCAGCAAATCTTCAAAGGTTCGCTTCAAGTTACGATAGAAGGCGTTTCACCGCTTGTTGCTTTTGAACACTGGTGCCCCGCATAGCAATTTTTAGACTGGCCTAATGATCTAGTGATTTTTCAATGCAATCTAGTGAGTTTTTGCAAAGTATATTTGGAAGAAAATCGGTTGTCTTTTTTCTAACTTTTCAGCCGTTTACAATTCGTAAACATTTAATTACGTGAATGGTTGTTTCGAAATTTGCACCAACAGAACGTACAAGTGTTTTTAATTTGAGTTTGTAATCTTTTTCACTTTCGCACAGTTTATCACTGCAACATTGACCATGACTGTATTTTCATTTCGTTGCAGAAACGCTGCACAGAAATAATTATATAAATGTTAGGCAGATTGGTCTAAAATACTCCGTGTGTGGTGTCGTATTCAGCTCTTGGTGATTGTTGGTATGACATTTTCCAGGCTTCAGCATTATCTATTTTAACAAACTTGCAAATGATGCAAAGGTTTTGGGGTGATAAAGTAAATAACTAAATCATTTCAAGTAAAACTGCAAACTTCGACCAAAATTTTTGAATCTAGTGAAGTTGTTTCAGATCTAGTGAATTTTTTTGTGAATTGACTGATTTTGTAGAGAAGCCTGTGGCAGCAGTGCTGTTGAACGCAGACATCGTGGCGGGTAATGCAGCAAGACAGTGGCTGGCTGGTGACAGCGGCAAGCCACGCATTTCATGCTGTGTGAAAATAAGCATAAGTGAATCTGTAACCATGTGCGTCTGCAAAGAGGGAAAACGGGCGTTTGCCCCCTCCTAGAAATTTGGTCTAAAACCGAAAACGTTTGGAAAATCTGAAAACAGCAGTTCAATTTCGATTAATTAGTTTATTCTTGCAATAGCAGTTTATTGCATGTATGCCACACTGCACAAGAGGTAGGTTCGCTGTTTTGGTGTCATTAAGTGGTGAGCTTGCAGTTTACTCATGTTCGCTACTTCGCATGCAGATGCGGGTTGCAAAAGCTTGTGAGCGGATTGTTCGATCGTTACTCTTTATTGCGTAACAATACCACGACAACAAACCTTCTAAGGCTCAGTTACGGTCGTAGGCGTTTTGCCGCGTGTGACTGTTGAACGCAGACATCTTTGGCAGAAGATGCTGCGAGATAGTGACTGCTAATAGTGGTAAGCTTCGTAGTTTTGTACTGTGCAGTGTGAAAAGAAGCATGAATGAAAAAGGAGCATTGCTGCGCCAACGAAGCGCGATTTTTGCGACTGCTGCCGTGGCAGCAGGGGCGTAACGAGGTTAGATGGCGCCCGGGACAAGAAACAGGTTTGGCGCCCCTATGTTTGAACCTGAGATCTTTCAGACATTGTTAGAACTTTATGGCACCCCCAAAGTTTTTCGGCGCCCGAGGAATTGTGCCCCCTTTCCTAATTTACTCAACCAAACCATAAATTAATTTGACAACATGTAGGCCCTCTTATACACTAAGCCAGTGGTTCCCAACTTTTTTGATGCATTCCTCCCTTTGCTCATTTTGGAACTTTTCATTCCTCCCCTAAGCAACGTTCATTCCTCCCCGGTTCGGGTTCATAGGCAAGTATTAACTACAATTGGAACAACGGTCTTTATTGACGACAATAACTTGATTAATAAAAGTTGGGACGAAAACTATT
>Ga0210059_1016689_pt1 | contig 10564 bp, 4 predicted proteins | sample Ectturendosymbi2_FD_188042 | JGI IMG/M metagenome (GOLD analysis project Ga0210059, IMG submission 188042) | Ecteinascidia turbinata endosymbiont from Florida, USA - Sample 2 (SPAdes) (version 2) | ecosystem: Host-associated > Tunicates > Ascidians > Unclassified | place: Key West, Florida... | reverse complement strand
GGCCGTCATGCTTCTATCGTGACGTCACGTGCCATCACCATTGGCGCGTATCCAGCTGAGTCATGTGACTACGTATGCTTCGCGCCACTACGTCACTACCGAAACAGCCTTTTGCGTTTTTTCCTTTTTGACAGCGCTTTTCTCCTGATTAACCAATAAGAACCTGCAGCAAGATCACTGCAGTTCTATTGCTATGCACTGAAGATGATAACAGTTGTTATCGAAACGTTTGCAAGATGTCAGTTGTATCGTTTGCTTTGGCCGTAGTATTTATTATAAAACTTTGATTGATGTAGCAAATGCAATGTATCATTTATTTTACTGTAAACCCAGGTGACTGTACCAGAATGGAATAAAGAAGCAAAATGAATTTCTGCAGTCAGACGTTTATTTCAATCTAGTTTCAAAACGCAATAGTTTCAATATTTTTTTACGTATAATAAACAGTTTTTTGAGAATTAGATTCAAAATAAACGTGCCTCTGTTCAATTCCAAACAGGACATTCGAGCAGTTTGCATTTTAGTTTGAGACTTCACGTTTTGAAACTTCCTTTGGAATAACGGTTAGACGATCGCAGACAAAGGTGGTTGGTAAACATTCCTTCAGCTTGAATGCCGGTTTCATTTGAGCCTGTCTGCTATAACGGATCCATCAGTTATTTAACCCAAGTCAATAACAGCGAATTGAAGACAGCTATGCAGAAACAGATCTGGATTCTGCTGGTTACTTTTTATTTCATCTGCGCTTCCTGTGTAAAAACGTTCGAACATAAATTATTCGCAGAAAGAAGCATTTTATTCAAAGGAAGTCCTGTCCGCATTGCAGTAATTGCAGCGAAAACATTCAACAACAGACTTCATTAAAGATCTTCGAAATCAGTTTTGCGTCACTTTGAAAACCGGTAACTGCAACTGTACAGAGTCTCTCTAGACTGCAGTCACATACGCTGGTGCCCGAGATATTGCATGGCCATAGGCGTTGGAAGGATTTTTTTCCAGGATGCGACAAAAGTGGATTTTTCCAGGGGCGGCAGCCAACAGTGGTGGAATTTCATTTTACCGACTCGAAACTAAGAGAACAACCTTTTTCTACGAAACATTTTATAGGAAACGATCAATTATCAAAATCCAGAAAATATAGAGTAGATCGAGGCTCTTGACTAAAGTTGAAAAGCCCGATTCGAAGAAGTATCTTCTTTCAGAAAGGTCCCTGTACCCCCGACCGGGCGACCCTGGTTGAAATGGGTCCCCAAAACTGTCTGAGGACCTTTGTTAGGGCATATAGACACACCAGAACTGAACTCACCCACACTTGATTTCACACATATCCCCTTTCAACGTTCACATTCATCTAATACGTCAAGAAACCGATCTTTCCACGCCCCATAGCTTCCTGTTATCTAAGCCTATCATTGAGAAGTGCATTGTTGGTGGCTTCGTTGTCAGCCTTTGCCTTGGTGAGTTGGTAGTTGTGTAGGTAACGTTGCTGAATCCACGTCGAGTTTAGGCATTTTAGGTATAGTGTAATAAGGAATGATTCAGAAACATTATGTTGTAAACCTGTGTTGTAGGCTATCCTTCCACTGTACAAGAATAGAAAAGTCGGTTTCCAAGGTATATAACCAGGTAAAATTGTGTTCGTAGTCCGCGCCTGTAATATCCAGTGTATCTTGCATCACAGTTGGCCAATGAAAACTCAACACTTTCCGCCAATGAGAAATCCACTTATTTAACCAATAGCACTGTATCTTTCATGATATCACAGGTATTTCAGCCAATGAGCAATCTTTTTACACCAGTGTTGAGAAACCTTTATCTCAAGATGGCGCAAAGTTCATACACATTGTGAAAATCAACATTGTGTGTTTGTCTACAAAAGTTTCCCTGTTTTTCAACGATATTACATAGAGAGGTAAGACTTATTACTTATGTTCGAGTTCAGGGTTTTATTTAAGGAAAATGTTAGGTACCCGGTATGGACCTGTAGGGACCCAATTTCTCTGATTCTAGGGACCCGATTTTCCCTGATTCTAGGAACCCGATGATCTTTTTCTCTGATTCTAGAGACCCGATTTGAAATTCTAGGGACCTGAATCGGGCCCCTAAAACACCTTAAAGAAAACCCTGTTCGAGTTAGTTACACAGAAAAATATTTTCTTATTTGCGTGGCATTTTTATCGTCGTTTTTGTCCACGAGTAGCCTATGTGATCTTGTAATGGACGTTTAACTGCTATTATACTTAGGAAAATCGTAGCATAACTGTTTGTTAGATCAATCAAATGGTTTAAATGATTTGCGCTTCTGGGTTTAATTTAGCAAAACAGCCTAACGTTAAATCATAAAGTTAAGCAGTCCTTTTAAATAATAAAATCATCGATCACTTTCCGCGCTTGTAACATGGAATTTTCTCTTTGATTAAATATTTCAATTAGGTTCACGCTGTGGTAGTTTCTACCGGTATCTGTTTTGGCTGTTTGATTTTAAATGACTACTTTAAAAAATTTATTGACACTGCTATAAATGTCGAACTCTTTGGTCCCGTTGCTGTTTGTCAAACGCGCCTTTTTCATTTATGCGTAGTATTTGCTATTATCGTTGTTTATCGCTTCTTCTTTTGAGCCAGTTCCTCTCACCACTGCTTGACCGTAGGCTTAGAGATCGGCAGGTGTTGAGCAGCCGTTCGATTGTCTCATCGTCCAGAACCGTCAGGCCGTGCAGTCCATGGGGAGGTCGATGGATTGGACATTGGAAGATAACATGGTCTACGGTTTGTTCTTCTGCGCCACACTCACAGGCCGCAGAGGAGACCATACCCCATTTGTACAAGCAGGAGCGGAAACGTTCGACATCGATGCGGAGGCGGTTAAGTCGGACTCACGCTCTTCTTGCGAGGGTCGCTCCGGGGGATGGGTGTCGGTGATTAAGTGCGGAGTCTTGTGGGGTTGTCCGCCCATTCCACATTCCATTGGTGATCCGCTCAGTGCCACCGCACGTATGTTGTTGTTGTCAGATGAACTGGTGAGTTGTTGTGTGGCAGTTACAAAAGGGTGTCTCGATTCAAGGCGCCGTGCATCAGCATTCGATGGACGGGTAAGCGCTGAGTCGAGTAGGTGTCCAGGCTCCATGGCACGGTGTGCAAGAGACATGTGGGTCCATCGCGACGAAGCTCAGCAGGTTGGATGCCTGCGAGTATGGGAAGGTTGTCTCCTGGTGTAGGACGCAGGCATCCAGTCACATTTCGCAAGGCGCCGTTGATGGCAGGGTCGACAAGGCGGGTGTCGACACCAGACAGGAGCGCAGTACCCTGCGGTTGAATGCACCAGGACTAGGGTGGCTGTTCGCACAGTTGTGGTCCAGCACCCTAACCGGAGTCAGCAAGCCGTCTCAGGAGCGCGGCGCCAGATGTCAGCTTCTTGCGAAGTGACTCAAGGTGTCGGCGATACGTGAGCGACCTGTCCAAATTTACTCCGAGGTATTTGGACTCGGGGCAGAAGAGCAGGGTTTCGTTCTTGAAGTTGACTTTCATCCCACGTTTAGCTTCCTTGTTGTTAAGGTGGCAGGCTGCCAACACCGTTTTTGTAGCGCTGAGCTTCAGCTGCCAAGTCTGGAGGTATTCACCTAGTGTTGCCATGTCCTTGCTCAGCACCCCTTCCACTGCCTGCCAATCTCCATCAGCATGCATGACTGCTAGATCGTCAGGATATGCATGCTTTCTGGAGACGGTGGTTGGCAACAGGGTTGCCAGATGCTTGACAGAAAATATGGCAAGTGTTTGTTTAAACCTAAGCACGGCGAGACCTGATACACAGCAACAGCAGGTCAATTTAAAAATAAATTTACAGTTATTATTGGGCATCTGAGGGCTGCAGCAATCTCCTCCGACCAAAAGCGTTCAATTCAGAGATACTGTGATCCTCAGCCAACCTCTTGCTTGGTTTCCAAAACAATATAAACCAAACGCCATCTTATTTTGAGTGTGACCTAATGTGTTCAACCCAGTCGGTCTTTCTACCATCTTTGCCTTGCTCCGATCTGTTAAAGGCATGCATGTAGCCGAAGGTGGAAATGCGAGGAGCTGAAATAGCGAGATCGTACTGTGTCGTGTCGCGCGGTCACTGAAAATAATTTGCTTGTGGACAATACAAAGTAAACTGAGCCACGAGCAAGCATTTTTCTCTAAATTTTCACTAACTAAATTTCAGGCAAACTTTTAAAATGACCCATAGACACCCGTGGTACAGCTTCAAATCATAAGCATGTTTGTCTGAGCTTAAGCTCTACGCATGACAACAGCTTGCCCGTGATATTAAAGTACTTTGGATCCATGACCCAGTTTAATGGCATTGCCAACTTCTGCTGCGATTGACCTGGAAGCACTTGTTTGCTCCAGCGAGCTATGCGTCATGGCAGAGTTATCAACATATCACACCTAGAAGGTGCCACAAATCTAAAACTGTATTTCTCAAAATCCTCAAATTTATTTTGAACGATAAGCATATTCAATTTTAATTTTTCATTCTTTATTTAGGCATATCTTCACTAATTGACAAGACTTTTATCCTGCAACAGACTTCTGGGAATCACACAATACAAAACAAGTACGTACCAGGGATATAAAATACATTCTTAATACTTTGTAAATTACCAAATGAATCTATTCCTTTTTTCCTCAGAACAGATTAAATCATCCATACTTGAGATACAAAATCAATTACAGTCCAATATCAATACTGTTACGAAAATGGTCATTATATAACAACATTTTTTTAACAGCAATTCTCAGTACTGGATGAGCAACTACATTGAAGTAGAAAAAATAAACTCGGGATAACAATTCAAGAAAAATAGAAAACAATGAAGTCTTCTCAAAGTAAGTTAATCCTCATTTTTTTCTAGGCTATTAATTCAATATCTAATCTGTTACAATTTACGCACAGATTCATCCGTTCGCAAGCCTGCAAATAACAGCACACCACTTACTTTACCTCTTTCACAAAAACTTAGCTCAATGATTAGCAGAAATTACTTTCGCACAACCACAAAATACTTACAATCTCTGCTGAACTTAATGATTACAGCAGATTTATAAGCTATTCGCGCTGGAGAAAGTATAAGTTATTTCTGAGTTCTTAATGGGCTCCTACTTTACCTATTTTAAATACTTTATTTATTTTCCTATAATCAATAGAAGCTAGAGCAATAGGTCTTCTGCGAGAAACCAAGCAACAGCGCATACACTGTCTTAACAATCGCGCTGACAGACAATAACGAGGAAGTATCAATATGACTCAGCGCAGCCAACATGACAACGGTAGCTACGCAATCTAACCTACTTACTTCCGATGATATTCACAGACAGATAACGCTGCTTTAACGCATCAACCTTGGGGTTGCAAGCTTCGCAATGACCAACTAACAGTAAAATCTTATATATTTGAGTGTTACGCAGCAAAAAGTTCGCTCTATGATTTCACAGTTAATAAACGCATGCTATCATATTATGACACTAGCGTCAATACATTTCAAATATATCGTGAATAGCTTATGAATTCCAAAGCCATATGTAATGTATGTGCTTTTTTTATTATTTCACTTACTAATCATAGATAATTCAGTGAAGCGCTGCAAAATTTTAATTCACACATGGTTCTGTATAACAATTTATTGCAATATTACTACGATATTTTTCACATAGCGATGTTGACAAACTTTTCCAAAGTCATTGTAAAAGCAGATATGCCACTCAAATATTTTAAACTAATAACCACAAAACGCAAAGCTTAATTTCGCGTACTGACATTGTGCGCATTTCCTAGCAATGAGATAGACTAATATGCGAGATACTTTTCATAACTCAGGTTGTAACTAGATGGTTAAGATGAATAGGTGTTGTTAGAAAGCAATAATAGTGATCCTACTACAAAAAAAAGCAACTGCAAGCAGCTGAGGTCAAAATCAACGATAGTGGACTGAATTTTCATTTCATATACTGTACTGTATTTCTAACGACGAAACCGTCGACGATCACCGCAATGTAACCAGCAAATTCATCATTAAAAGTGGAGATCTTCTAATAAAACATTAACTTTAAAAATTCACCGTAGACACACTGATTGTAAAAGCGAAAAGCATGCACAGACCAGGGCACTGTCTGTGCGCAAAATTGTATTTTGACCCTAAGCAAACTGACACAATTAAGTGTTCATCGCCTGGAGAACGCGAAATGAATTTAAAACCTTTTTATTATACAATTATCAATGACACAAAATTACTTGCGTTGTCAAGCGTCAATCGAAATTAACCTGAACTTTCTGGTCCCCAACACGACCGTGTATTGACAAGCAACATACCAGGACGTTGAGCCTACAAAAACGCAAGCCGTAAAGGTGGAGAGCAAACGGATTTCATCCTGCGAGGAAGTTTCAGCTATGAAAAACCATTGTCTACTTAATAAAGGGAAAGCAAAGGAGTGTCTCTGTGGAAACTCCACCCTAAGTTCAAACTGCCCAGGGACATGGAAAGTAAGAAAACCATCGCGTACAACTCATACCGCGGAAACGTCCCAGGTACGGTGGAAATTGGGCTAATTGCTTAAAAGAATTCGGTTGCGTTTTCAAGCTTTATGGGAGAAAATGTCTTTAATGCCAGCAATATATCTAGAATTACCTGTAACCAAACGTCGTCACTATAAATATTAATTCATTTCATGCTGACCTAGCGGGGACTTTCCATTGTTGCAATGTTGCAGTTGGAGTTCACAGTGGTTGATCTTGAACTGAAGGAGTGGATGAGTCATGAGTGGAGACCTTTGGTTGTCAAACACGTGGCGGTGTTCGTGTTCGTTTTTCAGTGCTGCCTTTTGGCACTGCTTGGAGTCGCGAGGCGTGTTTGCAAGGTCGAAATAAAACTCATCCACACGACAGTAACAGCAGCATTAGACAGAAGTGCGGTGATGCGCAGGCTTGAGCTTTACTTCCTCATTTCAGTCTCTCCGGGTAGAAGACACAGGACGCAGAATATCTGGAACATAAAAACTATGCTAATTAACAGTGCACATATGTGCGCTAAAAGATAACTACAGTGCTTAAACACTGGGTGCAAAATCTAATGTCAAGTCAGTCAAGTCATGTTTACGCTGTAAGTACTCAGCAATAGAACACATTTCAATCAACAAAGCTTAAAACAAACAGCACAGGTTGGGCGAAAGACGGCCAAAGCAGTCACTTCAAGCCCAGCCTACATTTGATGACTGTCAAATTCAACAGTACAGGTGAAGCACAAAACATGAGTTCAAAACAAAATAAAAACAAAGCACAGAAGCCAAAAGTGTGCTCAGTTTAAGGTCAACGCTCACAAACACCTTACAAATCACATAGCGTATGTATCACAAAAAGTTAATACCCAGCAAGCAGTCGCAACTTTACTCGATAGGAAAACATATGTAATGGTAACATTTTAGTATTATTAGAAATGCAACCCCATGCAACAGGACCTACATATTGCAGCATTTTTTTACCATAATCAGTTCTAACACGTTTATGATGCCAATTTCCTGAAACTTGTCTTGTGGCGTGATCATGTACGCAGTGTAGTTTTGAAAAAAAGTTAACAAAAGAAGAGGGTAGAATATCGGCATTATACTTATACATAAACTTTTCCAAATTAAGTTGGTACAAATAAGAAACTTTGAGAATTATAAGTAATTTAAAAATATTGTTTGCACTTGATGTTCACTTGCTAAATGTCCTGTATTTCAAAATTCGGTTTTGTAGCACTTGCACTGGTCGGATAACAGTTTTATACTCTCGTCCCCAATCAATTATGCAGTATTGCAAATGTGAATGGAAGAGACTGAAATAGATCAAGCGCAAAATTTTCATATCAGCAAAATGTCTAATTTTACACACTACGCCACAAGCTTGAGAAAGTTTCCCACAGCTCCCATGCCACAAGCTTGAGAAAGTAATGTTCGACCGTTTTTTCAGGGTCAGTCACATGATAATATACTAATAATATCAGCGATTCAGAATCCGAATTTTGATGTATTTGACAGTTTTGAAGACTTAACCACAATAAGCATCAAAGTTCGAATTTTTCTATGAAAGAATTAGCAATCGCGTTTGTTATTTTCAACAGTTCAATTCCGATTTCATGAGATTAACTAAGACGTAAAGGTTATTCCAGCAAAACCAAAGTCGATCTATTAATCATTTTCAAGAAAATGGGATGTTTTGTCCAACGCTTGTGGGAATTCGGACCACTGCAAATGAATTTAGTTATACGTTTTCGTTGTGTTGGTCTTGATTTGCACACACCTTGAACTTTCATCGACAACTTCAGAAATTTTATGTATGATCTGTAAGTCAAGCATAAACGAAGATTCTCATGCAATATTTAAAAAAAATTACAGTATTTTAACTTAGTGTGTATAACATTAACTATGAAATTGTTGCGTAAATCTTTAAAGTTGACACCAACATATGTTGTCAAAAAGAGAAATTACTTACTGATTATCTGAATCTATTTTGTACAAAATATGGGAATATAAAAATCACAAAATCATGCTTTACTAAATCAAATTCCCAATGTGCCAAATGTTAGCTTGATCACCAATAGCTGATGCATATTGCATAAATAGCAGGAGACACGTACTGGTTACTACTGTCTCACTATGCAACAGCGCAGAACTGCTATGCGCGCCGCGACGGCGTTAATATCAGCGCTGTAAGAAACAAAATTACCGCTAGTAGTCAAATTAACAAAGGGAGTGACGGCAGTCCTCAACCGCGAAGATCGTAACGCTGTCTGAAACAACTGCTACCGCTGGAGGGAGCAAAAATAAGAACCGCAGCGACTTAACTGTGCAGACAACGTCAAACTGTTCACGGAACTTCAAAATTATTCAACGCACAGAGTGTCACTGCGTGAGCAGAGTTTTTCGTTTTACCACATTGACAATTCTATCAACCAGTGCATTTCAAGCGTAACTTTTCACCAGAACTTACGGAAAAAATGCAACATAACCAATTTGAAATATTTCTTCTCTCCCATTTGCCAAATGTTGTTTAATTATTCACGCAACAATTTCAATACTGAAATGTAAGATTCTATGACGAGAGTAAAACGCATGCAAACTTTGACTATTTTCTCTGGTGTAAGATGGAAATCATTACAGCGCATCTGCTGTTAGCAATATTCCAGAACTGCAAACCTTTCAAAGTAATGTATGTCAATTTTCTGCTTGCGACGATTTTCCATTTCATAAGAAGTTAAACAGTAGCTTCACCGGATTGGCATTTCTCATAAAGCTATAGGTAGAAATGAGTATCAGTTGTTATATATTTTTTCATTTATCTTTTCAATAACAAGTGGTCAATTGAAAACCAGAGTAATTATAAAAAAAAAACAAAAAACGCTCAAACATGAAGCTCAAAACCGAAAAGTAAGAATTGAACATCCTTACTGATTCTTCGCTGTCAAGTTCTTGTAATTATTGGAATTGCTCAACAAAGAATAATACCAGAATCTACTAACAACGATGAAATTTGCTAGACGAATGCTAGAGTACACCATGCGATCCAACCGCATGGAGAATGCACGGTAAAATGACGCGCAGACTATTACCGCACGACCATAACACATCGCACAGAGATTTGGCAAGGAAATCCACAAAACGTGTGATTTAGATGACATGACAAATCTCACTGTTTCATTAAGACTGATAAAACACAAACGAAACAAGTGCATGTGCGGGATGCTGCAACATATATAGACATAGAAAAGTTCAAAATACGACATACCTAGTGTTGATTTAACATGCCTAACTTACGACTTCTTACCTACACATTAGTCATCACTTTTTTACTGAAGGCAAACGGTAAAAGCAGACCATAAGCATATTTTGAGCATTTTTTTGTACTTAAATCTTTATTGTGTCACATGATCTCTAAGCACTGCCTAATTATAATGCAACCCTACAAAGCTTTCTCTATAGACAGGATTTTGGGGACACAAAATATTCAAAAAGAGGTTAAACCGCCACAAATTTTACTGAGCACACCTAGCCTTTAAATAACATTTAAACCAAATAATTCGTTTCAGCTGACTTTCAATATCTGTGCATTTTCTACACTAACGCCTGTTCATATTGGAATAGGACAAATTTAAAAAGCAGCAAAAATCTTACTGGAACTTGCTTGGCATCAACATTTTCATTGCACGACGAACAGAAAAAAACAATAGATTAAACGTTTAATTTTTGCCAAACTTTTCTGATTTTTCTTTCCAACCTGCGGATTCATGGCTATCAAAATCTTTAAAGGAGCTGCTCCAGCACCCATCCACGGCAAAAGACACCTTCCATTTTATCAAGATGATAGCTGACCATGAACTTGGTTGTAACCATACAATGTGCTCATTCGATGTCAAAAATCTATTCACAAATATTCCTGTTGATTTTACTGTAAATCTGATCCTGGACAAGGTCTTCGCTGATAAGGAGAGTAAATTTCATGGTTTAAACCGAACGGAACTTCGAAAGATGCTTAATTGGACTTGTAAAAA
>Ga0210059_1016688_pt1 | contig 10565 bp, 10 predicted proteins | sample Ectturendosymbi2_FD_188042 | JGI IMG/M metagenome (GOLD analysis project Ga0210059, IMG submission 188042) | Ecteinascidia turbinata endosymbiont from Florida, USA - Sample 2 (SPAdes) (version 2) | ecosystem: Host-associated > Tunicates > Ascidians > Unclassified | place: Key West, Florida... | reverse complement strand
GGCGGCGCCAAACGAGGCCGGAGATGCAGTCACTCCCCCTGGTCCTTGGTCGACCTCTGGGCCACTTTCCCGTGGGCGTAGTCAGTAAGACTTGCCCCGCCAATCTTTCCTGTGGTATTCTGGTCACGTGTTTGAACCATGGTATCTTCAATCTCTCCATTCAGAGAAGTGGTTCGACATTCGGGGCTTTACGAATCTCACAGCTGCGCACTTTGTCACGTCGCGAACTCTTCGTAAAAATCCCATCTCTGCCCATTGTAGGAGCCACCTAAGATGCATGACCATAGGAAGATCTTTTCTACATCTTTGTTCACCAGAGCCTCCCATTTTATTCGGTCGACCTCCTATTCCAGCACATTTTGGCTGTTCGTCAAAGAACAATAATATTTATTGTGAACCTATTGCAGATATCGCCCCGCCGCACGTCGAGGCGCGATTCTGTTTTTTGTTCTGTCGGAGATGTCAGTGGTTAACAACATGTACCAGTTCTCACTCGCGTCGTTCCTCGATGTATTCGACCTTTCCCTGCGGAAGAGTTTGCCTGACTCAATTCTACACAAACGTCTGAGGAATATCATCGACACCTTGACCCACAACATATACAACTACGCCTGCACAGGTCTGCCTTTGTATTAAAACTTCAGCTGCAGTTACTTTTAGTTATTTAAAAGTTTTCATAGTCAAGCTTAAGTTTCATTTTTCGTTTTCTTTTTTTCTTGTTTTTACCTTGAATTGTTGTTTTTCTTGATTTTGTATTTTTTTTTCTATTTTTCTTATTTGGGTTTTTTCTATTTTCCTTGTTTTCGATTTCTTCAGGTTTATTTGAGAAACACAAACTTCTCTTTTCATTCCAAATGACAATCAAGTTGGAGCAAGATCAGGGGAACATCAAACAAGAAGAGTTGGACTTTTTTTACAAAGGAAACATTGCTTTGGAAAAAAGCAGGTTTGTTGCCCGATGGCATGCACAGTAATCGATGGAATGCACAGTAATCGATGGAATGCACAGTAATCACGAAATGTGTTCACCTTCCGGTCATGCGCGTGTTGTCGACGTAGTTCATGATCTCTGTGCTTCGCAGTCGAAGGAAACCTCACGACTGGATTCCCGACCAAGGGTGGCAAGACGTCATAGAACTTTCCAGAATACTTCCTGACGTATATGGATCTCTTCCCGATGACGTCGATAGGAATGAAAAAAGCTGGAAGGATTGGTATGACCACGACACCCCTGAGGCCATCCCGATACCGGGGAAGTACCGGGAAGGATTGTCAGACTTCCACAAACTGTGTCTGCTTCGGTGAGAAGTTTAAATTTTCCTGTTCGAAGTTTTTTGATGCAGCATCTTAATGCATCACAACCTCAGCAACATCACCAGCAGGCGTTATCGAGGTTACCTTAGGTCAAATGTGCAAAATCGGCATCCGTTATCATCTACCGTTTAAACCGGTGGTCTACAGTACGCATCCGTTTAAAACTGTCATGATTAGTTAGTCCGTGAATGACTGTCATTAGCGAATGTGTGGGCCATAATGCAAGTTCTGCCAGAAGCTGGTATAAGAGCTTTGGATAAATAAACAAGTAGACAAAGCTGTTGCATTTAAATGAAACGTTATCTTTATTAAACAGCTATCAATGACTGACAGCTATTTATGGTTGGCAACTATCTATGATTGACAGCTATCTGTGATTGACAGGTGCTTCCGTGTGGATCGCGTCATCAGGGCTGTGACGAACTTTGTGATTACGAAAGTTGGGGAAAAGTACGTTCAACCCCCGATCATCAGCTTCGAAGCAATATACGAGCAAAGCAACCCCTTGTCGCCCATCGTCTTCATCCTGAGCCCCGGTTCTGACCCCGCCAGCGATTTGATGAAATTAGCAGAAAGGTAAGAAGACGTCCCTGGCTGGTTTGGCTTCTTTAACTATTGCAGTTGAAAGTTTTGATGGAACTTCTTCATCTGTTTAAACATTTTTGCAGGTCAGGGTTCGGAGGCAACCGCTTGAAGTTCCTGGCCATGGGTCAAGGCCAAGAAAAGGTCGCTTTACAGCTTCTGGAAACAGCAATAGCTCGTGGCCAGTGGTTGATGCTGCAAAACTGTCATCTGCTGGTCAAGTGGTTGAAAGATTTGGAAAAAGCTTTGGGTCGGATACAAAAACCTCATCCTGATTTTAGGTTTGTTGATGTGTTTTGCAACAAGTTATGGACATCTTTGCTGAACATCGCGTAAAAAAGAATCCCAGAAATCTAACTTCAAAATCAACTCATTGTTCCAATCAACCTTTATTTTTCGAAACACTAGGCCAGCATTGCACCTTCTTCCAGTGTGTTCATGGCACACCAGGATGTGGTTGTTTGCGAGATTCTGACAATTTAAAAATCTTTGGGGAAAACCTACAACTGCACAGTAGCTGAGTTCATGAAAAAAACTAGTGATGTCATACGAAGAGAAATAAATATGCAACCGTTGTGTGAGTCTCCAGTACTCACGTTGCAAACGGCGATAGTGTGTAAGGGTCTATTTGCTCAACATGCTGATGCTGGCTTAAATGGCAACGGAAGGCTCCTGCAACTGTGCTGTGTCAACAACGCTGTGCATCATGGACACTTTCTTCCAACACACAGAGATTTATCAGAGGTTGCTGGGGACAGTAGAGTTGTTCCAGGGCTGATGCCCCACCGACCTTCCCGAGAGGAAGTAGGAAACTACAAAAATAACTTCACCTGTATTTTGGAGCTGCTGCTTACAACAGACCCAAACCGCAATCCCTTGCCTGGCCAGGGTTCTGGAACCTCAAGATTTAATATAAAGTTTCATGGTCCCCAATGTGTGGCTTGCAAGTGCATCTGGTATAACAGATTGACATCCCCTTTCATGGTTTTGCAAAACTATGTTTACAAATAAACAGAGTTCGGCTTCTCTTGATGGGAAACACGTGTTTTTGTTTGATTTGCTGATTTATTGCGTCACTTTGTTGCCGTTTGTATGACGTCAGTTATCGAAAATTCTTGGGTTCCAATCTCACGTCGTGGCACAAAATATGTTTCGGCAGAAATGTCAGTGCATGGCACGTGACTTGTGTTATATGTGAAAGTAATGAGTCTCATTTTTGATTCTTTATTTGATGAAACAACACCCCCCACAGGCTCTGGTTGACAACAGAATCGATCCCAGAATTCCCGATCGGGATCCTGCAGAGGTCACTGAAGGTCGTCACAGAACCACCGAACGGATTGAAGCTGAACCTACGCAGCACTTACCACAAAATAACGGCCACCAACTTGGCCGAATGTCCCCACCCTGCGTTCAGGTGAGACGGGTCAACTGCGCAAACGTCATCTGGGGAGTATTCGGTTTGGCCAAGTCTCAAAAATTGAAGGAGCCTTAGAAAAGCCAACGATATGCTTTAAACTGTTTAATGATCAATCTTCACCTGTTTTCAACCGGCTTTCCCTTTAGCCACACATTTTTCTGTTGGCTGGCTGAGTCGATGTGAAAAAACAGTTTTACAAATTTTGTTTCGAAAACAGTAAAGCACCCCGAGTCCTGCAAACGCCTATAAACAACGTCTTTTGCGGGAAAAAGTTTATGTTACGTCTCCTAGGTGCTTGTTGTTGGAGACTTGAAACTACATTTTTTTCATCTCATAGAGATTATGTCTACATTTTTTTCATCTCATAATTCTGCATTTTTGTGACTGAGGAGCAATCCTAAACAAATTTGTCCGCAGGAGATGAAATTTATAGCAGTTGAGTTATGTGAAAGATTTTTTTAATTTTTGGCCAATTTTGCGAAAATATTTAGCTCACATTTGTGCTGTTCTATTCATTATATTATTATATTTTATTACACATGTAATACCCAATGCATTTTATTTTGCAAACATTTAACATTGCATGCATTTTATGTTCCAAACATTTATTATTCCATGTATAGTATGTTCCAAGAATTTCATATTGCATACGATTTGGTTTCAAGCACCTAATAGCTCATATCTTCCTAACACTTGCTGTTCCTACATTTTCAGGTCCCTGGTATTTGTCCTTAGCTTCTTCCACGCGGTGGTGCAAGAGAGGCGAAAGTATGGAAAGATAGGTTGGAATATTTCATACGATTTCAATGAATCCGACCACACCGTGAGTATCTTGCTGTTCCCAAGGCTCCTACTCATATGATACGTTTTATCAGCATATTAGTGAGTTTGCATTACATGCGATGTTTTCGCGTTTTGAAGATAACCACAAACAATCTTGCGTAAATGATAACAGCATTTGCATAAAAGCAATTGAAATTTTAGTAAAACGCACTTATTTTCCAGGTGTGCATGGACATCTTGAAAACCTATCTCACCAAAGCATTCCAGCTCGGTGACGAAAAAATTCCCTGGGGTTCCCTGAAATATTTGATTGGTGAGGTAAGCAGTTCTCATCTGTTGATTCGAAGGGGCGAGAATAAGAGTATGACGAAATTTCCTTCGTTTTCAAAATAATGATGACGTCATACCGTCACATCACACCACAAATAGAACCGAGACCGAATTTCTGGAGAATAAGTTTTGATACTACGTAGGGGCTGTTTGTTGGATTCTATTTTCTTGTGGTTACTCCGCAGCAGTTGGAACTAATCATGATAAAAACCACGACGGTCCCCGAGCGATAGAAAACTGAGATGAGCTGTCAAGAGTTGGTGTTGAACAGTTCGCTCAACTTCTTTCATTTTCGTGCCCACTTTTTCTCGGGGAGGGTTATGGGGGGACAGCAACCCTAGGAATCTCGTTCAACGTCTGTGCATCTACTTTGTACGGTCCGTGCACCTACTTAATAACCCTCAATCTTGTATGACAGCTTAGAAATAAAGAAGTAAAGCATGGTTCAGATCATTCAGGAACGATACAGGTTTTCAACAATCCAATTAAGAAGCGATGGTGATCAATACCAATGATTTTTGAATAGAAAAAAGTTTTGCCAGCCCAGTCTTGACGCAATTTCCGTTACATGACATGTCAATCTTCGAAAACATCAAACGTTGCGACTGGCTGCAAGTCACGTGTCTGCTCCTATTGGTCAAACAGCAAGCATGTCTTGAACTTGTACTTTGCACAAATATTGCAAAGAATAGAAATCGGGTATTTATGAAGGTGGTGGACGCAGATTCGACTGCATGCTCTTCACGAGCGCTCTGCAGTAAATGACAAAATTCCTCAAAAATTAGTCAAGTTTCTTACAATCAAATATTTGCGAGTGTTTTTACTTGTAACGTGTTTAACTCCAAGAGATTTTTGTTTTATTTTTGTGTGTGCTCCATGCAGGTGATGTACGGTGGAAGAGCCATCGACAACTTCGACCGCAGGGTCCTGACGACATACATGGACGAGTATTTTGGAGACTTCATCTTCGACACTTTCCAGCCTTTTCATTTCTATCACAACACCGATGTGGATTATAAAATTCCAGATGACCATGGAAACAAAGACAGCTACGTTGATTTCATTGAGGAACTGCCATTGAGCAACACCCCAGAGGTGTTTGGTCTGCATCCGAACGCCGAGATCGGATATTATACGCAGGTCATTATTTCTGCAAATGGTTACTACCAAGTGTTTTGCAGAGTTTCAAACTTAAGTCACATAATTCTCAAAGTTTTTCGTACAAAATATTTACAGAGCAAGCTTCTTGTTTCTAAAATGCTGTTACAGTGTTAATGATGGTGAGAGTGAATGGGAGTTACAGAAACAGGGAACAGAGAAGAAATGGCGTCCTGTTGGTTTCTTCGAAAAGCTTTGTTCATAAACATTTCGCTTTCATTAACGCGTCAATCCCAAGTGTTCAGCGATTAATGAAAAAACTTATACTTCAAAATCAATATTTGAAATTTATATTTGAAAATTCATATTTGAAAATCTACATTTGAAACTTTATATTTTAAACACTCAAACGTCCATTTTTTCGCCAGCAGCATTATGACATCAGCATATGTTGACAGCCGCATTTATAACAAATAGGATTTAAAGCAGCTACAACAAATTTCTATACCAGATTTTTCAAATACAATCAATTGCAAACGTTTTTAAGAAGTTTAACAATGGAATCTGCGCTAATTTCTTCAAAATCTGCTCAGTAGTTCTACTTCAAAATCTGCTCAGTAGTTCCACATACATGTGTCAGAATCACGTTTGCAATTTAGAATGCACCCAAGTTCTCGGAATATCTGCGCTGAACAGAGGTCAAGGTCTCATTCAAATAGAAGTATCTTTGCTGATAGAGGTCGAGGACATTACCTGAACAGCTTTCTATGGAACGGCTTTAAAAATCATCAAAGGTCTAAGGAAGTTTACAACATCAGCCCACTGCTGTTGCTGCTTCCGCAATTTGTCATGAACTATATCGCTAACATCTTCAACAGGGTTGTATCCAATTTGTTGATTTCAGACAAGCAACAAGGTTTAGATAAGCTGTCGCTTTATCTTCACACTTTGATATGTTTTTTAACTTCCTGTGTTCTTTGGGGACAACACTGTGAAGTGTATTCTTTTCCTTCCATGATCGCAATGCACTTGTGATCCACAAAAATTTAAAGATTTTTCGCCTCAAGCTCATGTTCGGATGTTGTCAAGACCACATCTTTTCGCTTTTTTGCGATGACTGTTGAGCGACGATTAAAATATAGCGTGATTATTTATACAGCCCTGTTTCAAGCAGTAGCCAATTTGTTTTGGTTAAAGTTTGTGTGGTACAAGGCTTCTGAACTGCTGGTAAAAGCCAGCGCAGTATTCACCGTGGGTTTGCTTCATCATCGACTTGAACTATTCACCCTAATATCAACTATCGCATGTGTGTGGGTCTATCTAACCTACAATCCTATTCTTAGGTGCTGGTTACAGCCGCTGTGGCCTTCATTAATTTTCACGCCCGTTTTTCCTCTGGGGCGTGTCACGCGGCAACACACACAGCAACACACACAGGGGCAACACACACAGGGGCAACACACACGGGGCAATACACACGGGGCAACACACAGGGGCAACACACACGGGGCAACACACACGGGGCAATACACACGGGGCAACACACAGGGGCAATTGAAACAACCCACAGTCAACAGCAATCTCAGATAGTTCTGCTGGCTCCACACCAAGACGGGACTCCACACCAAGACGGGACCAAGCAAGGTCGAAGATGCAAACATGCCACCTGGTCCTTGATCGATTTCTGGGACGCTTTCCCGTGGATATAGCCAGCATGAATTGCCTCGCCCGTCTTTCCTGGTCATTCTGGCCACATGGCCGAACCATCGTTGTACTTAGGATAGCATTTTTCATTGCCCGAGATTCATGGCCCTAGGTGAAGATCGGAACAAACACCGATTTAAAAACTAACAGCTTTGCGGTGTTTGAAAGCTTTCGTTTTGTGACCACAGAGCGATAAAGCTCACGCAGAACTACGTTAGCTTCACCAATCCGTGTTTCAACTTCTTCGCTCCGCCTTCCGTCACTCGTAAACGCCACCCCAAGGTCCTTGAACTTCTCCACCTGTTGCAGTGTATTGCCGCACACATTGCCTTGGATATGTGTAGAGACGTAGTACCTCGGTATTTTTGGTGCTAATTTTCATTCCGGCTCGGTCTCACGCAGCAGAAAACTGATCGAGTGCATGCTGAAGACTCTGTTGAGATGATGCTAGCAGTAAAAAATCGTCTGCAAAAAGTAAACGGTTGATCCTGCAGCTCCCGACTGCGACACCCTCGTCGACTCGGCTGTGACTGTCTATCTATCCACTCCATAGACTATGAAAAAGAGTGTTGGCAGTTGTCAGAGTCCAACGCCCACGTTGAACTGTTGTGATTTAACTCCACCGACACGAACACAAACTTTGCGCTGGTTGGGCGAAAATATTATTGCGACATAAGAATGGGTCCGAGAAAAGAAACGGTTCGCAAATGGGCCCCCGTGGCCCAAAAAATTGGGGAAACCCCTGGTCGATTCAATTCACACGAACTTGGCGATGAGTTGTGACAGCACAGACCATTGTCTGAGTCCAACACCAACGGTGAACTGTTGTGATTTAACTTCCCCGACATAGACACAAACTTCTGAACAGGAATACAATGACTTCGACGGCCAGTAACAGGCGGCCGTCAACACCGTACTCCCGCAACATTCCCCAGAGCTTTTCATGAGGAACCCGGTCATATGCTTTCTCGAGGTCGACAAAACATATGTCGATGTCTTTGGCATACTCCCAGGATTTTTCAAAAATTTGCTGGAGAATGAAAATATGGCCTGTATTGCTACGACCAGGACGAAAACTGCACTGGGTATTTTCCAGGCTGAGGAAAGAGATGCCTCAGTAACGGGACAGGGTGGACAATGTTTCGAGCCCTTCTGCCTCGTTGTAATGTGGTTTTGTGGACTTGCCTCTTTTATATTTGCTGTTGGACAAGTAAGCCGTACTATTTTCACCAGGCATAACCCGTCTATTTTCCCAACTTGATCTGCGCGCTTGTCTCGCATAATGCTTTGTTTCTTCCTGATGAAAGAAGATCAGACAGGTTAAGTGGTACAGTTGATTGAGCCACCAAATTTTGTAGCAAGGGTTCGAATCCCGTTCGCATCACTATGAAGGTATAAACGAAACTGAACTGAGAGAAACATCGGCGAAGATTTGCTGTTGCCGTTATTGGAGTTTAAAACTGTTCGCAATGAACATTTTGTTTCAGAATGCTTCAACATGTTTAACAAAAAAAATACTGCCAAGATTTTGGTTCAATCAACAAACCCTCAGCACCAACTTTTTCGCAATGTTTATTCTTATTTGATTAATCAGTTTGCTCTTTTTCATCCAGGCTGCCCGGTCAATGTGGGACAATCTTGTCGATCTCCAGCCGCAAACAGGAGATACGGGAGGAGGTATAAGTAGAGATGAATTCATTGGAAATGTTGCGAAGGACATACAGGTTTGTGAAAATTATTCGAAGTATTTCCAAGAAATATTTCTCCCCCTCTATCAAGTTAAAAGTAAACTCGCTAACTGGCATGTCTCCGTACTTATTCTACTTCTTATGTTGCTCAACTTTCTCTTCACCAAGTCGATAAGTCAACTGCTTCGGGTGGCAATCCCCAGCATCACATTCATTTCTAAATCAGACAATGGCCAAATAAGGCCTGGCCGGCCAGGGTCGCTTCTATCGCATCCCAGAAGTCTTAGGTCAAGGTGATCTGCATTGGCCAGAGAACAAGAAACATAGCATTTGTGTGAAAGCAATTTTAATATTTTTCTGAATGTACTTGATTTTCGATAGCGCTTGTCAACATGTATGCAAAAGATGGCCTTTTACAAACTTTCCCACATTTCCACGATAGCAGTTGAGCGGGCGGGGGGGGGAGGGCTCGAGCTGCGATAGACTCTGTGCTTGCGACGTGAGAAACTGTTCAGTATCATTTTATTTTCTTCTTTATCAGAACAAGATACCTTCTGCGTTTGAACTTGACAAGATCCATCGCAATTTCGGAACAGACATTTCTCCCACCACTGTCGTGTTGCTCCAAGAGCTTGAAAGGTGGAACAAACTTATTTACCGTATGGCAAAGTCCTTGGTTGAGTTGCAAAAGGTATGTTGTTTACTGTGCAAGAGGATCAATTTCTGCCTTTTTAAAGATTTTCATAGGAAGATCATCACAAACAATACAGTATTTGTCAGTGTCATTATTATGCCACTCTCAGCGCCGAAGACTGCAGATTAGTCGAACTGATAAGACATATTACCATCTCCCATATTTATGCCAGATTTGCACATCTTGTTTCTGTTACCTGCCAATTTGTTTACATTCTTTGTCAGGAAGAGAGCAACTATTTCTGTTTGTTTCAAACACAGTTGATTGTGTTGCGGTGGCGCTGTTTTCAGCGAGTCACAAACCGTTCCCGTGACGGGAACTTTTACCGACGATAAAGTTTCAGCCAACGTGGAAGTGTTTTGTGATACAAAGTTTCCGGGTGTGTTCTTCATGTCTATTTTGCTGAAGCCACACCTGGGCGTTGATATAAGTGACATTGTGTTGTTTCTCTGGTGGCTGCTTCTGCAAAAACACACTTGTGCCATTTGATGGTCGGTTGCAGTGATGTTACTTCCATGTTATGCTTCTTGGATTTGAATCACAAGTTTTCATTTGGTTGACACGTGAGTGGAGCAGAGTTTCTGGTTGTGGGCTCGTGCAGTAATGGATGACATGTCGTCAAAAGCTGCTCCCGGGCACTTCATTATTTCTTCCTCAGGGGATCGTTTAATCACTGAACCAGAACAAAGACGTGACCTCAACTCGCTTAAATGTAATGGAGTTGACTTCTATCCTGCACTCACTTGCGTTAGGTGGTGTTGTTGGCGATGCTTTGTTTTTGTTTGTTTTCCTCAATCACCCCCATGCGCAACATCCTCCCATGCGCAACCACGCCCATGCGCAACCTCCTCCCATGTGCAACCTCCTCCCATGTGCAACCTCCTCCCATGTGCAACCTCCTCCCATGCGCAACCACCTCCATGCGCAGCCTCCTCTATGAGCAACCACCCCT
>Ga0210059_1016687_pt1 | contig 10565 bp, 3 predicted proteins | sample Ectturendosymbi2_FD_188042 | JGI IMG/M metagenome (GOLD analysis project Ga0210059, IMG submission 188042) | Ecteinascidia turbinata endosymbiont from Florida, USA - Sample 2 (SPAdes) (version 2) | ecosystem: Host-associated > Tunicates > Ascidians > Unclassified | place: Key West, Florida... | reverse complement strand
TGATCTGCAACTGTTGTTTCTCAATCACTTGACAAAAAGTGATAAACGGGGTTGGTTGACCAGATGACCGCCACGGTCTTTCGCCAATCCTATATGACACAGCGCCCCTCTTTGTTTACACTGATCAGCTATTGTGCCATTGTATTCTCATTTGCTCTAATGTTCGCTAATGGTTGGTTTACTGCATGCGATGGCTTTTATGGTGCTTCTGCTTGTTGGCTGAGTCATATGAAACAATAAACCATTACCATTACCATTCATAACAGACCCGTTCATAACAGACCCATTGTAACAGACCACGTTTATAACGGATCCCTTCTTAACGTCTATTGCAGTGTGGACGCTAAAAGTCCAAACCATTTTGCCTAACACCCTTTGCCCCATCCGGCCCTAGGTTAGGTACGAACAGAGTCTGTTATGAATGTGGTATGTTATGAATGGGTCTGTTATGAACGTGGTCTGTTATGAACGTAGTCTGTTATGAACGGGTCTGCTATGAATGGGACAGTTATGAACGTGGTCTGTTTTGAGTGGTCTGTTATGAATGGTCTGTTTTGATCGGTTCTGTTTTGAACGGACACCATATAGACAACAAACCATGCAAGTGAAGTGGGGCACTAACTTTTGATCCCCCTTAACTGTAACAATGGGTAAGGCAAAGGGGAATTCTGAGTCCATGTTTGTTCGTTGTTTACCTTGATGAACTCTCAATCCAACTGGGTTCAACCAGGGTGGGATGCTCCGTGGGAAATATGGTTGTGAATGACCTAATGTTTCCTGATGGTATATGTGTGTTTGGTCCTAGTAGTAGTGGCCTCCAACGTGGTCTGAATATTTGTGATACTGCTGAACACGAAATTGCTTCCAATTGCAATAAAACAATCGATGTTCTTTTTTGCCCTAAAAAGTATGAACAACCTGCTCCATCTAATGTTTTTCTGAATGGTGTACGTGTACAATTTTCTGACCAAGTCAAATGTCTTGGTGTACTATTAAATGCCTCACTGATGGATGACAATGACATCTGGAGTCAAGTGAAACCGCTGCACTGTGTAGCAAAAAACTAAGAGGCACCTTTGCTCAGAGCTCAACTGCAGCAAAAAACACTCCATTTCGTGCCTATTGCCTGCCAGTGTATGATTGCCAATTGTGGAGCAAATACACACAGGCCAATATGAAGCGCTTATGAATTACAATAATGCCTGCCGAATTATGCTTTACATACCCAGAAATGTAAGCGTTCGCCCACACCAGGTTAACCATTGTGTCAGGACCTTTGATGCCTTGTTTAAAAACTATCTGCATGGCTTCGTTCGCCGATGTGAGTCTTCATCAAACTTTTTTATCCGATCGCTTCAAAGGTCTGATGGTTTTTACAAATCTTCATTTTTCCTCCATTTATTTAACGCGCTTATGTGACGGTGTCGATGACCAATTGCAGTAGTGGCTGGTGGATTATCTTTGTGTCTGTTTTCTACAGTATTGCCTTTGCATAGCAATCTATTGTAACCATGTGTACTCCGTAGTGCCTCGTGATTTTTGTTTTCTTTAATGCAGCAGAGACAAACCACCTGCTCTCAAGGCGGCAGAGACAACCACCTGGTAGATACATGGTGAAGAGCTGCAAATAATTCGCTATTTGCATATAAATTAAAATCTTTAAGAGTTTTACGTCTGTTTGCTGAGATTCAAAAATAGCCATAAATTTTTAGGAAAGCATTTTCTATGTCCACGTTCAAGTTTCGCAGAGCATACGTTACAGCATTATGTAAAATGTAAGCATTGCAATTAGTTTTAACATCATCATTCAGTGTGAGGATATTGGTGTATGTTTTCCTCCAAAATTGCAATTCGTATTATCTCACTTCAACATAAAATTTTTTTCCAATTGGATATTTACCATAATAGCCTACTCTTCAAGCAGACAAATATTTCATCGGCATTCTAAAAAAATAAATTACAGAATTTACTGTGTTAATTTCCATATTAAAATATTGAACATGTTTTTATGATTTGATGCATCAATTTGAAGACTAAAGAATGGAGGATGTTCATGTTGTTTCAAATTAATGATAACTACTGTACTTGTAAAGTTTTTTTGCCAAGAACATTTGCAACAAATGCCTCCGAACTGGATCAATCACAAGATACTTTTGCTGCAATTTTTGAATCCTGGTAAATTTGATTTCGATGTAGAATCAAGTGAATTGTATGAAAGATTGTGTTTGACCTCATGACATATCTGAGATATTTCTAAAGCAATAACGTCATCTGCATCTTTAGCGTCTACCCCAAATTTATCCAAAATGAAAATAAAAGCAATAGCTATTGTTTTACTCTTGTATCCATCTGAATTTCTAAGTTGCTGTGCGACAACACCGATGCATTCAATTTTAAAGAAGGTTTAGTCAAAGTTTGTGCTAGATCAGTGATCTTCAACCTTTTTGTCATCGTGGAACCCCTGATATACTTTCGCATTAGTCATGGAACCTCCATTAACGAAAATTTAAAGAAAACGAATTACAGTAGAATTTGCCTAATTCGTCACCTCAAGGGGATTAGAAAAAAGTGACAAATTAGGTGAAGTGAAGAATTATGCAAACAGGTGAAAACTCTATCATAGAAGCTCGTATATTTTATCATAGCAACTCGTATGCATTGTGCTCTTATTTGAAGTAAAATACAAGTTTATAACGTTATGGTTAAATACAACAATTAATTCCTCTGCTCTATCTGGACTCCTCCATTAAATCAAGCACCTTTTAAACTTTTCCGCGTTCTCTCAATGGGGAGTCGGGTCGCGCTTCGCACCTCGTGTATAAATTCGATGAACAAATTGCGAGGCGAAGCAATTCTCAGATAAAGATCCTTAATTTACACGTACTAGCTGCTTAGACATCTAAAGCGAAATTGCAAATGACGAATTACACTAAAAAAACGCTTCTCAAGGATAGAAAGAGGTGAATTAAACAAATTGATGAATTAGACGATGGCGAATTAGACGAACAGAAATGTACACAAAAGATAGGGATTCTGCCGGGACCGACGAAAAAGTGAAGAATTAAGCGAATTGACGCATTAGACGAGTTCTACTGTACTTGCAAGAAGATGAAATATTTCCTTGTTAGACACTTCAACAAATCAACAGTTGTTACAAAAGTTAAAAAGTGAGAAATTTGATGACTCGGTTGTTCTCGCATTTCTGGAATTCATATGCTACATTCAGAATTAGGCCATTCGGCAAAATGAACCCGTATCTGAAATATGTGTCGTCCCATTTTCTAACTTTGGCAATTTAATTACATTTAGTCCGCTTCGGACTAGGTGCCTCTTTTACGATTGAATTACATTGCTGATTACCGTCCACACCTTCGCTGCTGTTATTATTTCGCTTCACATAAGAAAATATTTTTTTGCTTCACCTGGCTTAAGTAGTAAAAAATTGGGTTTCACACTGTTTTTACTTTATCCTGCAAAGGTTGAACAGCAGCTCTATTCTGTGATTCAGTCTACTCTATACTAGACTCAGGTTGAGACTACTTTTTCCTCAATCTACTATGAACAGTACGTCAGCAACATCGTATAACTATGAAACAATTACGTTCTTAATTGCACAACAATGATCAACAAGTGACTCAACAACTCACAATATTTCTTGTTCCGCGATCTGCACTCAACCTCCTTTATAACTACGTAGTGGGGTTCCGTAAGGACATATAGGGTAAGTGGCCTACTTGGAGTCTGAATGCGGCACAGTGATCTAAAGAATTTCATAATGACGCATCAACATACTGAAGGAAGAAATTATTTCTCCTAAAAACGAGGAACAGAACCCCACTATATGTCCTCACGGAACCCCACTACATGTTTTGCGGATCCCTGTTGAAGAGCAATGTGCTAGACAAACATGTAATTTGAAACCGATTCATACAAATATTTAGGTCTTACTTTTCATCGAACCTTATCATGACATCATCATATTTTGTCGAATAGACAAAAGACCAAGTTTAGACTTAACCGCATAAATCAGCTTTCGCACTTTGTTCCACGCAAGGTCCTCATCACACTTGTTTCTTGTGTTCTCCCGATCTTAGACTAAGGAAGTGTGATTTTCGTTAACTGCTCAACGTCGGATGGCTTGCTCCTGGAGCACGTACTTACAAAGGTTGACAAATTAATACTCGGTTGCTTTCGTACATCAGATAAGCTCACATTTTTCGTCTTGATCATAGCCCTCTAAACAGTAACGCGAAGTCCTTTCGTCAGTGTAGCTTTGGTTCCACGGTAACGCTCCAACAACTTTTCCTGCAGTGGAATTTGTCCTTGCACCATCGCAACTTATTTCTAACGCTAAAAATACCTTGCTCAACGAAAAAAATATAGTCAACCACAATACTCTGCTTTCTTATCAAGAAAACTTCAATCCATATTCTCCTGTTTGATCAACCAGAGCTATTGTTTAAACCTACAGTAGTTATCTTTACAGCACTGTCTCCATTTTTTAAGCATTGTGATTGCTTCCAATTCCTTATTTATTAACCCCGACTTGTCCACTTTCGGGTTCTCAATTTTTCCCCATGAACACCTTTTACTTATAACTTATTTTGGCAAACCTCTCATTGACCTGTTACTAACTTTTAGTAGTGAAAAACCAGACTAAAATTTGGGAAAGTAACTAAAATCAATAATTTCCGTTGGTAGGCTGTACCAGTTGGCAACACAAATATAGATCAACCTTTGCGTTTATATAGGGCCAAACAGTATGGTTTGCCTCTGGAGACTGTGATAATGAGCGAACCTGTTGTTAGTGAGTCCTGGAGTGAGAGAGCCTGCTCTTAAATTTGAATCCCACCACTGGAAGAAATGAATGAAAGTCACACAAATTCCTTAACTTTGATTACATGATACTGTACACAAGAGAGCAGGCTTGTGCCTTTCATTACTGAATATTAAGCGGTCCAAATACAAAAAGATGTAAAATTTCGACTGATGTGAGGAACTTCACTGAAGCAAACTTACAGATTAAATGCCCCAATCTATTGTCTCGAAACACAACTGAAAATCGCGAAAAAGTTCAAAACTCGATTATAGAATTCAAATTCGGTAAAGCAGAATTTATAAAATCCAAATCCATTACAAAGCTTAAAATCCACAGGATTTAAATCCATGTTCATCTCTGGCGTGCGTCGCGAAACCGTGACGCAAGATGAGAGTGTTTCCAAAACTAAATAAAACTTCAAACCTTGAAAAATTGTTCACCACGGAATTTTGCCGCTAAAACTTTTGCGGAGTTGACATAATTCATGGAAAAATTTGAAAATAAAGGACATACTATTGTCTTTTATCAGTCTCAACAAGGGCAAAAGAGGAAATTAAAGGACTGTCCTCATATTTGCATCTTCCCGGGATACCTAATATAACCAGGTATTTTTCTAGCTGGGTCCCCCACCTTAGACAGTTTGATTGTTATGCAACAATGCCAATTTCGTACGTGATAAGTTCTATGGAACTTTCCTGATTTATGCTGCACAAAGCAGATGATAACTTTTCTGGTAGAGACCAGTTGTACGTAACAGTATTGACTGGTTTTATTAGAGAGGTCCACAGCTTTCAGCGAAATCGTCGAAAGGGTCCATGACACTGAAAAGGTTGGGAAGCACTGATCGAAACCTTAAAAACCAATACCATCGTTCAGAAATATCTACGCTCCGCTACTTTTCTAAAATACTTTTTCGTTTGGTTCCCATCCCTTTCCTTGTGAGTCTCTTCAGATCCCTCAGTGAATTTGCTCCTTACGCTTTGCGCCACAATCTAGACCAGTGGTTTTTAACCTGTGGTAAATTTACCCCTAGGGGGTAAATTTCATCTTCCAAGGGGGGAAATTTGCTGAACTATAAATTGCAGCCAACGTAAATTTTTATAAATCATTCCAAACTGTAACAGTTTATTTAATTTTGTATTTTCAGTAAATGAGCACCATTGAGTGTATTGGGGATAAATCCGGTAATCTTGTTCGATAAAAGGGTAAGATCTGTAAAAAAGGTTAAGAACCACAGATCTAGACGTTCCGATTCCACTTTTTTAAAAGTCTTTAACGTTTTTCTCCGTAAGGCCTGTAGCTTGTGGAATTATCTTCCACTTCAAACTATATCTTCTCCAAGCCACGCTAATTTCATGAATCGTTTAAAATCCTATTACCACGTTGCAAATCATAGTACCCTCCACCTTTTGGGAGTTTCCTCGTTTGACATCCTGGTCAAAAATGAGCTGCTGCACAACCCTGGTTGTAGTTAGGAACCAATGAGGAGCTTTCAAACGCCGTAAATCCGTTTTTAAATCGGTCTTTGTTCCGATTCTCAGCTGTAGTTATGAATCTTGCGTAATGACTTGAAGAATACTATCCAAGTGCAAGCGGCAGAGATGGGAACTTTGGAAAGGCTTTACGGTGTGATACTTCGCGACAAAGTGCGCACATCTGAAATTTGTAAAGTCCTGAATGCAGAGCCACTTCTTCAAATCGAGAGATCCCCGCTACGTTGGTTCGGCCATGTGTCCAGAATGTCCCATTAAAGACTGGCTAGGCACGTTCTGCTGGCAACACCCACGAGAAAGCGGCCCAGAGGTCGACCAAGGACCAGGTGGAGTGACTGCATCTCCGACCTTGCTTGGTTCCGTCTTGGTGTGGACCCAGCAGACCTATCTGAGGTTGTTGTTGAGCGTGAGGTATTTCGAGTACTCCTAGGGCTACTGCACCCGCGATCCCCCCCCAGAGGAAAATGTATGAAAAGGTGCTTGTTGATAAACCATGTTGACTTTTCTAGAATTATATGACCATCTATATCAGTAACCAACTTATACAGAACTATGTTTACATGTGCTTTTCAGTTACTGCTGTGAGGTCAAGTAAAATTTTGCTCTTTGTATTAGAACGAGTAGTAAACCAATTCGAAATCGATAACCCACCAAATCAACTACGATGTTTTCAACCTAAATTAAATGTTTCCTACAACTCTTTTTCTCCAACTTTTGTCAGTAATTATTGCCCGGTATTCTTAACTACCTGATGAAAAAGAGCCCGATGACGCTGGAAGTTCACTATTTCAATCAATAAATTTCGTTTAAAATTCCATTTTCTCTATGTTCACCTGGTTAAAATCGCAAAAAATTGTTACATTTTAAACTTAAAATTTTCAACCTTTTGATACCGTTACTTTATTCTACAGTTTTAACAAAACCAAGTTCACTTGTTCCGTTGGTTTATGCCATCCAGTCGTTAATAGTATCATTCGAGAAATTCATTCTTACAAATTTTTGTTCTTTGAAAATATATCTTCATAAAACTTTGTTTTTTTCAAAATTCAATGACTGTAAATGTAAATTCTTTTCAGATGCAGTAAAGAAAGACAGAATTCTCACCGTTAGGCGAATAGTGGGAAGTAATACTTATCATTGGGGCAACCAAGTCAATAAAAACAAAATTTTTCTGCCGTTTCTAAAGTTTATGAAACGTCCACAAACCAAATTTCACGTTCATACCATCAGGGAAGCCAAGTTATTAGGTCCAAAAAAGTCAACATTTATCGTTAGGTCAACATTTATCGTTAGGTCAAACTCTTCTTGCAGCACAGTTTTTTAATCTTTGTCGATATTTTATTGAAACTACAACAACAGATATTGATATGATGATGAGAGTTACCTGGATTGTACAAATTAACATGTGTTTGAGTGGATCCGCAAAAATGTAATACATAAATACATTTGTTTACGACAAGGCTTTGAACCAATCAACCATTGGTTTACTTTGGAAAATGGTAGTTTTGATGGTTGCAATTTGCAACCATCTTGCAAAGAATTGCCATTGGGCGGAAGGGAAGAGGTGAAGTTTGGAGATCATTTTGGAGATCCTTAATGCAAACGAACTGCATTAATTTATATTTTTGAGACAGCTAACTAAGCTTGAGTTGCACTCCAAAGAACGTGGCAAGGTTTAGGCTGCAGTAGTACTGAGTGACAAAATCTAAATCTACATCACTTTTCGTAAAACCTTGCATTCCAAATTTGGTGGTCATTTCCACATTAGTTAGACTGACCTGTTGCAGAGAAAACTGGGGTGAATTGCACAATACGTACACTGACCAGGTATAAGAGGTTCACGGAAGTCGCGTACCCAGAATTTTGATAGGAGGGGCAAACAACAACCAAGTCTCAGTATTTAAATACTTAATGCCCCTTGTTTCTAAAGCATCATCCATAAAACTTTCATTTTTCTGGCGCTTTTTGCCTGGATAATTATGTTGAGATAATTAAGTTCCACCGGCAAATAGAAAGTGTGTCTTCGTTGAGTATTAAATGTTTGTTTTTTAAGTAAAGTTCCTAGCTTCTACTCTGGATAAAATCCACCATTTGCTCGTAAAATTTCATGCAAGAGAGCGTGTGAAAATCTCGATGCCATAACTGCAAAATCTCGATGCCATAAATGCAAGATCTGCAGTATGCTTTTTGAGGCTAATATTGCATTTGAGCAAGAAGTCACTGTGACCGCCATTGTGAGTGCGCTTTTTACACGCTTTTGATGTACACCAGCACATGTTCAATCGAACCCAGTAGTGACTTTGCGCTAAGACACAGATCCCGATGTAGGTTTACAAACCTTGCGCGCATACAAAATGTGGATCTTGTCCAATTCTTGACCTACTGGTTGACATATGAAGCTGCTAACGCAAAGGCTAGAATCCCTCAACGGATTTGGAAAATGTTTGGATTTTATGTCATTAAAACACTGTGAAATAGGACTGCGGTAGCATTTTTGTACGCTACTTGCACTATAAGCTTGCTTCCCGAATTCGATTAGGTATTTAGTCTAGCTATTTTGAGTTAACAATATAATTCGCAAACATGATAAAGACAATATCGTAAATTGGGGAAAGTTACACATGTTCTCTAAACAAGCATGCATATGTTTGACCCACTCTACACAATGTATGGTAAAGGTTGGGTATTTGCGAAAACGACGGTACAATCGTTTATCACCACGGCTTTGCTCTGAAGTTAAGAAATACGTATCGCCACAGTTAACACAACGGTTGGTTAGTTTATCTCGCCCAGTGTTTCCCAAATTATGGGTTAAAACCCAAACAAGGGTAGCGAATGGTCAAAAAAGGGTCGCGCCGAGGCGATCCAAACCGGAGTTGTGTATTTTCAACGTTACCACTGCTTGTCTGTCTATGTGTAGGTGCGTGAGAAAAGAATAGATTGCTGATATGAGAAACGAACTTAGTCGCCGGTACGTGAGAAAAGAATAGATTCCTGATATGCGAAACGAACTTAGTTACCAAATTCAGACTTAGGTCAAGCTCAAAAAAGTTTGAAAACTGCTGATCTAGCCATTCTAGCGTAAGAGGTTGAAGTATTTTATTAAATCCATCAGTGTTTAAATAAAAAAATCCAATGGACTGCGAACAAATTTACTTCAGTTCAGGGGTGGGCAAACCACGTCGCGTAGAGCAGCCACACATACACAGATAGTACATATTTTATATTAAAGTAATTTTATCGATTAGATTATAATTCTCGAGATTTTATTTCACACTTTTCATTCGAAGCCGATATTATGCTCAACCGAAGTGGCTACTCTTTCTTTCATTTTGTGCTTGCTCGGCCTTTATTAAAGTTTTTAAAACGATTATTGATGTAATATATGCGGTCCGGTGTAGCAAAAAGTTTTCCATGTGGCTCTCCGTAAAAAATGTTTGCCCATCCCTGCTTTTGTTCCATTGCAGTCACATCTACTTGATCAAGAAACCAGATGCAAGCTATCTGTATGTTATGGTAGTATCAATGAAAGTTATGGCAGTGTCGTTTTTTCCCTCAGCATTTACAAAATGAAAAGCATATTCCTACTTGATTTCAAATTTACTGAACGATTTCAAATTTACTGTAGGATCTGGGTGGCAATTGACATCTGACGAAAGTTGAAACACTTGCATACTGCGTAGGCCTACAGGTCTGACTGTGATTAGGCCTACATGAAAAAACGTTTTTTACTCTCCGGCGAAGTATGTGAAATCATTGATGAAAACGTTAAGGCTCCACATATTTGCGATGGAACCGTCACACAGTACATTTAAATCATCACAAATAAATATCCAGAATGAATGCTAGGCCAACCCGCGGTTCCTTGCCCGGTTTCAGGCGGCACAAATTACCAGAAACCAACAACATAGCATGCATACCAATAAATGGCTATACAAAAAAGTTCTGTATTGTCATGTTGATGTGTGATACTTACAATCAATCTAGCTGAGCAAAGGTATGCGTTCGAGTGAGGAAAAAATGGTTTGATGTTCGTGAGTGCCCATGTGAATGATGTGGCTCTTTGCGGTTGTAGCAGCAAGTCTGTCTTGCGGCGATGCATTGGTCAATTATCGTTTTTCTTGAATGTTGCGTGACCGCTTGGAGGCGCATACCATAGCGCGGAGTACGCCCTCGGTGGCATTTCGTCTTTCATTTTGCTTAGCGACTGCGTAAAGGACGACTGCGTCGTGTTGTGTACGGTTGAAGTGCGT
>Ga0210059_1016686_pt1 | contig 10565 bp, 7 predicted proteins | sample Ectturendosymbi2_FD_188042 | JGI IMG/M metagenome (GOLD analysis project Ga0210059, IMG submission 188042) | Ecteinascidia turbinata endosymbiont from Florida, USA - Sample 2 (SPAdes) (version 2) | ecosystem: Host-associated > Tunicates > Ascidians > Unclassified | place: Key West, Florida... | reverse complement strand
TTGCTGATGATATTAATCTCCATATGTCAAATTCCTCTTTTAATGTTCTTCAGACAACTGTTAACCTTGAACTATGTAAAATTGACCACTGGCTGAGAGCCAACAAGCTTTCTCTTAACTACAATAAGACTAATTTTATGCTGTTAACTTCTCGAAAACACAATCCTGCTTCATTTGAAGTTATCATAAATAACCACAACATTTCCCCTGAAGATAACCTAAAATACCTAGGTGTCGTTCTTGACAATAAGTTAAGCTGGAAACCTCATGTACAAAGAGCAAAAATTCAACTATCAAGAGCTTGTGGAATTCTATCCAAACTTAAACATTATACAACACTACCTGTACTTAAAGTTGTGTATAACTCATTAATCCATCCCTACCTCAATTACTCAATCCTCAATTGGGGACGTGCTTCAAACGCAGGCATTCAACCTCTCACTAAGCTCCAAAATAAAGCTTTAAAAAAATTAAAATCCTATTAATTCGGGATCACTAGAAGAACATTTCCAGCACTTAAACATCTTATACCTTCCCAAACTATATAGCTTTTCAGTAGGCAGATTCATGCACTCTTATCATAACATACTGCTTCCAAATCATTTTGATGAATATTTTGTTCCACTCAGCTCAATCCATTATCATTCCACAAGACTAGCAACCTCTAAAAACCTGTTTTTACCTAGAGTTAACTCTTCCTCAGGAAAATGTTCTCTTAAATTCATAGGCTCAAAAGTATGGTCCTCAATACCAGACGATATTAAATTTTCAACCACCTTTACCTTTAAATGGAAACTTAAGAAACACCTCCTACATGAAAAAAATTCCCAGTTATGAACTTAGCAACATTTCCCTTGTCCAGAACAAAATTACTGTGTATTCTAGTATTCTGTAACTCTGCTTATTTTTTGTGAACACTTACTTTTTCAGATTTTCTGTGTGCACATTCTACACTTCTCGGCATATAAGTACACCCTTTGTTTTTTCTGTTTTGCTTTTTTTCTTCTGTACCTCTTTAATTAGTTTTTGTAACTTTTTTACTTTTTTATTAGTACTATTTTTTAATTTTTTATATTGCTAAAAATATTCTAACCACACCAAAATCCTTCACTTAAATTCGATCCACTCATCTGTGTACATAGGCATGCGGTTTCACCTGTACATTTTCTTCACCATGTTCTGCGTTCATTCGTTTTTTTCTCTTCATTATGCTTATTTGATGTCCAACTGTTGTTTCTTAACACTTATCAAAAAATAATAAACGGAGTTGGTTGACTAGATGACCGCCACGGTCTTTCGCCAATCCTATATGACACAGCGCCCCTCTTTGTTTACACTGATCAACTATTGTGCCATTGTGTTTTCATTTGCTGTAATGTTAGCTAATGGTTAGCTTACTGCATGCGATGGCTTTTATGATGCTTCTGCTTGTTGGCTGAGTCATATGAAACAATAAACCATTGACCATTGACCAATATCTGACCGTTGTGTTATGTCACAATGCTTGGAGCTGGCGCAACACGCCCCAGTTATTGCATTAGTCAAGGGCGCTAATATCGTTGCAGCTGTGCAATTATTGAGGCGCAAAATAGAGCCTGAAGAAACTGCAAGTCACGATGTTTGATCTTCGCCAAGCAACTTTTCTCCCCCATTGAATTGATGCCCGTGTTGCAGGACCAACGTGTGCAGCAACGCTGTAGTGCTAACGACTCATTTGTAGCCTGTGAAAAAATTTGCGCAACGTGAGCGCAGACTTGTTTGTCAGTGCTTTCAAGTCTGTCACTGTTTGATTGAAACTGTTGTTTCAAACCTCGCATTTCATCAATACCAGAAACTTTTTAACTTGGTGATGAAATGTAATTTGTGTCTGCAAAACTGATTCTTATGAGAAAATTAATTTGCTTAAATACTTGTAAATGTAGTCACATACTGAGCTTGTTTGTTCATTGTAAACCGATAACATGTCTTTTTTTTAATTTACTGATTTTATTTTTAAAATATTGTGTTTGCAAATGGCATTGTTTCTCTTTACAGGTGACCCTACTGTTGATTTCATTGCCATTTTCGTTTGTAGAAATTTCCAACAAAACGGTTGCAAACCCACAGCGATAATGTTTAAGAATTGTGAAAAAACAATGTTTGCGTAAAGTTCGCAGCAACGTTGAGTTAAAAACCTAAGTTTCATTACGTATTTTCAATCGTGAGCATCAAAATCTTAGATATCCTTCCTAGTGTTTGCCCAAATCACTGAAATCAGAAGCGCTTGTTAATATCAACAGCCAACTGGCCATAATTCACATAAATTAAATTGACGTGTTGCACGGTATTCAAGCTCAACAAACAACTGAACGATTTTTTCGTTTAGCAATAAACTTGTCACCATATCTATTTCCGTTCTTAGCGCTACACACCTGCAATGTAGTTTCGCCGATAGGTTTCATGCTCGTCTCATTCAGAACTCTATGCTAGCAAGCTGACCTAAGGTCATAACCACTCCACTATTTAACGCACTTACATGACGGTGTCGATGACCAATTGCAGCAGTTGTTTGCTGGTGTGTTATCTTGGTGTCTGTTTTTTAGAGCATTGCCTTCACGTAGCAATCTAAAAGCTTCTTTGTACTTCGTAGTGTCTCATAATTTTTGTTTTCTCTAAAGCATTACTTGCAAAATTAGTTGAAACCTTGATCAAAACAATTTACCTGCTTCTATGACTTGTAAGCATACCATCCAATGATTTCTGTCATTTTCTTCACAATCTTATGTTAAAATGCCTTCAGTTCTTTTTCTTCACAATCTCATTTTCTTCAGAACTTTATGTTAAAATGCCTTCACGTGCAACATCACCCCAGGGAGACTTTTCAACCTCTAGTAGTATTAGAGCTAGCACACACATTAAAAATCACCACCTACGAATGACGTACAAAAAGATTACAGTCTAGGGTGTTGACAACAGAAAAAAACTTGCGCAACACGCACGACAGCTTGTCTGTTTCATTCGTATTTTTTCACTTTACTCAGTTTTTTTAAGGTGTTTTAGAGACCCGATTCGGATCACTAGAATTGAAACTCGGGCCCCTAGAATCACAGAAAATTATCAGCGGGTTCCCAGAATCAGAGATAACGGATCCCTACAGGTCGATCCGGGTATCTAACATTTGCTTGAAAAAAACCTGCTTTACTTTTCCGCTGTCGAGTATAAAAATACATACCAAATGTAATCACTGCAAGTAAATACCATTACCAGTTTAATAAAATGTGTCATATCACGGTGCATTGTGATTGTGAAGCTTAAGAGCCTGCAATTTAAATACGCTGCCTCTCACCAGCACTGGGACGAACAAAGTGATTCTGCTGCCTGTCACAGGTCACTGCAATTGCCATCCCGGCGCTGCGAAAACCACAGCTCCAGCTCGCAGTTACAGGTTGGTTGTGCTTGATTGACAGGAAACAACCCTTCCAATACTTTGCTATAAGGACATCGGCGCTGCAAGCGCTCACAGCTCCAGACATTCATTTGCAGTGCTTCCCATACAAAAGGAAATAGATGTCTACTACTCAGCTTTGTGCTTAAAGTTTTGGGAAGGGAGGACACATTGTTAACTCTTTTTGTTGATGCAAATTTAGACATCAAAGCAAAACAACAAACTGACCTGAAAACGAAATTTACGGTAAAAATAGGGGGTGCTGCAGCTACGCAGTGCCTGCATACGGGTCCCTGCTGCTGACCAACCAAATGAACTTGCACAGTAAGCATAAATGTCAAAATTATGCTTTCCATTTTTTGAATTTCAAACAGTTGAACATTAATGAAAATACTAAATCTTGCATTTGACGAAAGAAGCGATAATAAAGTTAATCGCGCATCTTTTGCAGTGTTACCTTTGACAGTTACATCTCACATATCATATGCAAGAAATCTTTACTTGTGGTCAGTGGTTGACTGCAAGCTACTGTTTAGACTTCAGACGAGCAAATCCAATTTCCGTAACGGAAAAATTCAAAGATAAGTTACTTGGCAGAAGCTACAGTTGCATCAGAAATGAAATTTGGTTGCTAATAAGTAAAATGTTATTTTCTCCAAGCCAAAAAGTTTGTGTTCTTTTTTTTATAATTTGGTTTTCGGTGACGGCAGTTGGCTGCAGGCTGAATTCTGCTTCTTGGCCGGGCGGCTGAGGTGACCGCTCTTGCCCAAGGAACGCTACAGTGATTCACTCAGTGGCCGTGAATCGAACGCACAACCTTCCAATTGAGATGCGGACACCTTACTGCTGAACTGTCGCAAGGACGCGGACGTGTTCTAAAAGGAAATTGAAATTCGTACTTTTTGATTTCGTTTTGTTTTTTCTGGTCGATATTATTTCGCATTCGGTGAAACCCTGCCTTGCGTTGTCAAAAACGTAGTTCCAAAGCAGAGGTTCCCAACCTGGGGTACATGTACCCCTAGGGGTTAATTTTCCTGTCCGAAGGGGTACATTTGCCTGTCCGAAGGGGTACATTTAGCAATAGAAGCGAATGGTATATTTACATATCCTTCATTTCCAATTATTTATACAGATATCAGTGAATATTATTCTCAAAAGACGTTATATGCCTATTGTTAGATATACCTATGATAAATCTTGCTAAAATGTTTTGTCATAAGAAATTTTAGGGGTACACGTTCATCTGTTGAAATGCTGAAGGGGTACATGCTTATTTTTTGAAATGCTTAAGGGATACATGCTAATCTGTCGGAATGCTGAAAGGGTGCATGGTCAGAGAAAGGTTGGGAACCCCTGTTCTAAAGAATTACATTTAGCAGTTTGTTTAAAATCAACCGATGTTCTGAAAATTGTTGAAGAAGTTAGTTCTGTGTTGCTTCAAGCATTTCTTTAATCTGCAATGCACTGTTTCAACATTAAGGACGATTTTTAGTAACCATTGAAGGCGTTGCTTCTTTCGAAGCAAATTCTCAATGGCAAAGTGAACCCCTAACATTTTTCATGTAGAGAGCTTTGTTGGAATGCGCCGTTGGAGTTGTTTTGCATCAGATGCTTGGGTGTTGTATCATATCGGCTCCCAATTCAATAAAAATGACTTGTATGCAATACGTGCTTAACCTACGTTGAAAGTCCTTCCTTATTTACAAAATATAAAAATGCTTTGATTAATTCAAAGTTGTTTTCTCAAAAATACCTTTCCACTTAAGGAATGATTTTCTTGTTTGAAAACATTAAACCTTTGTATATTTTTGGGTGCACATTTACGGTTGTTAATAAGCTCACGTGGTTATCAAAATTCACCAGTAGCAAACAGTGAATGCTAGATTTGTGAAACAGAGATGAAGATTGGATTGGACTTAGGTTGGACTGGATCCGGACTATGAAGAATTTGTTTGAATTTGGATTGGATCCGGACAGTAACCGGTTCAAAAATTTAGGATCTGGACCAAATTTGGACCAAGTTAACGGAAACGAATTGCTGCATTTTAGTCAAAGAGCCCTATTTTCTCAAATTTTTCGACTTCATTTGAACTTGGACCTTACATTTTCTACATTTTTTGGAATATGGTTGTACTTGGTCTAGCTATTAAGAATTCAGGACTGGATCTGGATCGTAAAATATGACAGTCCGGTCATCTCTGCTGTGAATGGAGAACCAAATTAAAACATAAATTTCCGAAAGAGTTTTTCTATAAAAGAAACAGTTACCAAAATTTCTACCAATGCAGAAGTGAAACAATGACATTTCCTGAAACCTCAGTAAAATGATCAACGCAAAGTGAATAATCGTAATGTTTTATTCTTTTGCGATCATTTTAACCTCAGCGATTCACTTTCAATCGTCTGATTGGCAAAAGGAGCAGTTAGATTCCAGCGTTCGTCTGGATCCAGCTGTAAACTGCACTGTTCTTGGACCAAGCGGATGGGTAGCTGGTGCCGCAACCGTTGACTCCCCATGAAGTGTTGCCGACAAGCACCCATTTGCCCCCGTCGTTGACAGCAAGTGGTCCACCAGAGTCACCCTGAAAAAATAAACAAAGCCAATTTATGAAACAATCCTTTCAAGTTGAAAACAGCGGCAAATTGTATCAGTATGATTTTTATCGCAGAAATTTAGTTTGTTTTGATGTCAAACAAGAATAAAGTAACGATGCTATAAGCTTGAAATTGTTTAAAAAATTTTACATATAATTATTATATGTCAAAATTGAAAGTGAGTGCATGCACAAGAAGGTCTTTCATTTTTTGAAGCACAGATTCCACGAAAGCAATCCTGAAAGAAATCTATTATAATTACAGTAGAACTTGTCTAATTCGTCGTCATTTCATTCGTCAATTCGCTTAATTCGTTACTTTTTCTTCGGTCCCGGCAGAATCCCTATCTTTTGTGCACATTTCTGTTCGTCTAATACACCATCGTCTAATTCGTCAATTCGCTCAATTCGTCACCTCTTTCTATCCCCGAGAAGCGTTTTGTTCCAGTAATACGTCATTTGCAGTTTCGCTTTTGATGTCTAAGCAGCTAGTACGTGTGGGAACTCAAACAAATTAAGGATCTTTATCTGAGAACTGTTGCACCTCGCAATGTGTTTATCGAATATATAAAGCGCCACCCGACTACCCATTGAGAGAACACGAAAGTTTTTGCAGTTTGTTAAAGATTTAAAAGGTGCTAGATTAAATGGAGGAGTCCAGATAGAGCAGAATAATTATTTGTTGTATTCAACCATACCGTCATAATTTTGTATGTTACTGCAAATAAGAGCACTATGTGTATACGCGTTACTGTGATAAAGTACACGAACTTCTGTGATAGAGTCTTCACCAGTTTGCATAATTCACCTGTTTGCATAAGTCGAAAAATTAGTGTTGGCAAGGGCCACACTAAATGGCTTGGCGGGCCGGGTTGTGGACCGCGGGCCGCCTGTTGCACACCCCTGGCCTAAATCGTCACTTTTTTCTAATGCCCTGGAGGTGACGAATTAGGCAAATTTTACTGTATATATACAAATATCAACTGAAAACATTGAACATTCCTTGGAAGTTGGTTGTTAAAACTTACTCTTTAAAAATCTCCTTTTATGCCTGTTGTATAAAATCAGCTTTCAAAACTCGTGAAATTAAATAAATCTTTGTGTGTTAAAAGTTGAAAGTCATTATCTTTAAAACCGATTACTCACATTGCAAGCACTGTTTGTATTATCATTGGCACACTGCATTCTATCAGTGACTTGGCTGCCCCAGACTGCTTGACAATCAGCTTTACTGATCAAGTTGGTGTAGGCGTATTGAAGGTTGTCGGGAATCTGTCCCAAAATACCTGAAAAACAATTAAGTTGATTTTTAATGTGATTGGTGTTCGCTTTAGGAATATTCATTGAAGCAGAATTCCGAACTAGTTGAGGAAAACCCATTGAATGGTCCAATAGTCCGTAATGAAAGCAGTAGCAACATTTTCAGTGATATCTGCAATGTCGTCGTTGAAAACTACAGTATTAGCTCACATCATGATTTAATTTGAGCAATGTTTATTGCCTAAAGGAATCACCAGTTATACTAATATTGTAATTAATCCATAAATGTCTCTGTCGCAACAAATGCATGAATGAAGCAAATGATAAAAACCTCTTAAACATACACAAAAGCGACTAGTAAATCTCCCAAGTTTGATTCAGTTTGCTTTCATTTTAGTACTTCATATTCTCATTTAGTGAGTTTATGGTCAGTATGTGCTTCACGTTATTTGTCGATGCGTTTTTTTAAGAAAATTTGTGAAGATGCTTTTCTGAATAGTCTATCTTGTCTTCAATTAAACCAAATCCAACTTTTTCTTTCTGGAAAAAAATAACAAACTTTCAACTGCACACACTTGAAAAGATGCTGAGCTCGATTCTGTATCATTGAAATAAACAAATTAATTATGGTGGTGCTTCATACCTCCGGTTGTCTTTCCCCATCCAGTCATCAGAGCTTGAGTTCCTGCAGAATATTCCTTTGAAGCAACTGTGATGGGTTGGACCTGAGATTTGATGGTGAGAGTAATTGCTAAGTTTCCACATTTACATAGAACTTCCACAAAAAAGAATAACTTTTGCTGCGCTACTTAGATTTTCACACATATGTGCTTATCACGCCTTCTACATCTTTTAATAATAAAATCGCATTTAACTGCCATGGCTTATAGTGATGCAATAATGCAAAGTTTTCAAATATTCAAAAAGCGTATGAGAATTTAGTTTTAATTGTCTTTCGTTCTATGTGTTTCCCGAGCTTATATTGTAGCTGCAAATGAGTGAAAACTTTTCATTTGATAAACGTGTGTGCTGTTACAAACATAGGTATGCAGTCACTAGTGCTGCATGTGAATTCACCAAAATTCGTCAAACCTTTTTAGATTATAAATAAATTTTTTTGGAAATGTACGTGATGTAACTTGCAGCAGAGTTGATGGTGGCACCGCTTATTGTGACGATGGCGTAATCGTAATCAATCGTGCGAGAACTGTACTGGGGATGGCAGAAGAAGTCTCTCGTGAAGAAAGACTGGCCTGGATTTTTGTACTGTGTGGTTCCAAGGACGACTGTGAGGCTGGAAAATATTAAAATATAATTTTGTGCACAAAATAATGATTGCGTACTTGCTTGTTGCACGATTTTTTCAAAAAACAATTTTCACTGGATTAAACAAAAGACCAAAAATTATAATGCTTTTTCTTCCAAAATTGCAGAAGCAAGCATACTGTTGAATATTAACATATAGCTTATGACAAAAATTGTCAAAACCTTCTGAATGACTTTGTTTCACAGCAATGTTTGTACATAAAACAAAAGACCTGTAAATAATTATGAGAATTTTTGCTTAATGTTACGATTACAAAATTTGCCCAACATATTACACTAATTCTACAAAAAACAAAAATTTCAGGAAGCGGTTTTGACAGACGTTTTTCAATAACGAAAACATCACAAAGTGAAAAGTGTTTTTATTGCTATTTTTTCAAGATCCTTGCTTGATTTATTTGAAATAATCTTTGAAGTTACTTACGAAGATTGGCTGCAATGACAAGCAGTCATGACTTTAGTTGTAGAGATGAGAGAACCGCCACAGAAATGTGAACCACCGACCTGAAGGGACGCCTGAAAATTAAAACACGTTTTCAGAACTGTTAATAATATTTCTGCGATCTACAAGTAGTTGGTCCTTGTCAGAGGTTTTCTCTAAAGCTGCGTTGAGCTTAAAGACAAAAGATTTCATGAATGTACAACACAGATTTCATAAATATCGTTAGATTTTTGTTGTCTGTCTACCAATTTTCAATCCAATATATCTGGTTTATCCGTGTGCCGTCATTTCATCATGATCAAATAAGTTTACCCAAATAACTGATTTCTTATTATCTTTATATTTGTGATTTTTAATGCTAGGTAAATATATGTTGTACGATTTTAAACGAATACAAGTACAAAGCTAAAAAATGCGTTACTTAATCAAAATGAGTGAAAATTCATACCTGCCAAGGAGCAAATGATGTTGATGACACATCAGAACCTCCCACGATGCGTTCATTGTTTGGGAAAGCTGCACAAATAATTTTCATTTCAGAGGAAAACTTTCGCCACGACGCTTCTCAAAACTGGTTTTTAACGTTTCGAAAATTGACTTTGAAAATATTTTGATTTGTCATCGCAAAACAGCACAAAGCGAAACAAAATGTGAAAATGGGACAGAACATTTGTTTCCCTGCAATCAGAATTAACAAAAAAAATAATTTCTACGAAAAACCTTAACCTGAATTGTGAAAAACTTCCCGAGTAAAGAAAACTGCAGACTCGAAACGATAAAATGGTTTATGAACAAATTTATAGACTTTTTCAAAAATTTTCTTACATGTTTAGCAAAACTTGTGATTGAATATTAAATCACCAAAATCTTCTTAATTGATATTTTCCAAGTAAATCACTTTAATGTGTTTACTTCACCGGACGTCTTTTTAAACTGCATAACATTTTTTACATGAAGCTAATGTGAAATGAAACACTACTCATAAAAGAAAAATTGGAAAGTTCTTGATAAACCAACAGACTAAGTGATGTAAAAGCGACTACCTCTGCGTTAGTAGCTACTAGTTCAATATCATAAGTTCTCAGGAAGCTAAACGTGAGCTAAAAGTCAACTACAGCAGTGAAGCACTGCCCTTCTGCTTCGAGCCCAAATACCTCTGAGTAACGTTTTATAGGTTGCTCGGGTATCGCCGACAACTTGATGCGCTTCGCAAAAAGCTGACATCACGCGTCGCGATCCAGAGGCGGCTCACTGGCTCCAGCTTGGGTGCAGGAGGAACAACGTTGCGAATCAGCCGCCCTAGCCGTGGTGCATTCATCTGCAGGGTACTGCGCTCCTGTCTGCTGCCGCAATGGTCACACCCGCCTCGCTGACCCTGTCATCAACGACGCATTGCGAATTGTGACTCGATGCCTGTGTCCTACACCAGCGGACAACCTTCCTGTTCGCGCACCCATCCAACCTTCTGAGATTCGTCGCAAAGGAGCCGCACTGTCTCTAGCACGCCGTGCCATGGAGC
>Ga0210059_1016685_pt1 | contig 10566 bp, 5 predicted proteins | sample Ectturendosymbi2_FD_188042 | JGI IMG/M metagenome (GOLD analysis project Ga0210059, IMG submission 188042) | Ecteinascidia turbinata endosymbiont from Florida, USA - Sample 2 (SPAdes) (version 2) | ecosystem: Host-associated > Tunicates > Ascidians > Unclassified | place: Key West, Florida... | reverse complement strand
CTCCACTGGTTTGGCTGTGAAAACCTGTCCAATGTTGCTTAAAACAGCTGTATTTGTTCAATTCGTAGGTAAGTCAGGCCTCGTTTACCAACTCCGAAAAACCGGAATCCTCGCTAGCCGACACAAGATTGGTAGGGACGGATTTCTCCCAAATGCACTTCTTCGTGTCTGCTTCACCCCTTTATTCCGGAAACCTCGCTGTCCGACGCTGACATGGAAATTTAGGAACGGATATGTCAAATCAGTAGAAAAAAAGGTTACCCGGATTACGCCAACTGCTATTTAGATGTTTATTAAATCACAATGGAAGCGTGAAAGCCAATTTTCTACGCACAATGAATGTAACAGTGGCAGAATTTGCAGGACTCAGTTGTAGGTCTCTCTTTTTCGCGTTTTATCTCATTCTGAACGCATGCTACCTTAAGTATATCGATCGGATCTGCTAATAAACAAAAAACTATGGATGTTTCATTTAGACATGTTCCACATGCAGTCTACATATATGTTCCACATGCAGTCTACAGATGACAGTTCGTTTCCGTCAACAGTTTTCTTCTGTTCCCCTTTGAGCGTCCGCTAAGGTGAGTTCTACTGTCAGGGCATACTATGGTATGGAATGGAAGGAAAAAATCGGTATGGAATATGGAATGGCTCAAGTATGGAATGGAAGATTTGATGTATGGAATGGAACAAATCTTCCATATTCCATACAAATTCCATACTCGCACATTTTGACATGGTGTTGCTGAAGTCCGTTTTTTCTTTCAATTGAACATATTAGCAAACAGAGTCTGAGTTCGACTAGAACAGTAATTCGTAAACTGAGGGCGTTCTTCGTAATCTCCGTCACAAACAGTAACGTCGACGCGAAAAGGAGGTCACTTATTCTAATTCTGTTCTCATGGGGACAGGGGACATTGCCGCCGGACTTCTGCATGTTTACTTCCGTGCTGGCAGCCTGCCTTTGTGTAAGACGAGATAGTTACCTCGCTAGCATTGCCAGCAATGCCGCATTGCAATCGAAGACTTGACTGGGCATCCTGTGACAAAATAATGTACATTATTTTGAGGTGCAATAACTGAAAGAGAAACTACCGCTGCTCTTTGTAAGCGAGCCGTACAGGCGTGCTCGTTGGCCGTGGCAATTAGAAGACTAGTTTTGTTTCAGATACTTTGTGTAATGTTAGGCAAATATTCCTTCAGATCTGTTTCGTCACATTTCTGTAAGTAAAAGTTTGTCATACTCAGATTGCTTGAAGCGAATTCTGTTGCCACTGTCAATACCGTATGCTAAGTAGGTTTAGTAACTTACGTCAGCTTTTGAGGTTACACTTCAAACGTGATGTGAAGTGTCTTTTTGAAAGCGAATTTAGCTTTGCGCACCAGTGCAGTAAAGTGTTTCATTGCGATGCTCAGCTTCACTTACCAAGTAGATAGCTTTGTATAGCTTTGGTTCACTTACTTCATTACCTATTTTCTGCTGTACGTAAAAACGTTCGAATTATAAGCTTAAATACGACGATAATATGCCGACATTGCATTTAGTAAAAATATAATGGAAAGAAAAAGTATGTCAAAGATTATAATTTTTACGCTTGATGGTGAAGCTTCACCAATATTTGTACTACAGTTGGAAGTTTGAGTAACAGCGCTCTGAAGCCAAGCTGATTGACACAGCTGTGGAGTCTTTGACCCCAGTACGCACACTCACTGCAAAACTTCAAGAGAGTGGGCTAACCCCAGGTAAGACATTAGGTCACTGGCAACTAACCATGTTATCGTAAGAGCATATTTCTACTCCACTAGCAACAACGCTAATGGAACGCATGAAAGAAAGCGAAAAATCACTTATGATTCCACCAGTGTTGGCTGCAACTTACCTTGATCCGGAGTACCAAGTGCTTTTGACTAAAGAACAGCGAAACTCAGCCAAAATTGAGCTCCAAGCCTTCTGCTTATGAAAGACTTCTTCTACTGAGACACCAAGAGGACAGCTTGTGCAGAAGAGAAGTGCCTAGTAGCCTGCTAGTGGCAAAGACCATGAGCTCACACCTATGCAGCTTATGTCCAAAGGAAAGGAGACGAATTTGAGTCAGGTCACTTGCTTTCTTTTATGACATCCGTAATCAGCTTTTTTGACTTGAAGAATTATACAAAAGTAGATTGTGCATTTCATTACTGGGATGAACAAAATAGCAAGGTGCTTTCACAACTGGCATGGATTGTTTTTGCCGTTACAATGACACAAAAGTCAGTTGAAAGACTCTTCAGTGGCGTAAAATCTAAAGTGGTTTGCGCAATTCTTTGGCAGAAGACACTTTGCAAGCAACTATCTTGCAGCGCACTAATGTATGAGCATATCAATTCAGTGTTCGTATTCAGCATTCATCAGTTGAGTTCTTTCCTGTTCACGCGTTTCTTCTTAAAGTTGTTCCTGTATAATGTACCTCTTTAGCGTGGATTAGCCTCATTTCGTTTATTATCAGAGGTGTTAGCATAGGGCGTTAGTTTAACACTAGGTATGGAAAAGCACTTTGTGTTAAACTAACGCCCTATGCTAAGACCTCTGATAATAAGGTGGAAGCATTGAATGGAATAGTATGGAAGATGGGATGGAAGATTTCAGGTATGGAATGGAATTGTATGGAAAATTTTGCCTGCTATGGAAGATGGAAGATTTACATTCCATTCCATAGTATGCCCTGTCTACTGTACTGCACATCGTTACTTTTGTTTACATTGTTGGCATTTACTCTGGAAGGAATTTCGATCTTTGTACTTCGATTCCGATTATCCAGATACCTCGCTAAACCGACCTTGTTTGACGAAAAAAAGTATTCCGGATAAGCGAGGTTTGGCTGATATCTCGATAGCTTCCAAAATTTTGTAATTTTTCATTGAAGAGGAAAGCGAAGAGCGTTGCTTTGTATTTGGTTAATTTTTGTCTCCGACGTTTCAAAAAAGTAAGTCCACTGTCACAGTGACTCCCAGGTTGCGCCAATGTGTTTAGCGTATAGCTGTATTGTTGTCTTTTCATATTAATACATAACCATGATTATTATTTCATCAGCATTCTTACCTATTTCACCACTGATCCTTGACCTGGTGGATCTCTTTTTCGATTAAAATCGGTCCTTTTTCCATGAATTTGAGACCCCTGTTTTTAGGACTTTGTGTTTATCGCTCAAAAAACAAAACTTCGTATTTACAGGCCAGCACAAAACCGTTTTGACCAATAAACGATAAAACTTTTAAAAGGTTTGGTAGATACAGTAGTTTCAGTTGGAAACACTGAAGTTATATACTGTCAAAAACTCAGTTTGAGAATGTTGGTCATACTTCATTTTTCCCGACCGGGACGGGCTCAAGTGACACCGTGAAGCTGATAAATGAGGAATCGCATGTTGATTGTGTCTCTTATCAGCAGAAGGGGTGTAATTTCTTTTGATTTCTTGATAAAGTATTGCTAAAATACGGTGAAAAATAAAACAAGGCCAACACTTTTATTCCAAACGAAAAAATTTTGGAGCTTGAATACAGCACTTTTCCGTTTGCCACCGTCATTTTCTCGTGTTGTTTACAGCCAATCTGGTTTATTGAGAAAGTAAAGCAACAAACGGAGATACGACCCCAGAACTAGAACGTATGGTCATTCTAAGTGACAATTAATTGAAAACGTTGTAGTTTTGTAATGTCTTCTGAACGTCTTTAGATAAAGCATCTTTGTAATGTAGGTGTACAAAGCTAAAAAAATACTCAATTTGGCCGCTCTTCATATAGTGAAACAAACACATTTGCAAATTATTTGCTGTCAATCAAAAAGTGAAAGTCGCTAAACTACTTTCTAACAATTGTCATATTCCCGACTCTGCGGTTGTCGCTTACATTTTGAAGGAGTCATTGCACAATCCTTCTTGTTTACAAATACAGGGAAGAGCGGTGTTGTAAGCTAACCATAATGGCCTTCACTTACGAGATGTTGATGCTTTTCTGACTTTTAATGCGTTGAATAACATAATGCATGCGTTGTGGGAGGTTTACTGCTTGTTTCAAAACCTAACACTGACCTACTTTAGCCATTCAACTAATGATTCAGTTGCCATCCAGGAACCACTATCAGGTTTAAATGAAGCTCGCAACTTAAAGCAGTGGAACACAGATGGCAACTGGTTCATCACCAACAATTGACATAAATTTTGAAAGTTGCTGGAAATCTTTTAACATATGTAGGTTTTCCTGAAGCTATTGTTGGCCCGTTAAATCATTTTTACATTCAAAAGTTTCTTTTGGCTGTGGAATTGTTTGACCAAATGTTACACAAAAATATACTTGCTTACTTACTTTTTTCTTGTCCTCTTCGGAAGTGTTACCAACTTCGTCAAAGTCATACCTAGACATCTCTCTGATTTCTGAACAAACTAAGGCTTAAGCGAGACTTCGAACTTCACCAAAAAAAGATAGCACCAGATTGCACCTGAGACCACACGTTAATGTCAAAAGGAAACAGATCGTCGCCTACAATTTCATTTCATCGCCTACAATTTAACACTGTGGAGCAATATTTTTATTTATAATCGTTTACACCGACCTAAGTTTAATCTTCTGTGCATTCGGTGTAAACTTCACTTCTGGTTGCCGTTTCATTTATCTATGAGAGGTTAACACAAATCACTCTGCAAACCTTAGGCTATTTGAATTTTGTTTCGGCAATAAAGTGCCGCCAGTTACGCAGTGAGCTTTAGAAGTTTGGGGTCCGAGATAAAGAGCCTGAGGGATATCTATAACAGAAGTAGACACTCAGACTGCTCAAAAAATCACAGAAAATATTACGTGCGTACATCCCATGATATGCATAGTGCATGTCCTACTACTGGAAACTACTCCTATAGTAATAATAACCTATAAACAATTTCCTGCAGCAATCATATCTTTTCACGACAATCTGCTGGTCAACACAACACTGCCTTCCTCGATACGTTTCAAAGTTATTCTTGCACCAGGAACTACTTGCAATCACTCTAAAACACAGTAAACAAGTCTGGGATCGACAAGTTGATCTACGTGTTTAACAAAAGGAAAGGCCTTCTATAGCACCACAGACTTAGACGTTGCTAAATGTGACTTTTTTCTTTAGTAGAGGACCTTTAATTGAATATCAATTTATACAAAACCAGGGCTGACTGAACAGGTTACCTATGAGGTCTTTCGCCAACCGTTTGCTCCTCAAATTCATGATACGAACCAAATCTCAGAAGTGTTTCATTCTTTTCTTCGTTTTTCATAAACACGCAATAAATTGCTGCTTTTAGGTACTTTATTTCGATTACATTACTGCTATTTGTGTTTTGAGTCAAAAAATGCACAAATAACCTGAACCTGCCTGCTGTACGTGCTGTTGCTTATCACAAAACTGCAGCATTCACTGTACTTGCTGCTGAAATCCCTGTTTTGGAAATTTTCTGCGTGGTGAATGCACAATGAGCATTTGCCGAAGTTTTAATCGTGATCAATTTTGTTTAAAATATGTAGATCAATGTATTTAGTGCTTTACACGTGGAAGTAAGATATCTTGGCAACAAACGTAGTTGCAATTGGAAATTTATTTGTAGAGTCGTATCTTGCTAAAATTAATCCATCAGTGACAATCTATTCAAACCTCAGTGTGTTTGCAGCGTTGCTGTAAAGCAACTAAATGTAAAGTACAAAACTTCATCAACATTTTAAAAAAGAGGGCTCACAGTATTTCAAAAAGAGGGGCCCGAAACAAGTGAATCATTGGCCTCACCCTAAATCCACCACTGCAGTTACTACGTGATGATTATCTAGATTTTAAAACAACTGAAACAGTTTGTTGCGAGAAACCGAAACCGACTGTCAACATCTTTCAACTTTTGTGACTGCGAAGTTAAGCTGCATGAAAGGGGTGGTAAGATCGCCTGGGCATCTTATCCTTTGCCCGGTGCTAATAGTTGTCCTGCAACACACATTGCTTTGTCACGCCGAATCAAGTTTTGTCACAGATGGAATGGGTTGACTTAAGACTTAGTGCAAATAGAGAGCCAAGAGTAAAGAGCATTCTCTTCTTTTTATCAAATTCATTGAAAGACTGCATAACCGATGCAGCCGACCATTAGTAGACAAATATTTGCTTCAAGAGCACTCCCTACAATACAATGCGCAGAAGCTGCAAGAAGAAATGGCGTCGAAACTTCCCTGACCTGCAGACAAAATATCTTAGTTGGGCAAGCATCTTTTCACTTACTGCAGTATTTGCTGTCTACTCGTCGGACCTCACTGGATGGCGACATGATGCCGACTAATTAAACAGCTTGCCAACAGTCTTGTTAAACAACTTTCACCGCGAGTTATCAATGAACGCACCACAGCTAAACACGAGGAATCTGCGTTTTCATGTGACGGGAGGAAGTTTATTTCTTAACATATGCTTTAGTTCGGGATTGCTAAGCAACTTATCGCTTTCAAACTTGACAAAGCTCGTGCTGTACTCCACGGGAGAGCCGATGCAGTAAGATATTTATTGACCCAATGACTGGAGGGAGGCCCTAGATTTTCAAAAACCACTGATTTTTTATCATGCGAGAAGTGTAGAAATTTATTTTAGAAACACTACAAAAATTTAGGCTGAGCAGCTGACCAAACAAACAAAAGTACCTATTCTTGTGCCACGAGCGCAATACCACATGAAAATTATTTTAAATTCTTAAAAATTCTCATCAATTCCTATAAGACTAAGCGTCATGTATGCGGGGTCGTAACGAGGGGGACAAGGGAGCACAATTCCCCGGGCACCGAATCACTGCGGCTGGCGCCGAAAAGTCCCAACAATGTACAAGTGCCTTCTTCAATACAGTAAATTTGCTTCCGAAAGACCTCGGCTTCGAACATGGGGGCGCCAAACTTGTTTTTTGCCCCGAGCGCCATCTAACCTCGTTACGCCCATGCATGTATGCGAAACAATATATTCATTCGCACCATACTCTCAAGCAGGTTTCAAGGCGATAACAAGATTTTGCAATCGATGTCAATTGCGTAGAAATAGTCAGTGGTCCCAGAGTTTTTCAACCTTTTTCCATGAGTGGCCCAGACAACTTCCGATAAAAAATGTGGGCTCCACAATCTTGTTAGCATAGCTTGCGCGTTTGTACGCATAAAAACACACACACAGCAGTATCGATTTGTCCCCGGTTGTCATTTTTCGAAAACTGTAATATGGCCCACTCGGTCTACTGATTGAGAAACACACGGTTATTCACTTGTAAGAACTGCATTCGGGGTAATCACTAACCAGTGGTGGACGTAGGGTTGGGCGATCCGAGCCAAGGCTGAACAGAGGGCCCTTTGATAACGTCATCATATTCAGTCAACCATGATCAGACTTTTTGATCAAGCTTAGAAAGGAGATATGTGGGTCACCCAAGGAAGGATACGTTCCTGAGACTGTACGACATGACTGGCATATCAGAAAATGTAAGAGTATTCATGGTGCACAACTTTAAAAACATTAAAAGTTGGGAAGCTAGCGACACAACAGTTTAGTGACAGCAAGCTGTCGTCATCCTCCACTTCTCTAGTTTTACAGATGCTCGTGAGATCTCCTTTGAAAACAGAGTAGCCAACTTCCACATGACAGTTATTGTTGGGGCTTCCTTTGAAAGAACAGCAGTTACACATTACAGTTACAATTGAAAGCTGAGCACCTACACATTAGTTGGGGTTGGGGGCCCCTTTGAAAGCAGGGTACTTACTTTTGATCTGCTTCAGAGTATATTATATGAATGGATAATACGTTTTAAAAAAATGAGGAATTTACGCGCAAAACATATCGAGGGGGCCCTTAAAAGGGGAGCCCCAGGCAAGTGCCTCACTCGCCTCCCCTTATACACACCACTGGGGTAACTATGCTTGTTAGTATTATTGTGCACAAAACATTTTTATAAATTATGCAGAGCCAGTGGTGTAGGAGACGGGGTTGCAAGTGCACCCATAAAAGTTTTGATTTGTCGAAAATGCGGGCAAAATCCCTGAAAATCCGGGCAAAAATGGCGCCCAACGTTTGCAGAAAAACACAAAAACGTCTTTGTTTTGGAGGTCACACCAAAAAAAAGATCTTCATGATTTTTGTTGTGGACAATTTGTAGGCAAAAGTCGGACAAAAATCTTTTTGGGTAAGTTTGGGGAAACTCGGGCACCCCCAAAAATTTGCTTGCTCCTACGCCTGTTTGTAGAGCTATAACCAGGGCTACCATCGATTCACCAGAAGCAATATTTTCAATCAATTCCTTATTCGTTGAAATTCCTCTGCGCATTTCAAGCAGCTGTGATCTAAGTTTGCTTTTACTTGTAGCAAATATTTAGTTGTCCTTTCATGAAGGCTGTTCCTTTCATCAGACCAGTGAGCTGGTACATGAGAGAACGTCATTGCTGAAAATAAGATGCAATAAGGACGCAAGTCCAAAATAAGTACATTTCTTAGAAATAAGTAAAGTGAAGTTTTCTAAGACAGCCTCCTTCAAAATAAGGACAAATCTTAGAAGGGCGGTATGGTAGCAACGTATTTCCAGGAAAATCAACTCACTCAAATTGATCAGTCGTCGTTGCTATGTTCTACCTATTCCGTGTTTTTCCAATCACCTGAATATCAAACTTGTTAAGAACGTCAAGGTAGGGGTTTAGGTAGGGCCTGCGCCCGCCGTAGCTTGATGACGTAATCTGTTCCATCAACCGTGGCACGACCTTTTTGCAAAAATTAACATTCTCTTTGGACATCTTTTGCCGGTGTGACCTAGGCAAGGTCCATTCAGCACCCTTTTACTTCAATATGACTGTTTTCCCTTGTACATATGGTAGACAGGATTTTTACAGAAGCCAATTAATTACATTAATACCAAGTTCATGTGGACACCAATCACAGTAACATGCAGCACAGACCTCTTAAACCTTAACTTTGCCCTCCTGGTCTTTTGGCAAACTGACTGACAATGTCCTCCACGAGAGGAAGCCTGACTCAGCAGACACGTGGCCAGATCCACCAATCTCCCTTGCAACATGGTTGTGTGACTTTATCAGCTTCAGCTGAGAGAAGCTCCTTTCCCCTGTAACTACGGACACAGGAAGGGTTAGCGCAATTTGGGAAGTCTGCTGATATGTTTGGGAAACATTATATCAGACTGTATCTGTGAAGAAAATGCAAACTTTCCAGATCTTTTCGAAGAAAATATACACAGAGTTCTTCTGTCTGCGTCAATATCTTAGCCATGTTTTAATGTTTATCAGGGGTGTAGTGGGGTGGGAACCCGTTATCACACCTTTTTGCATTAGTAATATTACTTGAAGATTTGGATTACATAAAAACATGACTGCGATCTCACAGATGTGCTAGCGACACGCACTGCTAGTCAAAAGTCTATAACGAAACAGGAAGATCCAATCCAGTGTGGAAATCCTTGTAGGCGACTGCTCACTTTATTCGAACTATTTGGTGCACTAGTCTTCTTCTTTATTTGGTGTGGGAACGGCGTTCCCACATCTCTTTTTTAGCACTACCCCTGATGTTTATTACAAGGTTTTGCAGTGATGAAGAACTTGGTTTGCATGACTGGACATTCATGAATGTCATAGAGAAAGCTAAAGACAGAGCTATGCTCCTGTACCTGCTGGAAGCGTTTCTCATTAGATGAGATAGCTATGTCGAATGTAGCGCATCAAAAGTTGTCCTTGAAGCTTCCGTCGGGATCCTCTGTCGGTTGTTCAACCTGGGAAGCTGGGGTCCATGAATGTGTTTTACAGTCTTACTTGGTTCTTAAAACTAAAATCCAATCCGTCAGTTTTTAACCGCTCTTTTAAGCCATTAGTCAGCTTAATCGCACCAAAACTGTAGTCTGACATGTTCATATTGTAAGTCGACTGACGTTTTCTTATTTGATTTTGGTGACGTCAATTGGCGGCAGGCCGAAGCCTGAAATTTGCTTCTTGCCAGGGCTGTTGAGGTGCTCATGCTAAGAAACGGCCACATCTGATTTACCAATAATCGAAAAAACTTTGACAAACGAACGGGTCCGCTGCAACGAAAAGTTTGAGAACCACTGCTCTATGGTGTCATCTTCTGCGCTACAGTCAAAGTGAGTTTCCTTTTCTCTATTTGCGGATAAAATGAATGCCATTGAAAATAAAAATTCCAACCACTTTGCCAGCACCGCGCTTACCACGCTACATTTTTTGCTATGATTCAATTGCAGAAGCGTCATATACTCGCAATCGCAGGCCCATCCGGTGTTGTAAAAATCGACGAAGTTCCACATACAGAATAAACCTCTGTAGTCCGTATGCCGCACCTTTCTGGCAATTTTAAAGTTGAGTGTCTATTTCCTTACTTTCACCCGCCTCATTGATCCTGTCATCAACGACGCCTTGCGAACAGTGACTGAATGCCTGCGTCCCAGAACCGTCGCCAGAAATTTTGCAATAGGTGGGCTTCAACGCAAAAACTATTTGTTTATAGTATTTCATATTTCAATTGGGTGGGGCTTGTAGCTTTGTTCGGGGGGG